>JAEEGL013559580.1_pt1 | contig 18284 bp, 19 predicted proteins | sample 9134231 | NCBI WGS metagenome assembly JAEEGL01 (sample SAMN16246548, study PRJNA631951) | gut metagenome | biome: gut microbiome; feature: rumen; material: fiber-attached | host: Bos | place: Iran: Karaj | collected 2018-10 | reverse complement strand
TCCATGGTGCTTATTTCGGGAATCTCGTTTAAGTACATTGGAACGTTCCTGGCGATATTTGTTCCTACGGCGGTATTTTTGTTCTGGTACTGTCAGCAGGACTTCCAGATACTTCTTACCGAGTGGCAGCAAAACAGATTGCTTGCGATGTTGCATCCGGAGGATTATCCGGAACTTACATATCAGCAGCAGAATGCAGCGGTAGCCATAAAAAGCGGTGGACTTACCGGTAAGTTTATGAACGGGGTAGAGGGTTCACTGCTCTCAAGAACCGTACCTGTACGTGAAAGTGACTTTATATTCACCTCTGTGGCGGAAGAGTTTGGATTTATCGGATCGATACTGATCCTGATCACTTATCTGATAATCATTCTTTTGATTATCAGGATTGCAAGAAAAGCCTGCGATTATCTGGGGAGAATGATCGCGGTCGGTTTTGGTTCCATGTTGTTGGTACAGATTTTTATAAATGTCGGGGTAGTAACATCGATACTTCCCAATACGGGTATTGCACTTCCTTTTATGAGTTCGGGGTTAAGCTCATTGCTGGTAAATCTGCTGATGATCGGTATTTTGCTGAACATCAGTCTGCAGCCGAAGGAAAAGGCAAAAGTCAGGGAAGAATCGGAATTGGGGTATATTGACAAATAATTGGTTTGGAGGAAGGTATGAATATTGGGTTTGTTGCACATGATGCAAAGAAAATTCTTATGCAGAACTTTTGCATAGCTTACAAAGGCATAATCAGTAAACATACGCTTTACGGCACGGCTTCTACCGGGCATTTGATCGAAGAAGCCACAGGACTTCAGATACACAAGTTCCTTGCGGGACATCTGGGCGGTGTTCAGCAGATGGGTGCGCTTATCGAGCACAACGAGCTTGATATGCTGATCTTTTTGCAGGATCCGTTAAATCCGAAGTCTCATGAACCGAATCTGTTCAACCTGGCTAAGCTGTGTGATACACATAATATCCCGTATGCTACGAATGTGGCTACGGCAGAACTATTGATCAAGGCTCTTGACAGGGGAGATCTCGACTGGAGAGAACTGTACAGAGAGTAAAAAAATTTTTTCGGGAAAGGGTAGAGAAATGAAGAGGATAGTAGCGCTTTTATTAATTTCATGCTTCGTCTTATGCGGATGCGAAGCTGCAAAAAGCCGTCAGAAGGTTACCTCTTCCATGTTCTATCCCGAATTTGACAACGAAGAGATAAATGCTGAGGTAGAGGACATAGCATTAAACTCACTGAAAAAGGTCACTGCGGGTGAATTCCTGTACGAAGATATATGCTTTGAGGTAGGGGATGTAACGACTACTGCAGAACTTGATCTGGCAGCTGAAGCTGCAGGTGCTTTCTGCGTTACGGACAGAACTGTTCTGTTTTCGAAAAATATCTATTCGAAAGTGTTCCCTGCGAGTACTACAAAGCTTCTTACATGCCTTACGGCATTTAAGTACGGTGATCTGAACTCTGTATATACAGTCAGAGAGGACAACTGTGGTGTTACAACCCCGGGTGCTCAGCTATGCGGGTTTAAGATAGGCGATACTTTTACATTAGAGCAGCTTCTGTACTGCCTGATGATCCATTCCGGCAATGATGCAGCAGTGGCAGTAGCGGAATGTGTTAGCGGCGATGTAAAATCATTTGTTGAGAAGATGAATGAAGAAGCTCAGAGGATAGGTGCGAAGGATACACACATGTCAAACACCAAAGGACTTCATTCGCCAGACCATTATACGACTCCTTTCGATATTTATCTAATATTCAACGAATGTCTGAAGAACAAACAGCTCACGGATATCATATCCACAAAAGAGTATACATGTGTATACAGGGATATGTACGGACATGAGAAGACTTTGGACATGACTGCCACCAACCAGTATTTCTCCGGAAAAAGGACAGCTCCCGAAGGTATCACTGTTCTGTCAGGAAAAACGGGTATGACTGTAGCAGCAGGATATTGCCTGATAATCCTTAGTGAAAACAGTGAGAATGGTAAAAAGTATATTACATGCGTATTTAAGAGTACTTCCTACGATAATCTATACGGAGATATGAACCAATTGTTAAACTTGTGTAAATAATCAGAATTTACTTGTACTTTTTGGAAAAATGTTGTATAATATAATAAACTACCAATAAATTATATGTTTGTCGGGTGTTTTGGGGTGTAGTATTATATAGAAGAACGACAGATGTGTGATAATTGGTGAGTTAAATTACTCGAAAGGGGCGATACACATGGTTCAGATCATAGCCGGTACCAAAGGTAAGGGCAAAACAAAAATTCTTTTAGACAAGGTAAACACAAAGGTGAAGGAGAGTTCGGGAACTCTGGTTTATCTTGACAAGAACTCTAAGCATATGTACGAGCTCGACAGAAAAGTTCGTCTCATTAACGTGAACGAATATTGCGTTACAAATTACAGTGAGTTTATCGGTTTCCTGTGCGGTATGATATCACAGGATCACGACTTGGAGGTTGTATATCTTGACAGCTTCTTAAGCCTCGCTAACATTGAGGACTCGGATATCGATGTTACACCTATCATCGATAAGATTGACATGATCTCCGCAAAGTTTAATGTTGATTTCGTTATCAGCATGTCTAAGGATAAGAGTGAGCTTTCGGAATCTGTAGCACAGAAGGTTATCGTAGCCTTATAATCTTTGAGAATTATGTCATAAAACCGCATAGTTTTGAATGTGTGGTATTATGATAGTTATATATTGCGATCGGTTTTGGTTTTAGAAAGTTTTTTGTAACTGCGGCAGTTTGGGAACTGTTACAGAATTTCTGAAAAGTGATTCTAAACAGTTCCTTATTTTTTGGAGTAACAATGGCTAACAGGAATAACGGCAGAAATCAGAATAACAGGAACAGAAGCCGGGTACCTGAGGGCAGGATCACTAAGGTCCCTAGGAGAAAGCTTCTGAATACTTTTCGTCCTGAGATTTTTGGGGCTGTTATTTTTGTGGGCATTTTTATTTATCTGGTTGTAAACATTGTATTTTATGCCGGGAAGGATAAAGTATCTATTTATGAGGTTCAGGGCGACAATATCAGCGTAGTGAACCGCTTCAAGGGAATAGCATTGAGGCAGGAGAACATACTGACTTCCGAATGTGCCGGTAACATTAACTATTACATCCAGAACGGAAAGCGTTCGGCTAAACGCGGTGTCATTTTCAGCGTAGATGAGGGAAGCAAGCTGTACAGTGAGATTCTCGATAAAACAGGAGTCGATCAGCTTCAGGACAACGATATCAAGCAGATTAAGAATGTTATTTATGGATATCTTGACGAATATACCGGTTTCAATTTCCAGGAAGTGGCAGAATTCAAGCACGAAGTGAGTGACACTATCTTTGAACTGGTAAATGACAGCAGTATCGAGAATATGAAGTCCATAGCCAGCGTGAATTCGACGTCTTCCTTCCATATTAAAAGAGCTGATACCGCAGGGGTCATCTCTTATAAGAGTGATAAACTATGCGGTCTTGACTTTGATAATGTGACCGATGCTATGTATGAAGATACATATGATGTGGGACGCCAGAATTTGAGATCTACAGGACTTGTCAGTGCGGGTGAGCCCATTTGCAGGATAGTTACGGACGAGAACTGGAAGATAGCCGTGAAGATCCCTGAAGATGTATATATCGGTCTTCTGGAGCAGAACAAGGTATCGGTATATATCAACAATTATTATTTCCCTGTAGAGTGTCAGATGGAAACTGTTCAGAGAGGAAGCAGTTATTATGCGCTTCTTTCACTGGATAAATATATGCCGATGTACATCGATGAGCGTATTCTGACCGTTGAATTTGAGTCGAGACTTGAGGGAGGACTCAAGGTTCCGCTCAGTGCCATTGAAAAACGCGAATTCTACGTTATTCCTCTGCAGTACCTGATAGAGGATGATCAGTTTACAGGTCCGGTATTCAAGATGGAAGGATACAGCGAGGAGACGGGGCAGCCCATATATATTCCTGTATATCCGTCTAAGTACTATTCGGATAATGAGAACGCCTATGTGGATACCTCGTTGTTTAATGACGGTGACTGGGTAGATATACCCAGCACAGGCGAGAGGTACAAAATCGGGGTAAAAAACTCCATAGAGGGCGTTTATGTCGTAAATAAGGGGTATTACCAGTTTGTGAAGGTTGAGCGTATCAGGCAGAATGCCGAGTATGCGATAGTGAAGAAGAGCAACCGTGACGGGTTGAACCTGTATGACCATATAGCGCTGGATGCTTCTAAGGCGAAGGATCAGGCGATTATTTATTAAGAGAGAGATAAAAATGTTAACGGAAGTAGAAATCAGAGAAAATCTTAAAGAAGTAGAAGAAAAGATATGTGCTGCGGTGAAGAAGGCGGGAAGAAATAGGTCTGATGTGAAACTGATATCGGTTTCGAAGACAAATCCTGTAGAAGTTCTTGAAGCGGCATACAGATGCGGTGTCAGAGTATTTGGTGAGAACAGGGTCCAGGAGCTTGTAGAGAAGATGGATTACTTCGAGTCGAAGGGCATAAAGGACATCGAGTGGCATCTTATAGGTCATCTGCAGACCAATAAGGTTAAGTACATAGCTGGTCGTGTTGCCATGATCCATTCTGTCGATACCGAGAAGCTTGCGAAGGTTATAAGTGATGAGTCAGCTAAGAAGGGTGTTGTGACAGATATTTTAATTGAACTGAATATCGGAGATGAAGACAGTAAATTTGGTCTGGAGTCTGACGATTTGGCAAATTTTGTTAAAAATATCGCGATTTTACCCAATATAAGAGTAAAAGGACTCATGTGTGTAGCACCGATTACGGACGATCCTGAAAAAAATCGTAAATTTTTTAACAAAATGTATAAATTAAGTGTTGACATACGGGATAAAAACATTGATAATGTTAATATGTGTGAATTGTCTATGGGAATGACGGGGGATTATACCGTAGCCATAGAGGAGGGTGCTACCTTTGTCAGGGTAGGTACCGGTATATTCGGCAAAAGAAATTATGGAGTTCAGCAGTAATATAATTAGGAGGACTTGTTGAAATGGGTTTTATGGACAAAATCAAGAGTGCGTTTAACTTCAATGATGACGATGAGGCATTCGACGAATTCGAAGAGGAGGAAGCTAGAAAGGCTGAACAGGAGAAAAAGAACCAGTTCAAGGCTAACAGCATTTCTTCTAAGAAAAACAATTATGATGTACCCGATAAGAGCTATGATGACTATGATAACGATTATGCTCCCAAGAGCAGTTCCAAGAACTATGCTTCAGCATATATAGATAGGAATACGAATACAAAGAGTCTGAAAATCGATCGTTCATACGGTTCAAAGTTCATTCCGATCAATACTACCACACACGGAAATGAAGTTTGTATCATGAAGCCTCTGAACTTCAATGATTCTCAGGATATTTGTGACGTAGTTCTTTCTTCAAGAATAGCTGTAGTAAATCTCGAGGAACTGGATCTTACTCTGGCACAGAGAATCATAGATTTCCTGTCCGGCACTATCTATGCTATCGACGGAAAGCTTTTCAATATCACAAGCTGCATCTATGTATGTGCTCCGAATAATGTGGATATTTCGGGTGATTATGCTGAGATAGCTGAACAGACCGGATTTGATGTACCGGTTCTTAACTGAAAATATTAAAATCAGAGGAGATATAAATGCTTACACCTGTAGAGATGCAAGGCAAGACTTTTAAGTCAGGTGGCCTGGGGTATGATAAGAAGGATGTAGATGCATTCTTCCGTGAGGTGAACAAGAATTACGAGAGTATATACCGTGAGAACATGGAACTGAAGGATAAGGTTTCGGTACTGACTCAGGGTATACAGTATTACAAGTCTATAGAGAAGACCATTCAGAAGGCACTGGTTCTGGCAGAGAAAACAGCTGAGACTACCAAAGAAGCGGCCAACAAGGATGCAAAGCGTATTGAGAAAGAAGCCAGAGCAAAGGCTAATATTCTTCTGGCTGATGCGAAGAATGAGCTGGAGAATGTTCATAACAAGACCATAGCTCTCATTCAGCAGTACGAAAAGTACAAGGCTCAGTTCAAGAATCTGGCAAGAGCTCAGATGGAGATGCTTGATACGGATGCTTTTTCAATCAATGTTACAAGGCTTGATGCTTTTATCAAAGATGAAGAGGATGAGGATAACGATAAAGATAAGGAAGAAAAGAAGGAATCCGAATCCAAGGATAAAGATGTTCATGAGCTTGTCGCTGATGAGAAAACAGACAGGATGATCAAGGGTGGTTTTGATGAGGAAGCCGAAGAGGTAGAGTTTGATTTCTCAGACTTTGAGGATAATGATGAAAAGCCCGACAGCGACCTGGATCTGTCAGATCTGTCAGATGGTGATTAAATTGTTTATTGTGCCCGCACCATAAGGTGCGGGCGCTTTTGTAAGAATAAATGTGCACTTTATCCGGTTGTATTTCAGATGTCTTTCTCAAAAGGTAAAGCTTAAAGGTGAGATGATGAAGGCAGTTTCGAGAGGTTATTAATGACACGCGAAACAGTCAGGGGACAGTTGAAAAAGAAGAAGTAAGGATATATATAGAGGAGATTTAAGTTGAACAAGAAAAGATGGTATATATTGGGACCTGTACTGCTGATGGTCCTGATAGTGTTTGATCAGTTGACAAAGTATCTGGCAAGGCAGAATCTGGCGGACGGAGATTTTAAGATAATAGATGGTTTTTTCTCATTCAGGTATGTGACCAATAAAGGCGCAGCATGGGGCATGCTTCAGGGGAAGGTTGATATCCTGTCAATAGTCAGTATCCTGCTGGTAGGTGCTGTATGTTATTTCTATATAAAGACACCTGAAGATAAGAAGTTCAATAAGATGAGGTTCTTAAGCGTATGCGTTGTTGCGGGTGCTTTTGGAAACCTGATAGACCGTATTTTTATGGGTGAAGTTACGGATTTCCTGTATTTTGAACTCATAGATTTTCCGATTTTCAACGTTGCCGACATTTATATCACTGTGGCAATGTTTGTATTCATTTTCCTGATGTTGTTCTACTACAAGGATGATGATCTGGATTTCATAAGCTTCAAGAAGAAAACATCTAAAGAGCCGAATAAAGAAGAGAAAAAAGAAAACAAAGAAGAGAACTAAAATCAGGGGTATGGCATGGCACAGGCGAATTTATATAAAATCATAATAGATGACAGCTTCGAAGATATGCGTATCGACAAATTGCTGGCTGTTACCCCGTTTATGGGAGGTAGTGAGGCGCGGACTATAGAGGATTCCGGGGATGACGTCTCTCAAACCGGTGGACAATATGTAAACGGTCTGTCCAGAAGCTTTATCAGGAAGCTGATAGATAACGGTGATGTTAAGGTGAACGGTAAAGCTGTAAAGGCTTCATTTGTTCCAAAGTACGGGGATGAGATAGAGTTAAATCTGCCGGAAGCTGTACTGCCTGACATAGTGCCTGAGGATATCCCTCTCGATATAGTGTATGAGGATGATGATATCATCGTGATAAACAAGCCTAAGGGGATGGTAGTCCATCCAGCGGCGGGGAATTATCACGGGACCATGGTAAATGCACTAATGTTCCATTGCAAAGACAATCTGTCGGGTATAAACGGAATACTGCGTCCCGGCATAGTTCACAGAATAGATAAAGACACTACAGGGCTAATAGTGGCATGTAAAAATGATACTGCACACAGGAGTCTTGCGGAACAGCTGAAAGAACATAGTATCACGAGACGATACCAGGCGCTGGTAAACGGGACCTTCAAGGAAGAAGAAGGCAGGATAGAAGCGAGTATAGGCAGAAGTCCGTCTGACAGGAAGAAGATGGCTCCCAACGTAAAGAACGGGAAGGAAGCGGTGACTCACTATCGTGTACTGGGTGTCATAAATGGTGAAGGCCAGAAAAAATATACTCATGTTGAATGCGTGCTTGAGACCGGCAGAACCCACCAGATCAGGGTTCATATGGCTTATATAGGGCATCCGCTGGTCGGGGATTTTGTATATGGTCCTTATAAAGAAGATGCTAAAGTGATGGGAGTGGATCTCAGGGGTCAATGCCTTCATGCCGGAGTACTCGGATTTGAACATCCTTCTACAGGGAAATATATGGAGTTTGAGGCGGAACTGCCGGAGTATTTCAAAAAATTGCTCGCGAGATAGTTTTTTGAAGGTAGTAGATTCTGATAACGATTTTATAGCGGAGATAAAGGATATTTTTTATTTTATGAACAGAAAAGTACAGGGCGTTATAAAGAAATATGATAACGAACAGGGAAAACGTCTTATAGTTCTATGGGGCATGAAAGGTACAGGTAAGACATATTCGGTGTTAGAGCATGTCAAAAAGACGTATGAGGAATACCTGTATATCGATGCGTACGGGGACTTGAGATTCCGGAAGGCTTGTACGAAGAGCACGGAGTCAGGCTCAGAAGAACTGATGACCGGCTTTTTTGGAATCGATGAGGAATATCTGGTAAATATCCCGATAATCATAGATGAACCTGATATAGAAATGGTGAAAACACTGTTTTCCTCGTATTCAAAGAAGTTAAAGCTTTTTGTTATAACTTCTGATAAATGTATAGCAGAGCAGATTTACGGATTGACAGGGGATGACGCAGGAAAGTGTCTGAGTAACGGCACGGAAACAGATGGGTCTTTTTATGCATTTATACATATGATACCTATGAATTTCGGTGATTTCCTGATAGCGATGGGGAAAGAATGGTATGAAGAAGTCATAACAGGACATTTACTGAGCAAAAGGAAGCTTCCCGGTATGATACATGAGGAACTACTGGATCTCTACGATCTATACCTTCAAACAGGAGGAATGCCTGAGATAGTAGCCGAATACCTGGAATTTGGTTCAGTAGAGAATGTCAGGGAACGTCAAAGACTGCTGAATATTGCACTGCGCGGAATGATATATGATGAAGATGATACAAAAGCCGTTAGGACAAAGGGATTTCTGGAAGCGGTAGAAAAAGTTCTGGAAAAGGATAATCACAAGTTTATGTACTCGGCTATCAGAGATGGCGTGTCAAGAAAAGATTATGAAGATGTACTGAATAATCTGGAATCTAAAGAGTTTTTGATAAAAATTCCCAGACTTAACAGCAAAAAAGATGACTTCAGACTGTATTTGGCAGATACATGTCTTTACGGGCATAATAGAAGAAAGTGGGATAATTCAGATGATGCGTACAATACTTACAACGCCTGTTATATGGAAGATTCCTTACAGAATGATATGAATTTTGAAGATTCATATGAGGAGAACGAGGTAAACCGTAAGAACGCCACTTGGAAGATCATGGAAAGTACAGTTCTCCAGAATGTGGTAAGCTGTGGGCTAAAGACATATTACTGGGAGACAGGTGCCGGTGCCGGACTTGACTGCGTGATAGAGACAGAAGGAAGATATATACCTGTAGATATACACATGTTGGGGAAGGGAAGGAGCAGGAGTCTGGGAGCCTTCAAAAAGGATTACGGGTGCGATTTTTCGCTGAAACTCACCGATGAAAACTGCCGATTTGAAGAAAAAACGATTTTGTTGCCTATTTATGCCGCTTATGGGCTGAATTTGATGAATTTTACTTGACAAATCCTCTCTATGGTTGTAGAATATGAGTGTTTTCGGCGAAAGAGGGGTTTACATTAATGGAAGAAATTCGTTTACATGAGGGTGAGATGAATGTTATGGAGCTATTATGGTCCAACAAGCTTCTTGCCGCTAAAGATATAGCAAAGATTATAAAGGAATATGTGGGTTGGGAGAAGAATACCACATATACCGTTATAAAGCGTTTGATAGACAAGGGTGCCATAGAGAGACAGGAACCCGGTTTTATGTGCCGTGCCATAGTCTCAAAGCAGAAAATCCAGGAAACAGAGATAAAAGCTCTTCTGGACAAGCTTTTTTCGGGCTCGTTTGCCGCAATGTTTGAACAATACTTAAAGACCGGCTCTCTGAAGGCTGCAGAGGTGCTGGAGATAGAGAATAAGCTGAAAAGTTACAGACCATAGATAATCTATGTATTATAAGCTCCGGAATCCGGGGCTTTTTTGTTTTATGTTGGATATGCTGAACCTGTAACAAGAGTAAGCATTCATATTGTTAATCGAGCGGACATCATATTGGTATGTTATATTTACTATAAATATAAAATTATACGTGTTTTTGAAATATTTTATAAAAATATGTTGAATTGTCTAATAAAAAGGTGTAAAATTGTCGATATAAGATATGATAATGTAGGCGTATTATGTCGTGATGTTGCATGGGAGTGAGCCTCTATGAAAGAAGATAGTTTAAGACAATCGAATAAAGGCTTTACACTGGTGGAGATAGTAGTCACACTGGTTCTTTTTTCTATCATAGCTACTATTACCACTATGGGTCTGATATCATGGCAGGAATACTCTACTGACATGTCTATGAATGAAAATGCCGAATTGATCTATATGGCCGCCAGAAACAAAATAGCCCAGCTTAGAGCAAACGATGTATTGCAGGAGATGGAAGGCTGGGGTCCTAATGTTAAACATACTCCTTATAAAGTGACATCGTCAGGGGACAAGTATTATGCGGTCTGCTCAAATGAAGATCATAAGAAATATACCAGTAAAGATAAAAATGTTTCAGACAGCGTAAGTGAAAGTGCAAAGCTTTTGTTTAGGCTTGTTTCGGACTATTTGTATGATGATAATATGCTGGATGCTTATATTGCCATAGAGTATACTGAAGACGGAAATATCTGTGCTGCTTTTTACAGTGACAGGACGAGTCTCGGATATGGATCAGGTGCTTTAGATTTATCAGTTGATTCGAACAGGACAGAGTCAAAATTGTATGATGCATGTGTAGGTTCTTATTCGCCGAATTGAATACCGGGATAGGTATCTATTAAGCGATAGTTACAGTGAATAGTGATGTGAGGAGCTGAGATTATATGATTAAAGAGTTATATAAATCATATAAGAATGACAATAGAGGTTCTGCCATTATCACCGGATTGGTAGTCAGTGCGGTGCTGATGGTTTTGTGCCTTTCTTTGCTTTTGGTAGCTTATTCGCTGTTCATCTCTACATCTAAGAGTACTTCTGACATGTCTAACAGAGAAATGCTGTATTCAGCAGCTGAAGCGTTGGAACATGAGATTACGGATGTGACTGTCCTTCCGATAAAGTCGACAGGAGAGAATTCAGAAATATCTTATAAGCTGATAGCGGATAAGAGTATTATAACAGAAGGTACAAGTAGTACCTCTGGAGACCCTACAACGTATCAAAACCTTGAAAGCCACGAGTTTTGGAAATATATTTATGAGAATATCTGGCAGGGTTTTGATAATAATAAATATGATAATACTGACCCAGCGAAGAAAGATTATATAAAAACTGAAGAGATGAACGGGTTTACATTTTATAAACAGGATAGTACTGACAGTAGCGGTAACGCAATCTGGCAGTATTATGATCCGAAGGCTGCAAATGATGCATATTGCCTTTCAAATTCAGCACATGCCGATATTGAAAAGTGTTCCAAATATTTTAACATTAGTTCAATCGGTAGTGTAAAAGTGGTAGTTCAGTTTTACTGGGAACTTCCCTCAGGTTTTGACGGATACATATACAGCAAAGCAGGTACTGTGCTTAATGCCGTTTATATGCTTTATAACAACAAAGGCGAGATGCTGGTCAGAACAGAGAGAAAGTATATCTTAAATGCAACAAATAATGATGCCACGATAGTTTCATCTACAGGTATTATTCCGGAGTTTAGTCTTAATGGTAATGCATGGAATGGTGGTTATAACGGACTTATAAAAATTTCAAATAATTCTGAAAATTTGTATGAATCATGGATGATGATAATTAATACAGATGATAATCTTTCGGGGTTTTATAATAGTGAACTTGTAAGAAAAATAGACGATAGTAATTATTTGGTAAGATATGCAAGTCATAATCAGGATATAGCACCCGGTGCTAACATAACATTTGGGTTTGGATCTACTACAACATATAGTAATAACCCCGTGATGTCAATTATTGTTCCGAGTTATCAATTAGTTGATGAAACAAGATATAAAGTATGGCCTGTTGGAGATAGACCCTGGACAGAAAATTCTGTTGTTAAAAGAAACTATAATTTGGATATAGAGAATATTTCTGATACTACGATTTCAGATTGGAGATTGAGTTTTAATCTTCATGATGGTCAGACTATATGGGATATGTCTAATGCAAGTATTTTGAGTCATGAAGGCAACAGTTTTATGATTCGTAACAATAATAATGTTAATTCTGATATAGGCGCATATAATAAAGTTACAATATGGTTTCAGACAGCAGGTGGAACTGAAAGTGATGAACCGACAGATTTTAAATTGGCTCAACTTGTGTATGACTTAAATCAGCCTGCTAATACAAGTATTTCAGTAGGTATGGAAGTCGACTACGCAGGTAACTGGAAATGGAACCGCGTTGGCGAAGAAATCTTAACAACAGGGGGTGATGGTGAATGAAGCTAAAGAAAATAGCTTTAGGAAATAAAGGTACAACCCTTGTTGAGGTTACAGCCGGATTCCTGATGATGGCTGTGGTATTGGCATCTTTTATAAAGATAATAAAATTATCATCTGAGATGACTACCGCTGCGGTAGATACCAAAAAGAATAATCTGGAATTTGAGGAAAAATACTACCAGGGATATAATTATAAAGTTGGTTCGGATACAGCATTCAGAAATGATATGACTGTGAAGGATACTTCAGGAAACGAACTGGAAATCACTCTTTCTGAGTGGCATAAGCAGACAGACGGTGACTATTATGTAGAATGGCACGAGCATACCGATGGTTTGTTTAAGCGGTTTAAGAGTGACGGAACATTATTGGAAAATGTATCTGATGATAATCTAAATACCATTAAGGTAGATTCAATTAAGCTTCAAAGAATTGAAAATATTAGAGATTTGGATATGGCCAGAAAATGCATATATAGATATAAATTTACACCTAAAACTACAAATTAATGCGTAAAGAAACGTTGTTAGGCAAATATAAAGGGGGCATGCATATGAAACAGAATAATAAGGGTTTCACACTTGTGGAACTAATGGTATGCTTTGTCCTCCTGGGAATTCTGATGGTGGCGGCAGCACAGGTTATCAGTTCCAGTTCGCAGGTATATTACTTTTCAAAGTCTACAAGCTACGGGATACAGGCTTCTCAGATTATTGCAACAGAGGTTAGGGGTGATCTGGAAGACGCCGTGATTATGTATATTGATAAAAATGCGGTTAAAAGGCCTGAAGATTCTCCTATGTTATCCGGAGCTGATGGATGTGCTGTTTATATATCCGGTGCAGGAGATGCTATAACTTTTATAAATGGCAAAGGTGAACAGATTTGCTACTCCTTACAAAAGGGTGAAAGTCTGGAAGAAAACGTTCTCACACGTTCTTCGGTAAAGATATATGATGATTTTTTCAATCAAAAAACATATTCAACATCAGATTTTAATGAGAAAGTTTTTGATTCAAAACATGTAGGAATGGGATACAGGGTAAAAGAAGTAAAGTTTTATATGTTTAATAATAGAAATAAGAATACTTATGCTGCAAATTTATCGCCTACCCCTATGCCTACCGGAGATTATCCTGTGATAGTTTTGGAGTTGACGGTTAATAGTCCCCAGTATGGAGACTATACTTGTACTGAATATATTCCGCTTTATAATTTTTACTGTATTGAAACGGATCAGTTAAATAAGCTTGTAAAGTAAACTTTTTGATATTATACGAATTGTACGAAAGGAGTCCATATGCAGGTTAATAACTCAATGTCTATAGAACAGCAGATGAAAAGGGCTTCTTTTAGAAGAATTCTTATTGCCATTTTAATAATTTGCGTTTTAATGGTTATTGGAGTATTTGTATTCAGCCGGTTTAAGGGTTATTCGGAAGCAAGACTGACTATGAGAGAGGCAAAAAATATAAAGATGACTCTTGAAATGGCGGATATGGAATACAGGGGGATGGGTTACAGTATTTATGATGAAACAGCAGAAGGAAATATTCGATCAGGGGCTGTTGCATACGTGAATAAAATCCAGGGTAATCCTGAAGGACGAATGAGACTATTCGGTTATGATTCAACGAGTAGAAAAATAACAGGATTTGAATACGAAACAGACGAATATATAGTCAGATATCAATATATCGACAACAAAGATACCTGGAAGGTATTCCAAATAAAAGAACTATTAGCTTATTAGAAAGGGGATTCTTGTGAATACATATAAATATCTTGCCAGGAATGCCCTGGGAAAAAAGATTACAGGCAAGCTTCAGGCAAATGACGAGATAGATCTTCAGGCAAAATTAAAAAATGATAATTTATATCTTGAAAGTTGCAATGAAGTAGTAAAGAAAACAAGCGGTAAAAAAATACGTTCTGACAGGATAGCGGATTTTTCAAGAAGTATCGGAAAGCTGGTGGGAGCAGGCGTATCGCTTGTAAAAGCTCTCAGAATAATCTGTGATGATGAAACCCTTCGCCAAAAAGAAAGAAATCTGTATTCTGAGATTTTAAAATCGGTACGTACGGGAATTAGCCTTTCGGAGGCTATGGCACTACAAGGAGCAGCTTTCCCTCCTATGATGATAAATATGTTCAGAAGTGCTGAAGCTTCGGGAACTCTGGAGGCTACCGCTAATCAGATGGCTGACTATTATAGCAAGGAATATAAGCTGACCAAGAAGATAAAGAGCTCTCTTACATATCCTAAAATTCTGGGGGTTCTGATGGTTATAGTTCTTGCTATAATCATGGGATATGTTGTTCCTCAGTTTAAGAGCCTTTTTGAACAGATGGAAGCTTTACCGGCAACGACAGAGATACTTCTTGGTATCAGTAATTTTGTGGCAGACAAATGGTATCTTTTGCTATTATTTGCAGTAGTTATTTTCATCATTTTCAAACTTCTTTTTGCGGTACCGAGTATAAAATATCAAAAAGATAAGATAAAGACTAAGCTTCCCAAGATTGGAAAGCTGATGAGAATAATTTATACGGCACGTTTTGCAAGAACTCTTGCCAGTTTGTACAATGCAGGTCTTCCGATCATCTCATGTTTGACCATAGCAAGGGATACTATTGATAATAAATATATAGAATCTCAGTTTGAAACTGTAATAAAAGATGTTCAGGCTGGCCAGAACTTGAGTGAAGCTTTGGCAAAGGTAGACGGCTTTACAAAAAAGCTGGTTTCTTCTGTAGTAGTAGGTGAAGAGACAGGTACGCTGGACGATATGTTGAATACGGCTGCCGATCAGCTTGAATACGATTCGGAAATGGCAATACAGAGTCTGGTGGCAATGCTTGAACCTATGATCATTGCGGGGCTTGCATTCGTAGTCGGATTTATTATAGTTTCTGTTATCCAGCCTATTTATGGATCATATGACGCTATAGCAAGTTCATCCAAATAAAAATAAAAGGGTTACGAAAATGGAGGAAGAATGAGCACAGTTATCTATCTTTCAAACCAACAGATACATATTATTGAGGGTAAACGAGGCAAGACTGCAACTATTGACAAATATCTCGTATTCCCGGCTCCTGAAGGAACTATTATCAATGGTCTTATTATGGATTCGGATACGTTAGGGACGTTTTTGAAGGAGACATGGGCTGAAAACAAGCTTTCTGTTAAAGATGTTTGTCTTGTAGTAAACAGTTCTAAGTTCGTCGGTCAGAACATGGAATTCCCCAAAATGGCGGATGATAAGACCATAGACCATATACGTAGGGGATTTTCTAACATTGACCGTTCGGAAGAGAAAGTATATGGTTTCATAAGACTTGAATCTGCTCATAAAAAGATGCAGAGAGTATATGCAGAAAGTGTAGCACCTGACTTCATCGGCGATTATATTACATTCTTTGATAAAATCGGCATAAAGCTAAAGGGCATTTATTCAGGTGAAGGAAGTATGATAAGCCTGGTAAATGCTACGGTTGCTAAGACATACGGAACCTTCATGATCATGATAGCCGACAGCATGACTCTTACGACTATTTTATATGTAAATAAAGTGTTTACATATTATAACTCTGTGAGATGTTTCCATGAACCGGGATCTGAGGATTATGCTCAGGATCTGACGAGGTCGGCCAGCCAGATAAAGCAGTTCATGCAGGCAAACCAGCTCGATTCTGAACTTGAAGTAATCCTACTTGCCGGTGTAGAAGAAAGAGACCTTTCCTTCTATAAAACCATAATGAGCGAATATGGAGTTCAGACTAAAATTGATATTTTCACTGATACCAAAAACATAAAAGGAATGGACGGCGTTTTTGCTCAAAAATATCTGTTTGCTGCCAGTGGTCTATTCGAATGCGGTGCGGGTGGTAACTATATCACCAGGTATCAGACAAAGAAAGTAGAAAAAAAGAGTAGTTCGAACACTGTTTATTTTGCATTACTTGCGTTTGCGGTGTTTGTAATGGCGATAGCATTTGTTCTGTCGTTCCTGTATAAAAGGTCTACGAAGAAAGAACTGGAAGATATAGAGGAATATAATACAAGTCCGATGACCACTATGCAGGTGGAGGAGTATGACGAACTCACATATCGTAATAGTTTCCTGGTAGGTCAGTATCTCTCGATAGCAAATATCAATGAGAATCTGGCTACATATCCGTGGGCTACAAGTGAGGTACAGGATCATATATTCAAATTGGCAAATGGATATGCGACAGTGACCATTACCAGTTGTAATGCGGATTCGGGCACAACAAACATGTCTGTGACAGCAGAAAACGTACAGACTATAAACGAATTCATAACCATACTTATGGGACAGGAGATGTTTCATGATGTAACGTATACAGGTTATACATATTCTGATGAAAACCAGTATCAGGTAAATGTATCCTGTACATTGGAAGAAGCTATGGGAAGGGAGAGTGGTAAAGATGAAAATTGAACTGACCGAGCGGGATAAAAAACTACTGACTTTCATGGGAATATTTGTTATCGTTGTTTGTATAGGTTACTGGGGTGTATTACCTCAGATAAAAAGTGCCGGAGAATATAAAGACGAAATAGAAGAACAAGAACTTGTACAGAATATTTACGAACAGAAGATAGCTCAGCTTATGGAAGTACAAGACAATAATGATGAACTTGAAAAACTGATAGCCGGTGCAAAGGAAAATTATTATCCTATGATGGATAGCGATGCGATAGATAAACTAATAACCACCAAGGTTATAAAAGATTATAAATTGATGTCATACGATCTGTCTATAGGAGAACGTGCTGTAGCTGAACTTAGTCCTTATATATATTCAAAGAAAGAACTGACCGGTGAAAGTGATGCTAGACAGAAGGCTATGCAGAAAGCAGCTTCCGTAATCAATGAAGACGGTGAGATTCTGTTCGGAGAAGTGCAGGAAGCAAAGTCTGGAACTACCGGAATATATATGGTGACTGTTCAGATGAGACTTGGCGGAGACAAGAAGAATATCACACGTCTGTTGGATGATCTCGCAGCGACCGAGAAGAAGCTGAGACTTGTAGACTATTCTGTAGATGCAGAGGAAACGGTAATACCTCATGAAGACGGAACAGAAGAAGTATATACAACGGATATGCTGAATCTGACTGTTGAGCTGTATATGTGTGAAGACTAAATAAGAGAGGGCTAGTACATGGAACCGAGAAAATTTGCTAACATAAGAATAGGTGATGTCCTTCAGGAATTGGGCTATGCTACAGATGAACAGATAGGACAGGCTCTGGCGTACCAGAAGGAAAATAAGGGTGTACGTATGGGTGATGCCCTGATAAAGCTTGGTTTCATAACCGAAAAACAGATGCTGAAAGCTCTGGCTGACCGCTTGAATTACAAGATGATAAACATCTCGGATATTACTGTAGATGTAACGGCTGTTTCGAGAGTTCCGAAGGCACTGGCTGAACAGTATTGCATGATGGGTTATGCGGAAGATGAGAATACATACTCGCTTCTGGTAAATGACCCCATGAACTTTTACGGAATAGAAGATATCAGGCAGATAGTAGGTAAGGAACTCGACATAGCCCTGACTGAAAAAAGTGCCCTGGAGAATTCCATAAACTACTATTATTCAGAAGTAACAGCTAAAGAAGCAGCATCGAGAGCCGCAGCGAACTCAAGCTATCAGGAAGTAGTTGAAC
>JAEEGL010196189.1_pt1 | contig 18284 bp, 18 predicted proteins | sample 9134231 | NCBI WGS metagenome assembly JAEEGL01 (sample SAMN16246548, study PRJNA631951) | gut metagenome | biome: gut microbiome; feature: rumen; material: fiber-attached | host: Bos | place: Iran: Karaj | collected 2018-10 | reverse complement strand
TTTATTTTTAATAACCAGTGGTTTTTACGATATAATTTTTATCAGTTATTAATTCTGAAATCTATTCAATAACTATTTTCATATTTTTTTATTTTTGTTCTAATTTTATTTTTATTTGATCATTAACTTTCAAATTTTCATTTTTATTATTATTTTCATATCAATAATTTCTGAAGTTTTCTTTATTACCCCTATGGGGTTATTTTTATATCCCCTATGGGGTTATTTATAGATTTTCCAGTTATTAACTGCATTTTAATGATAAATCAACTAATGGTTGTTTTAGTTGTTTTTCTAAATAACCAACGGTTGTTTTATTCGTTTTTCCCAGCTATGAAGTCCATTATATGGAAATCTCAATCCTCTGCTTCTGGTTCGGTTTCCATTTGGTTTGTTTTTGGTTCAGTTTCGGTTTTGTTTTGGTTAGCCTTTGGTTTTTTTGAATTATCCCAGTTTTTCTTAGGCCTTCCTCATTTCTTTCAGTCTTTGTATCTCTTATTATTAGCATCAATCTGAGGTTTAACTAAACAAAATAAGGCATATACTAACGATTTTTCATCATCTGGTTTAGTACCGTAGATTCAATAATCAGTTATATACTTAAATAAAGTTAGTTGATCCTCCTTATCAGGTAATGCTCTAATTGAGTCACTAAATGAAGAATACCAAATAAATGAATCTCTTTCCATTTTTTGTTTTGGTTAAAAGATAAAACGTGTTCATCTTTTCCTTCATTAAGAAAAAGAGATAAAGCTGATCTTCATAAATCAATTGATTCATGTTTTAAGCCTTATCTCTTTATCATAGAGTCGACTAACGTCTTTGGAGTAAAACGAATGAATCCGTCTATATGAAGATGCTATATAAAGATGATCGGGTGAGTGAAATCATCCCGTATACAGCATCTTAATCTAGAAAGATTCAGATCGTATACTCACCCGCTAGCATATAACCGACTTTTCGTTCTTTAGTAATTGAAACCTTAATTTTGAACTAGCCTAATTTCACTTTGCATAACGTTAATTTCACTTTGCAGAAGATTAAATTAGTAGAACATTAAAAAAGCCAGACAACGCTATTGTTGACTGGCATTACTCGATATTTTTGAACAAATGTCCTTTTTTATCAGGGTACATTGTGCAAAGTAAATTTTTATATTTTTTTGTAGCTTTTAGAGCCCACCAATTACTTTGTACAAATTCTTCTCCAATGACAAATATATTATAAAAAATATAACTTCATTTACAATAGATTTTTGAAAAAATTTTTTCATAGGTGAGTGCCATAATTCAAAAATTTAACTCTGAGACTCCCCTTATTTGATCCATATTTTATGATTTAAGATATAAAATCAAGCAAGCATAGTTAGTAATTGGTGTTTCTATTCAGATGAAAATAAGACACGTTTTTATTCAAAGTGGAACAATATACCAATTTGAAACTTAGTTCATGTAGAGATATATGATATGAATCAGATTAAAAAAGCTGATCCAGAGGAATTTTTAGATTTTGATTAATATTAGAATGTGAATACCTTTACAACTCATATCTCCTAAGTTTTCGTTATTATTGAATGATTTAAAAAAATGCAAATCTGTTGAAGAAAGAAGAAAACTATTAGATGAATCAAAGACGAATTGAAAATATGATTGAATGGCTGAGGAGATTAAGAAATTCTTTGAAGAACGTAAAAGAAATCAATGAGATTTAACTCCTACTAACTAATTAAATATACAAGTTAGCAGCTTCCAGTTACGGAAGCTGCTTGTAAGTCAATACTCTAAGTTTATATTAAAAGTTTAATTATATTTATTTTATGGTTTTTCAATTTCTACTTGTTCTTTTCAATTTCATGAATATACAACAAGATAAGTTTTTCAATTTTTTACATATCTATCAGCATAAAATCTTCAATTTCAATCTACAGGATAACATTTTGATAGTTTTTTTCACTCCTTTATTGATACTATATAGTAATTGGAATGAGATTCTCAGCCTTTCTTTTCTTCTTTTACAACATAGTATCAATCATTGTGGTCTTCTGATCCTTCATTATGAATAACTCATAAACAATTGAAATTATCATCATAAACTGTTGCATCTTCTTTTTCGTTGTGGTAGATCTTTATTAGTTTTCCCTCCATGAAAGAATATCTTCATTCAACTCAATTAAACTTATTTATATCTCATGTTTTTTTATTTATGAATATTGATTGCGTTGTATTTTCATCTCTATTATTAATTTGTATAAATAACATATTATTATCGGTTTTTCGATTTTTTATTTCAATAATTTCCTTTCAATTATTTCTGTAGAATGTAGGTGTGTTTTCATTTGAATATTTGCGTTCTTCAATATCTCAGAATTGATATAATGTTTTCCCCTCATTATTTATGATGGAAATATCTGAATTTTCATCGTTATTGTATATTATCTCACAGTTGTTTATGTCTTTGTATCTTTCCTCAAGTGGAAGCGAATTTCTTTGTTTGTATTCTTCTAAATCATGTTTTAATGTAACTTTTTTTTCATTTTGGTAATCAAAATAGTTTTTCATATAATTTATTCATTCTAAATCTTTTTCTATATCCTTTAATTCTCATTCGTGAATTATATTACCTTCTTTAAATACTACATATGATTTTGTTCAATTATTTTCTAGAGAACAAACACATATATTATCATCGCAATATGTAACTCTATATGTTCATTTATCACCATCTTCAAATGATGCAATTTTCTGCATATTTTTATTGTATATTATACAAGATTTTTTACCTTTTGATATTTCTTTTTCATATTGATATCCTCCAAATCTGTTTTCACAGAGTGTGTATTCTCAAGTTTGATCTCATAATTCTGGTATATACTGACCTTTTTTATTGATATAGTAGTATTTACTCGTTTTTTTAGTTTGATCCACAACTTCAATACATAAATATTTTCATACTTCGTAAATTAAGTGGATTTTCTCATTTTCCCTTATTTTATCTGAAAAAGCAATTTCTTCTATTGATCACCCTTTTTCTATAAATAAATGACAATAATCAAAAGGCGAATTTGTTTTTATAAGTTTTTCTCAGGATGTTTCATCAGAATAAACTCTTATTTCCTGGGCTTTTACCGAATTTATATGTCAACTTGGATGTTTTATCTTATTTTCTGTATAGTATTCGTTTATTAAATCTCTTGCTTTTAGTTGTTGCTCATAAAGTTCTACAAAATCTGTTTGATCATCTACTGTCTCAACCTTTTCTTGTTTTATTGGTTGATTTAGTGAATCTCATAATTGTCATTCTTGTTTTTCTATAATTGCTTCTATTCCATTTTCTCCTGTATTGCTTTCTTCTATTGTGGGGTTTCCATTTTCAAGTGTAATTTTTTCATTTTCTGCCATCTTTTAATTTGTAATTGATTAAAAATCTAAATATATTATATTTATTTATTTATATTTGTCAAATATATTTGTATTAAATATTCTAAATCATATAAAAAACTTAATGAGAAATAACAATAACAAAGAAATGATTATTTTTATAAATCTACAAACTATTGAATAATTTTAAGTATTTTATATAAAATAATTGTTTTATATTTTTTATAATTTATGGTCGTATTTCGTGTCACTCCTTCCTGATGAATATCGTTATGAGATTATAAACAATCATGATGAAGGATTAAGAAACCATGATGAGAACATGTAAGATCATGATGAGAGTACACAAGACCATGATGGCAAGCGATAAAAGAGCGAGATAATACTTCTTATCGTTTCAAAATAGTTAGATATGTTAATAATGTAACAAAAAGAATATATGATAGTAATTGATTTTATCATAATTGAATAAATAAAAATACATGAACTAAGTATGATGAGAAATGATATGATATGGATTGATTTGATAAATTCTGATGCACTAAAGATTGATATAATAAACAATGATTTGACAAAAATTGATACGATAAAAAAGGGTTTGATAAACGGTGATATGATAAAGATTGATATAATGTAAATTGATTAAATGTAGAATGATACGATAAAGATTGATATGATGCACAATGATTTAATAAGAAATGAATTCATAAAATAACTAAAACAAAATATGATGAAAAATGATTTGGGATAGACTGATACAATAAAAAATGATTCGATAAGAAGTGATATCATTATGCAACATGAACTAAATATGATAAAAAATGATTTGATAAAGATTGATATGATAAAGATTGATTTGATAAAAAAGGGTTTGATAAATGGTGATATGATAAAGATTGATATGATGTGAATTGATACGATAGGTACTTACTTGATAGGGAGTGATATAATAAGGATTGATTTGATAAATTTTGATACAATAGGAAATGATATAATAAGGATTGATACGATATACGATGATATAATGAAAAGGGGTATAATAGTTGATGATATGATAAAAATGGATTCGATAAAAATGGATTCGATATGCGATGATACGACAAGAATTGATATAACAAAAAGTGATATGATAGAAAAGGGTTTGATAGAGATTGATACGATGAAAATGGATTTGATAAACGCTGATATGACAGAGAATGATATGATAAAAATGGATTCGATAAGAAATGAATTCATAAAGTAACTAAAACAAGATATGATGAGAATTGATTAAATAAAGATGGGAAAACGGAAGATGATGAGCGAGAATCTGCAGATGATTTATTTTAATCAAATATTTTAAATGCCAGCAATTTACGATTCAGAATGATATGATGCATTTGGGTTTGATAGAGATTGATATAATAGGAAATGATATGATAAAGATTGATATGATAGAGAGTGATATAGCCCATCATGATATAATAAGCAAGGATATGATAAATATTGATACAATAGAAAGTGATATGATAAAGATTGATATGATAGGAGTTGATACGATAAATTATGATATAATAGAGAATGATTTCACTTAGATTGATATAATAAAGAATGATTCGATAAGGAATGATTCAATAAAGAGTGATACGACAAGGATTGATATGATAGAGAGTGATTTAATAAGTTATGATATAGTAGAGAATGAATTGATAAAGAGTGAAATAATCTCGATGATGAGCGAGAATCTGCAGATAGTTTATTTTAGTTTATGTAATAATTAATCATGCAATTTATATTACCAGAGTATTCTGATTTAACACAGCAACAGCAAAATTTAGTTGATTTAGATTTACATGATCCGGAACTGGCATGATGGTGAGAGAATTTGATTGTTCAGTGATTTGCATGAACATGAAAAACAGTTGTTGCCTACTTTAGGGCTTTAAATGCTGTAGAGCAGAAAAGAAAAATTTTGGTACTTTGTTTTGGTAAAGTATTGAACGATCTTTTAAAGAAAGCAGATAAAAGTTTAACAAGCGATGCAAAAGTTTGTTATTTATGGGAATTCTATAATGATTTAAGAAGTGTTGTAAAATACAGAATTGAAAATTCTAAAGATAAGGAAATAGAATTTAATGGGGGAAAGTTTTCATTAATTTGAAGTTCTATAGAATATAAAAAGGGTGATACTACCCTATTAGAAAATTCAACTAGAAAGCAGTGGCCTATGAATTTGAAGGAAGAATATATTAAAGTATTATTCGAGTACTATGTAGATATAAACTGAAAGAAACCTTATGATGAAATAATAATTGATGAATGACAAGATATACCGCTTCATATCATTAAGAACTTAAATATATTATCTGATCATATTTCTGTTTTTGCAGATGATAACCAAAAGATATTTGAAAGTAAGGAAAACAATTTATCATCTATTGAAGATATTAAAAAGGTTTTGTGTCCAGATTGAAGGATTCATTCATTAACTGCAAATTTTAGAACAACTAAACAGATATGTGAATATGCAGCAAAGAGATTTCTACCTGAAAATGAAAAGATTAGAGCTTTAAAAGAGAGTGTGCTTTGTAGAGATGATCCAAATTCTACGCCAAAAATGGCACATAAATCTAAAGATGAGAGCTTTGATTTTATTGCTGAAAATGTGATAAAAAATTGGGCAAAATATTCTTCTATTTTAGTAATTTGTCCGCTTCAAGATGATGTTGAACAACAAAGTAATGCATTATCTGATAAGCAAGTTAATCACTATGTTTATCATAACAATATAACTAATGCGAATATAAATAGAAAACATGCTAAAAATGCCATTGATTCGTTTTCTTCAACAGATAATGAGATTCTTATTACGACATATAAATCAGCTAAATGATTAGAGGCAGATTGTGTTTTTATATATTTACCAAAAGAGACATATAATGAAGTGGTAAATGCAAAAGAATGAGATAAAAATAAAAATACATTATATGTTCTTTGTACGAGGGCAAAAAAGAAATTATTTATTGTTTGAGATTTTAAATCTTAAAATAAAACATTATGCGAGAAAAAATTAAATCAGATATCTCTGTGTTTGTAGATAATGAGAAAAGAAGGAATCAGGATAGATTTAAACAAACTAAAAATGAAATTAGCATAGATGATTATGTTGCAGGGATAGAACCAGTTTGTGATAGAGACTGATATGATCTAAAAGGTTATAGTAAAGGTAGCTATGAAGAAGTGGATGAAAAATCTGTTTTAGATTTTTGGGATAAAAATAAATCAATAATTATTGATTATCTCGAAGGAAAAAAATTTAAAAGTGATGATTTGAATCTGGTTAGTGATGCTGTAGAAATTGTACGTTGAAAATTTTTCATGAATAAAACATTCAAAACAGTTAATCCTAAATATCAGGAGATTTCTAAATATTACATATCATTACTCTTACAATTCAACTTATATTGAATTGAAAATTATTTGTGGTATTTTAATCCAGAATCTGCTTATTACAAAAGAGTTAAAGCTCTTTCTTTATTCAGATTATTAGAAAGTCCAAAAGAACAAATTGAATCTGTTCGTGATGAAATATGTGAATTGTTATATAATTCAACTCAATGTGAAGATTGAGATTATAAAAAAGCTGAGAACATTTTAAAAGAATATGTAGAAAGAGTTTTCAATATAACACGTACGACATATGATTCAAGAATTGAATTTATAAGTGAATGAGGTAATAGTTGGGATGTGTGGTGTTGAAATGATGAATTTGTTGAGTGGCTTTGGAAATATATAAATTGAGAAAAAATTGGTTCTGAAGCTATTATTCCTGATGCAGAAATCCAAGATAGTGAAGAAATAAAGAATTTAAGATCAAAGTTGAAGGAGAAAGAAAATGAAGCAGAACAGATAAGGAAAGAACAAGAAGCAATTCTTAAAAGACAAAAAGAGTTAGAAGAACAGTTAAATAAGGTTCAGACTTCATATAATGAAAGTCTTAAGAAAAAGGAGTTAGAAAATGTTGAATTACAGGCTAAAATATTATTATTACAGCAAGCTAATGAGATAAGTAAGAAAGCTGAAACTAAAGAAGAAGTTGCAGCATCTATCGAAGATTTAGAGGAAAGAAGGAGTCATTATCGTATATTGATTGTATGATGATCTAATAAAGCCAATAAAAAATATAATTATCTTTTAAAAAATTGATTTAATTGAGAGTTATATAAAAGATTCAAAGTTAGTCCAGAACAATTATGAGAATTATATGGAGATTATAATAAACAAATAACACAAAAGGATTTTGCTAAAAAAATTGAGAACGATTTATTACTTTGAAATATAGATTTTGTGATTGCTTTACAAACAGATCATGAAACATGATTATATAAGTTATTAAATAATAGTGAGTTCTGAAGCCGTATAACTTATTTTGCAGAAAGAGAAGAGAATAATCAAAATCCAAGATATACTGATCAATTTTTTACAGAAGAGAGATTCTATTACTATTTTGAAAGGGCTATAAACAAGTACGAAAGAGCAGAGGAAAACTCGATATCTTAGTGATAACTAATAGTTTTTTAAAAAAGACTGCCCTACCAAGACAGTCTTTTTCTATAAGGTTCTACCACACAGACATAATGATACACCTTTTTATTTTAAATGCAAATTTTTTGACACTTTTTGACAAATGTCAATAAGTTGTCCATTTCGTCTAGCCTCGGGAGCGATTTTGAGTAATGATACTTAGGTTCTTTAAAATTGACATTTATAATATTTGTGACAATAATCTCTTAATCTTGACTATAATAATAGGATTTGTATAAGGAAATGATGGTTTATATTTTATCATAAAAAGTTAAGATGGAATCACATATTGAAGCATTTAATAGTTCTAAAATATTTTCATGTGAGGTTTATGTTATTAGTTATAATAATACAGTGATTGTTATTGATCCAGGTTTTTATGATTGAGATTTAAAGGAATACTTAAGTAAGCTTTGAGATGTTGATGTAATTTTATTAACTCATGGTCATTGAGATCATATAAGGTGTGTCGATAAAATAGTTAAAGACTACCCTAAAACAAAAGTTTATATCCATCCTTTTGATAAAGAGTTATTGAGTAATTCAGAATTGAATTGTTCTTCATGGGTTTGAGATGAGGATATAAAGGTAGAATCAGATGTAAAATTTATTGAGCAGTGAAATTATAGTTTTTGAGAATTAAAGGTAGAGGTAATTCATGTTCCATGACATACTGATTGATGAGTGATGTATTATTTTGAGAAGTTATGAGCGTTATTTCTTTGAGATACGGTTATGGGTAAAAGTATATGAAATTTACAAACACCAACATGAGATATAAATAAAATGCAAGCATCTTTATGAAAGTTTAAGCATTTATGAATTGATTTATGAACTATATGTTATCCATGACATTGAGAAGTGATGAGTTATTGAGAAATTCTTAGGATTAATCCTTTTTTAAATTGAAATTTTTAAAGTTATTGGTTATATTTCATTTATTATTTATATTGTAGCGTAATTTAATGTCTGTACCAAAATGTGATTTAACTGATTTAAAAACTGATTTAAAAAATCGTTTTTGAACTCCCCTTTATTTATATAATGTTTGAGAAATAAGGGGAAATATTAGGGGGTATAAAGAATATTTTAAGTCTCAATATTTTAATACTGAGGTTATTTATGCTTCTAAAGCTTTAAATATTAAAGAGATGTTAAGGATAGTTAATGAAGAATGAATTTCATTAGATTGTGTTTCTGTTTGAGAAATTTATACAGCTTTAAAAGTAAAATTTCCGGTTGATAAGATTTATTTTCATGGAAATAATAAAACCTATGATGATATTGTTTTCGCATTAGATAATGATATTTGAACGTTTGTTGTTGATAATTTGTGAGAATTAAATCTTTTAAAGGAGTTAACAGATAAGAGAAAACAGAAAGTAAATATTCTTATTAGGCTTAATGTTGGTGTTTCTGCACATACTCATAAATATATAGTGACAGCTCATATTGATTCTAAATTTTGAGTGTTATTTGATAGCGATGATTATATTAAGATGATGGATATTATTAATAAGTCAGAATATATTCAATTTTTATGATTTCATTCACATATTTGATCTCAGATTTTTGATTTAAATGCATTTAAGGAAAGTCTTAAAAAATTGATTGGTTATTGTAAACATTTTAATCAGCCTTTAGTATTAAATTTATGATGATGATTTGCTGTTCATTATACTGATGAGGATAAACCTATTCCATTCACTGAAATTTCTAAAAGTTTAATCAAATTTACGGAAGATTTAATTTCTGAGAATTGAGTTAAAATTAAAAAACTTTGCATTGAGCCATGAAGAAGCATAGTTTGAGAAGCATGATCAACACTTTATACTGTATGATATACAAAAAAAACTCCAGATAAGGAATATTATTTTATTGATGGTTGAATGACTGATAATATTCGTCCTGCACTTTATCAAGCTAAATATGACGCAGATATCGTATGAAAAGAACGTCTTCCAAAAAATAAAATTGTTACTGTTGCTTGAAAGTGCTGTGAATCATGAGACTTAATATTAGAGGATTGTAATCTTCAAGATGCTGAACAGTGAGATCTTTTAATAATATATACTACTTGAGCATACTGATATAGTATGTCTAGTAATTACAATAAAAATTTAACTCCAGCTATAGTTTTTATTGAAGATTGAAAAGCAAAATTAGTTGTAAAAAGACAAACATATGATCAGCTTATAGAAAGAGAGGAATAATATAACGATTATTTGGATTTGAGAAGTTAAAGGATTCATTAATAAACAAGATTGAAAAAATAAAAAATAAGTGTATATAGAGTCGATTTATATTGGTTTGAGTTTAATGAAAGGACTTATTTTATTGTGATTAGTATCATTATTAATTGCATTATGAGTAAATGCTGACTATTTTGAGTTTCAAAATGCTTATTATTGGGCTAAGGAGAATGGGATAACTACGATGAATACGATGGAGAAAGCTAGGATGAATGATTGGATAACAAGGGAAGAGATGGCTAAGATGATTAGTAATTATGCAACAAATGTTTTATGAAAAAATCCTGATATAATAAAATCTTGTTACTTTATTGATTCAAATATTAATCCAGATTTAGTAAATTATGTTGTTGAGAGTTGTCAATTATGATTAATGTGACAATGAGTAATTTCATTTAGACCAAAAGATTATGTAACTAGAGCAGAATTCTGAACTGTTCTTTCGAGGTTGTTATATTGAAACAAGTATGAATGATGAAATCCTTATTATATTAAACATCTAAAAGCATTGCAGAATAATTGAATAATGAATAACATTTCTGATCCATATATGAATGAGGTAAGGTGATATGTTATGATTATGCTACAAAGATCTAATGAAGATAAAAGTGAAGAAGAAACAACATATGCGGATTATCTTATTGCAACTACAGTTACCAATGTAATTGATTGAGATACTGTAAGTGTTAAGTTAAATTGAGAAACCGTATCAGTTAGATTAATTTGAGTAGATGCTCCAGAGAAGACAGCAAAAAGGTATGGATATTCTGAATGTTATTGAGAGGAATCTTATGAATATTTATCAAGGTTATTAAATAAAAAAGATGTCTATTTAGAATATGATGAATCGCAGTGAATGTATGATGCATATGATAGAATATTAGCTTATGTATTTTTAGGTTGAGAGAATATAAATAAGAAAATAATTAGAGATGGATATGGTTGGGAATATACATATAATAAACCATATAAATATCAGTCTGATTTTAAAAATGCTCAAAATTTAGCAGAAAAGGATAAACTTTGACTTTGGAATACTTGTAATTGAGAGAGGGTTCCATTAGAAAAAGAAAATAATGAAAATATAGTTACGCACAATTGAGATATAAAATGAAATATTAATGATAAATGAGTTAAGATATATCATGTACCTTGATGTTCTCATTATGAGAAAACTGTTATCACAGAATCCAAATGAGAGAGATGGTTCTCTACTACTCAGGAAGCTGAAGCTGCTGGATGGAGAGCTTGTATGGATTAATGTTATAGAGTTATTTATTTTATTAAATAATTAATAATGAAATTAAAAAAGCTGTTCTGAAATTGGACTAATGCAATCAAAATTTTTCCGATTTCTCATGTTTTATTATTAATTTTAACGATTATTTGAATTTGAGAAGTTGAGGGATTTATTGATTTAGATTCTCCTAATTTAGTATTTAGTTTGGTATTAGCTTTCTTAATTAGTTGTTATTGACCGCTATTTCTTATTCATAGTAAAATAAAAAGTAAAAATGTGATTAATTGGATATTGCAGATTTGATCAATAGTATTCTGATGATTATATTATGCATTATTATACAATATTGATTTTGATGATCTTACATATTCTAAGTCGTTACTTTATATACGAGTTTTGCCTTTATTAGCTCTTTGACTTTTATTAATTATTGCGTTATTACATAGGAAACATGAACAAAAAATTTGGTTTTCTTGGACGAGTTTATTTATTGCTATTATTTTTGGGTGAATTGCATGAAGCATAGTTCGATGATGAATCTCCGGTGCTTTAGCGTCAATTGAAGCACTTTTTGATGTCAACATTGATTCAGATTTATATACTGATATATGATTTATAGCAGAGGTTTTTATAGCATGATCATTTGTGTTTAACTACTATCTTACGCTTACTGAAGAAATAAATAAAAAATCTGACTATGAAATTAAGCCTTCTCGTTTAAGAAAGATTTTCTGATCATTTATTTTCTTACCTCTTGCTTTAATTTATTTAGCAATATTTGGTGCATATTGAATTAAGATTCTAATTACATGAATTTGGCCAAAATGAATTATTGTTTGGTTGTGAATATGATATTTTGCGTTATGAATAATTAGTTCTTATTTAATATATCCTGATAAGACTAAGACACATGAAATTATAAATAAGATTTTGTATGTTAGTTTCATTTTGATTGCTTGTATGATGATATGAGCTATTGTAAAAAGAATAAATCAATATTGAATCACCATTAACAGATGTTTTGTATGCTATATTATTGCGTTTATCATTATATTTTCAGCTTTATCTCTTATTTTTACCAAAAAAAGGTTACTTTCATTTGTATGTACTTTAGCTGTATTGGCAATTATTGCTGTATATGGATGGCCAATAAATGTAAATCATATTTCATTTAAATCTCAGGTTAATAGGCTTGAAACTCTCCTATCAAAGGAAAATATTTCTTTTCCACTTACTGAATGAGTGTTAAAAGATACGAGTGAAGAATCTACTAAATTGATTATGTGAACTATTGATGGATTAGTTGAAAATTATGATAAGGATGAGATTATTAATAAAATAATCAATTATGAATATGAAGATTGATCTCGATCTTCTCGTTCCGATATAAGGGAGTTTTTGTGAGTAAATGCTGATTATGATTATTACTACCCTACTTATAAATATCGAAGTTATGGTCAATACTGAAGGAATAATAATTCTGTCGATGTTTCTTGATATTCCAAAATACTAAATTTTTCTAAGTACTATGAAAGAGTTGAAAACATGATTCTTGAGTTACAAGTAGACAACGAAGAATATACTTTAGATTTATCTGATTATATTGATGAGCTTAAAGAAAAGTCTGATATATATGCAAAATCTGATTTAACTGATGAGGAAAAAGAGATACTAAAAAAGCCAGCTTTAGAAGTTTCAGAAGAAAATTATAAGATTGTAATTAATGGGTTCTCATTAGAGGAAAATAAACAGTGAGAGACTAATTTTGTTAATATTGAGTGATATATTTTAATTAAATAGTTTTGTTGGTTAATTTCTTTGTTAATAAAAATATGTAACATGTTAGGAAGCCTCATATTAATCATCATATATGAGCTGTTAGTGATATTCATGGCATGAATCAAGGGAGCAGGGCAAAAAGTACAGACATTGCTACTTGCTTAATATCTGCTTGTCATTTTAATTTATTTGAAAAGAATAAGACAAAAGCTAACCAGGCTCATAAAATTCAGAATATTGCTCAAGATGCTCAAGCTCATAATGAAAAGTCTTGAGTAAGTGATTCTACTCAGAATACTAATAAATTTCAGCATATTCAACTAACAAGATAAATTATTAGGTATCTCCATTTTCATATAAGGTATTCAATAGAAGGTCAAATATTGTACAAGGATACCATATTCATAAATATATGAGCACCACCAAAATGAAGGAACATTGCAGTGAATGCTCTTCGTGGCTGGGCAGTAAAAACTGGTGTAAACATTGCTCAAAAATTAAATGCTGCTGTAGTATCGGTACTTCATCATGCCAGCTCTTCTAAAAGAAAAATTATAACATTGATTACAATCAAAGTATTAGTTACGGTAAAAAACTTTTTCATATAAAAATCTTAATAATAAAACAATCGTAAATTAACAAAGCTAACTTATTTTTCAAGGTAATCGTAAAGTTGTATAAAATATCTTGATTTTTTGCTTAGAGTTAATATTCAGTAGTTATATTCGTGTTTTTTATTTTCTTATACAACATCATGAAAAAATTCATTGCTGAGTGTCTATGAACTATGGTTCTTGTAATCTTTTGATGTGGGGTGGCTGTTTGGACTGGTGTAGATCCTGTAGCTACGGCATTAGCATTCTGACTTGTTATTGTAGCTTTAGCTTATGCTATTGGTCCAGTTTCAGGATGTCATGTTAATCCAGCTGTTAGTTTATGAGTATGGTTATCATGAAAAATGAAGGGTAAGGAATGCTGACTTTACATGATTGCTCAATTTATATGATGAATTTTATGAGCTTTGATTTTGGGAGTTTTCTTATGAGGATTTGATAGTTTATGAGCAAATGGATTAGATGGAGTTGGAGGAAATGCTTGGCTTGGATTATTAGCAGAGGTAATTTTAACTTTTGTGTTTGTGTTTGCTGTACTTTGAGCTACTAATAAGTCTGAGAATGCTTCAGTTGCTTGACTTGTAATTTGACTATCATTGACTTTAGTTCATCTTTTGTGACTAGGATTAACATGAACTTCTGTAAATCCTGCTAGAAGTTTTGGACCAGCTTTGTTCCAAGATTGAGCTTTTGGTTCAGTTTGGGTATTTATTGTTGCTCCATTAATTTGAGCAGCTTTAGCGGCTTGTTTGTTTAATTATTTCTTTAAGAAAAGTAAATAGACATTTTCAGAATTAAAAAAAGTGGATGGTGAGTCCACTTTTTTTGTATGATTAGATTATTTATTAGGAGTGTTATTTTGTCAGACTGGTTAAATAAAACATATTATGGATTATATTCTCAGATCTCTTCTTCTATTGATTTATTTCAGAAACAAGAATATTTCTTTTTAAATTTTTGACTTGTTGTTGTTTTTCCTTGTGATTTTTCTGATTTTTCAAACCATTCAATTACTTGTTTATAATCGTTGATATCTGCGCCACCTTGTGCCATTTTTTTGCTGATTTGTTGAGCATATCATGATCCATAATTACAAATTCTTCAGAATGCTAATATTGCCTTCTCGTTTGTTACTCACCATGATTTTACTTTTTCTAGATATCACTCAATTGTTTCATCGACTGCTTTATCCATTTCTTTTTGAGCTTTTGGATCTTCCATTAGCTTTTTATATTGATTAGCTTGAGTGTCATTTCGTTTAGAAGAACTCGCCTTCTCGATATTTTTAAACAATGGATCTGTCATGATAGAATTAAACCTATTAGGATCAACTGATTTTATATTATTTAAGATTTTACCTGTTTTGTCTCCATGAAATTGTAATAATCAAATGGATACAAAACCACAATCATTTTTATTAACATCTCAATATTTTTTACTACGAACACATATTTCTTTAAGTTTTTGGAACAATTTTTTGTCTTTTTCAACAGAATCACTTACTTTCTCAGATTTTGATTCTTTGCTCTTTGCATTCTCATTATTTTCTGTTTTTTCATTCTTTTTTTCATCCTCTTTTTCATTTTCTTTCTCGTTGTTTTCTGTTTTTTCTTTCTCACTGCTCTTATCAGTTTCATCAGTTTTTACGTCTTGTTTTAATCCATTCAATTCTGATTCGTCATTTTGTTTTGCAGAAAAACTTTCAGAGATATAATTCTTTAAATTTTGCCAGATTTCTTTAATTTGCTGAAAAAAACTTTTCTCTGATCATGTTTCTTTTATTTCTTTATTTTCAATTTCCAAAGTTATAATAACAAAATAGTAAAAAGTGGTGTTTAATATTTAATATTTTATTTTTGGTACATTTCCCACATATGGGCTACAACGCTTTTAACAACTTTAATTATATTTTTAGATAGTTCCATGAATCATTTTACGGCAATTATTTCAAATCATTGGATTGCTCATGACACATCTGTTATTATGTTTACCAAAAACTTATTTGAGCTAACTTCAAGCAATACTTCATAATTACTTTGTTGGATTTCTGTAAAACTTGCTTTAACAGAATTCCGAGTAATATCCCTTTTTGCGCATATATCAGAATCTATTAAAGCTCATTGGAACATATTTAATAAATTTATTTATCATATAAAATTTTAAATTAACTACCCTGCTTTTATGATTATTGTGTCTTTTTTCAATGGAAAAGTCTATTAAAAAAATTGGAAAAATCTCTTGAATTTTTAGGAAGGTTTTATATAAAAAATTATCCATATTTTTATATGATTAAGTATAAAATGAAGGGGTCTATTGATGATTTAATTCAAATTTTAAAGAAGCAAAAGAAAAAAATTATATCTTCCATGGAACTTAAAAATTTTATTTATATGTCATTTTGAAATGACACTCCTATTAATAAAATTTATAAATTGACTTTTCAATTGAGGAATCGTTGATTTCTATATCTATTGAGAAAAGATTTGTTTTATATAACAAATCCAGATAAACCGTTTAATGTCGAGGAAATTGAAGAACAGTGGTACCGAAAATTATTGAAGAATCATTGTAATAATGTTTGTAAACAACGATATATTTGAGGATTAACTGCCTTAGAAATTAATTTATATTGAAATGGAGTAACCATTCCGGAGAATATCATGGTAGTGAATAAGGAAAAACAAGCTATTGAAACTGTGGTTTTTGAGAAGAGAATTTTATTTAGGAAGTATGAGGCTAAATGAAAAAATATATTTTCTCAGATGATAAAATTAACGGATGAGGTTTCCATGTTTAATTGTAAGAATATATTAATAGCGAATTTAGAATTATCAATTCTTGAATGTCTTTATAATTTTGATACAACGAACGGTTGATACATAGAAGCTTGTATCAAAAAGGCTATTAAGAAGAATGGTAAATCATTGAATTTACAGAATATCGAAAAAATTATAAAATTAGGGAAACATAATACATCGTTGAATAGGTTGTATTCTTTAATTAGAACAGTATATCCTTCTTTGGCTGAAGAAATAAAAAAATTGATTAAAAAGTATGGTTTTCTTTTATAATAGTTAAGTGTCTTTAAAAAACTGATTCTACAATTAGAATCAGTTTTTTTATGTGAGTGTGACTTTTATCTGGTTAATATTTTTAGATTAATCGTCCTTTTTATCTTCTCAGTTGTTCAATTGTTTTTTCATGAATGCAGGCATTTCCCGATCTTCTTCAGAATGGTCTGGAGTACGGAATGCATCATTAGTAACATCTGGAGTGTCTATATTTGATGATGAGAATCAATTTTGATTAGATGTGAATCATCATGTTGTTTGATTTACGGCTCTTGTGATAAAATTTTCTGGTTGTTGAGCTCTGATTGGTCTTCCAAAATTATCTAGTTTGACTACTTTTCTGCTACTATCTGCTTGCTCATTAAATCATGTAGCGATAATAGTAACTTTTACTTCATCTTCGAATGAATCATCAAATGACATTCACCAAATCATATTTGCTTCAGGATCAAGAATTTTTTGGACAACATCAGCAGCTTCTTGAACTTCATATGGAGATAAATCTGAACCTCCACTTACAGCAAATATAATCTTCTTTGCTCCATCAAGATTTGTTTCAAGTAGTGGATTTTCTATAGCTTTTCTTGCAGCATCTACTGCTCTCTTTTCTCCTGCTCCGTATCAGATTCCAAGTAAAGCGTTTCATGAATTTAGCATAATTTCTTTAATGTCGGCAAAATCGATGTTAATGTCTCATGGTTTAGTGATTAGATCTGAAATTCATTGAATTCCTAGATATAATACTTTGTCTATCATTTCGAATGCTTGTTTGAAAGTAGTTTTTCTATCAGAGATGTTGAAAATTTTATCGTTAGGAATTACGATTAATGTATCTACATTATCTTTCATTTTAACTAATCCATCGTTTGCATTTTCTTCTCTCTTTTTTCATTCAAAACTGAAAGGTTTAGTAACGATTCAAATTGTTAGTATTCACATACTTTTTGCAATTCATGCGATAATAGGAGCAGCTCATGTTCCAGTACCTCATCACATTCATGCTGTGACGAATACCATATCAGCATCTCCTAATGCTTGTTTGATTTCGTTTTCTGATTCTTCTGCAGCTTTCCTTCAGATTTCAGGATTTGCTCATGCTCAAAGTCATTTAGTGATGTTCATTCAAATATTAACTTTAGAAGATGATAGATTAGCTGCCAAATCTTGAGCATCAGTATTGATAGCAATAAATTCAACACCTTCAATTCATTGTTGAATAATTCTGTTTAGTGCTTTGTTTCCACCTCATCAAACTCATACAACTTTAATTTTTGCACCTGGAGTGATTGGAGGAAGTGTTATTTCTTGAATAGTCATGATTAATTTTCAAATAAGAGAATAAAAGTTTGAATTATGTGTTTAAGATTTTTGTTTTAATGTATGTGGAT
>JAEEGL016793630.1_pt1 | contig 18285 bp, 9 predicted proteins | sample 9134231 | NCBI WGS metagenome assembly JAEEGL01 (sample SAMN16246548, study PRJNA631951) | gut metagenome | biome: gut microbiome; feature: rumen; material: fiber-attached | host: Bos | place: Iran: Karaj | collected 2018-10 | reverse complement strand
TATTGTTCCTTTTGCCCATGGACTGCCTACATCACATCTGCCAGGATGATATAACTCTCTTTTCACACCGGTCTGCAGATCCTCACTGAATCCGACCGACAGACGGCTCACTCCACTGCTCATTTTATTATCGATCATCTCGATCAGTTCATCTACTTCGTCCATAACTGCCCCCGTTTCTTTATTTTATCACAATCTCTCTACTTGTAAAAGTACTGTAACAACAGGAATGTAACACCATCATAGGAATTTTCCTGCAGAATATCCCCCTGTACTTTCCAGCCGGTATCGGCCGTCTCGGTGATCACTTCATTTACTGACGGCATATCATCGATCGGGTGGGAATCCGCTTCATAAATCTCTTTCTCGATCTCCATTCCGGCATTATAGATCTGCCATACACGGTCCGTAAACTCCGGTTCCTCGCCAAATACCCTTACATAAATCTGTTTTCTCTGTTCAATATCTTCCTTCGTCTGAATCTGTTCGGGCCAATCCGTTATTTCCCCGGATGCGATCATCTGATCCAGTACCTGATCCTGCGCCTCAATATAGGCCATATACAGGTAATCATACATTTCTATAAACGCAGCCATTCGAAGATAAGGATCCTCGCTGCGGCTGAGCGCCAGTACACTTAAAAGATTGCCTTCGTTTTCTTTGTAATAGCCTTTGTGATGCGAGTATTCGTGCGCATCCAGCACCGGCATCCAAAGCGGTGACATATAACGGTTATGCGTCGGTTCCATCGTGTACGGATAATTATACCCGCCGATCCCCATACGATCCAGGATATCGGAGCAGATGGCCGGTTTTACCGGAGGATAGTATCCCTTCAGTCTCGGAAACTCCGATCCGAGATCCTGCATAGCCTTGATGACCAAAGCCCTGTTTTCCTCGTTGCTGCGAAATGCCGCACTTCCGTCTTCCGCGATCGTGATCTCTTCCGCAGCAGCATTTCCGCTCTCAACAACATACCGCAGCAGGTCACTGATCTCTTCATAGGTAAAGGTCGTGCGCAATTCCGGATTGCCCTGTCCGAGCACCGTTCCGCAAAACGGTACAAACCAGGCAGGCATATAGATCAGGACAACGATCAGTAATGCGATCGAAAACGACTGAAAATACACTTTTACAAACTTCCGGTAGCGTGGTTTCTTCCGCAGAAAGATCAGAAGCAGCAAAAACACAATGCCTGCCACAAGGAGAACTATGCCCAGGTACATGATGATCTCACCCAGCGCAAACGGGAAAACCCCGGTGATATGCGAGATTGCATCACAGAGAACACCGTAGATATGATCCGTATACCAGTCACAAAGCCGCGGCGATATCGCCGGCAAACCTGTGATAACGATCAGGACAAGCAGGGTAATGACTGTTTTTAAATATTTGGGTAGTTTCTTCATTGCTGATTATAGTATCCCTTTAGTTAATCGAATTACACCTAATCCGGCCTTCTCCTCAAGGGGAAGGCAAGAAAGAATTATTATGCCAATATAATTTTACCGGCATCGGTTTCGGAAAAGAGGCCGCGGCTGATCCCTTCATCCAAAGCATATCGGATCACCGCTTCGATCGTGGATCCCATGCGGGGACAGCCAAAGCACTTTGCCGTCACCTTAATCAGATCCTCCCGGTCCAAACTCACCTGGGCCTCCAGAATATCCCGGATGGCTGCGCGGATCTCCTGCGACGGCACATCCTCGATACTGCGGAATACGCCGTTCTGATCGGCTCCGCGGTATTTGTCGTAGGTATCCGGATCCTGGTCGGCTCTCCAGTAAAATACTCTTTCGCCTTCTTTCGTCTTGATCCCGGAGATCCCCTGCACCGCCTGGTCAAAGATATCTTCCATCCGGGCCGTGGTACGGCTCACGCCCCAGTCGGCAAAGGTCTTTTTCATCAAAGCCCTGCGGCTGATGGGCGCTTCCGCGATCAGATAACGCACTACGGTCTTACGCACCTTCGTCAGCTGGCTGTGGTCCGCGTAAGCTTCTGCGGTACCGGCCGTTTCCGGCGCTGCGCTCTCGTATGCTTCCTGCCTTTTCCCCGTTTCGACCGTTTCCATACGCTCAAATGTATAGTTGCCCAGCCTGATCGTATCCGCAGCATCCTCCGATTCCGGATGCTCATCTTCCACCGGTCCGTTTTCCTGTGCACCGCTCTCCGCCACAATCCGTTCTTCTTCCGCTTCTCTTGCCGCAGTCTTCTCTGCCTCCGCAGCCCGCTGCTCCGCCAGCCGTTTTTCTTCTTCCTTTTGCTGTTTTGCCTCTTCGATCCTGCGGCCGATCTCCTGCAATACCTTCTGTGCATCATCCAGCCACTCGATGGTCCAGATGCGCATCGTCCGCCAGCCGAGTCCCGCCAGAACGGAAGGCTGCACCGCAAAACGGTCTGCCGCGGTCTGGTCACCGCTCATATTTTCACCATCCAGAAGGATTCCCAGCAGATAGTCTTCTTTCTTCTCCGGATCCACGATACCCATATCCAGACGGTATTTCGAGCATCCCACGTTTGTGCGCACTTCATAGCCGAGCCGGCTCACCTCTGCAGCGATCTCACGCACCACCGCATCCTCATGCACCGTCTGCGTACCGCTCTTCGCCGCGATCATCCCCTGTCCGTGTTTCGCAAATTCCAAAAAGCCCTTTAAACCTGCGACACCCTCGGCTCTGGTACGGCTGATGTCGATCTGCTCCGGCCGCAATACGGAATATACGATCATCTCTTTTCTTGCACGGGAGATTGCCACGTTCAGTCGCCGCCAGCCGCCGTCGCGGTTTAACGGTCCGAAATTCATCGACACTTTGCCGTTCTTGTCCGGACCGTAACAGATGGAGAACAGGATCACATCCCGCTCATCCCCCTGTACATTTTCCAGGTTCTTGATAAAGACAGGCTCCGCCGACTGCCGGTCCCATTCTTCCAGTTTCGGATGCGCCACAAACGCTTCGGTCAGCAGATCCTCGATCAGATGCTGCTGTACCACGCTGAAAGTAACCACGCCGATGGAATCGTTGCGAAGCACCGGATCAGACAAACGCCGCACGATCTCTGCCACTACGGCTTCCGCTTCCGCACGGTTCTGCTTGGTCTTCCCCATATCGTACACACCCTCCAGCTGCACCAGTTTCACCTGGGAGACCAGATCGTTGGGGGAAGGGAAAGTATACAGCTTGTTGTCATAGTACTGCATATTGCTGTAGGCGATCAGGCTCTCGTGACGGGAACGGTAATGCCACTTCAGGTACTCCTGCGGCAGTGTGATCGCAAGACAGTCATCCAGCAGGCTTTCCAGGTCTTCATGCTCGGCATGTTCTTCATCGATACGGTTGGACTTGAAGAAACTGGTAGGCGGCAGCTGTTTGGGATCGCCCACGACGATCACATTTTCGCCCCTTGCTATGGTGCCTACCGCCTCACTGGTCGGCAGCTGGCTGGCTTCGTCAAAGACCACCAGATCAAACTTCGGGAACTTCGGATCGATATACTGCGCCACTGAGATCGGGCTCATCAGCATACACGGACACAGCCGGCGCAGCAGAGCCGGGATCTGGTCAAAGAGTTTGCGGATCGACATCATACGTCCGTTTGATTTGATCGCTTTCTTCAAAATGCCCAGTTCGGAGGAAGCTGCCGCCTCCCCGCCACCGGCCGGTACATTCGCCGACAGTTTCGCCACCAGCTCCTGCACGGTCAGTGCCCGGAACTGCTCCATGGTATCTTTGTAGCGTTCGATCATGCCTTCAAACTGTGCCCCGCGGAACTCACTCAGCCCGGGATCCGAAGAGATCAGTTCCGAAGCAAAACGGTAATGCAGGCTGCACAGGAATGCTGCTTTCGCTTCTTTTGCAGATACCCTGCCTTCTTCCACGGCTTTCGTCACGCAGTCGAGCCCCATACTGTCCAGAGCCTGCTTCACCCGCTGATAACCGGTCCAGTCACGCAGTTTTGCGGTATTCTCCGAATACGTCTGATATCGTTTCGCTGCCTGCTGCAGATAATCCGGTGCCATTTCGATATCGGAAAAATCGATCGTATCTGCCTGCCGCACGCCGGCTTCCTTCTCCAGAAAACGCTCCGTATTCTCAATACGCCGCGGCAGTTCCACAACATCGACCGGACCGGCACACTTTGCGGCGAAGGCTTCCCAGTCCCTCTGCGGCAGCGCCACGCGTATCTGTCTTGCCTTGTCTACTTTCTGCAATGCCTGTTCCAGCGCTGTAAAATCCGTTTTCTCGGCCATATACAGGCCGCCCAATAACGACGTGATCTCCTGCGGTACATCGTTTAATTCTGCTTTTATCGTTTCCGCTGCCCACAGTTCTTCCAGTATGACTTTGATGTTTTCTTTGGTCACTGTTGCCGGATTCAGGGCATAGGCTTTGACTTCTTTTACAATGGCAGAAGTGCCGGTCATTTTCGGCAGGAACCATTTCTGCTGTGCTGCCTGCAAACGTACCAGCGCATCCCCGGCGTTATAGCCCGTAAAGATCTGCGGCCGGAAGGTCTGCGAGATCCGATCCATCTGCATCAGGTAGTTCCTTCCGTTCTGGATCAGAAGGCGTACCCGCTCCATGATCGCATCATAGTTTGGCGAAGAAACCAGGGCTCCGAGCATCGGCCCCTGTTCCAGCATCAGTCTGCCCATACGGCAGAGCATAGCCAATCCGTCCCGGCTGCCCACCAGATCCGTTCCGACCAGACCGCGCAGCTGCTCTGCATCCTTTGCGGCTTCTTCACATGCGGCTGCCGTCTCCTTCCATATACGCTGCGCATTGTCACGCAGTTCCATGGAGTACTCCGTTTTGCAGACACCCTTGAGCGGATGGGATTTAAGATCCCCCACTACCGAGGATGCCGTTGCATATTCGTCCAGCAGTTCCTGCCATTCCGCCAGCAGTTCCGCTGAAACGTTTTCGACCGTAAACGTCATCTCTTTACTTTCGGACAGATCTACTTTTCCCTTCAGGACTTTGTTCTGTTCATACACAGCGATCGCATCGTATAAAGAGCCGCCATAGTTTTTCTTTTCATGGATCGCCGCGATCACATGGTTTAGCTCCCTGCGCAGGGAATGCAGCTGCTCTGCCGTGCGTGCATACTCCTCCGGCTCTTTGATATGCCCCACTTCCAGCGTCTTTTCCAGCTGCTTTAGAACGGCTGCCTTGTTTGCTTTATTGCTGTGCAGTTCCAGGCAGAACGGATCCAGTCCGATGGCTGCCAGTCTGCGCTGTACGACGGAAAGCGCCGCCATCTTCTCGGCAACAAACAAAACAGACTTACCCTGATAAAGAGCATTGGCGATCATATTGGTGATGGTCTGGGACTTACCGGTTCCCGGCGGTCCGTGCAGGACAAAACTCTGTCCCTTGGCTGCCGTGGCAATGGCCACCATCTGCGAAGAATCGGCACTCAGCGGTACCGCCAAATCGGACGGCGCAAATTTCTCATCGATATTGCCCGCATCAATCCCCAGGTCATCGGCTTCCCATGTCATATGCCCTTCCAGCAGGCTCTGCACCACCTTGCTGGTCTTTAAATCTTCCGTACGGTTACGCAGGTCATTCCACATCACGAACTGCCCGAAAGAAAAGAGGCCTAAGAAACAGAAGTTCTCAACGTTCCAGCGTTTCTTATCCATAATGGCCTGTCGGATCGTCTGGAACACCAGCGGCAGATCGATGCCATGCTCATCTTCCGGGAGCGGATCCAGCCCGCCGATCGCCACACCATGATCCTGGCGTAAGTATTCCAGCAGTGTCACATTGATCTGCGTTTCTTCATTGCGGCTGCGTATGATATAACCGTTGTTTTTGATACTGCGCACCAGTTCCACCGGGATCAGTACCAGAGGGGCATAGCGCGGTTTTTCCGACAGATCCGTCTCATACCAGCGCAGGTAACCGGCGGCGATAAAGAGTGTATTGGCACCGTTTTCCTCAAGGCTTAACTTCGTCGCACGCTGCAGACCTTTTAAACTGTTCTGCAGATCCGTTTCGGACAGACTGGTACGGATGCGCTTCTGTGCAAACTCCTTTGCCGTGATGCTCTCCACCAGCGCCTTATCGTTTTCCAGGGAAAACATCTTATCGTCACGCAGATCTGTTTTCAGTTCCGGCGGCAATGCCTGCAGGGTAAAATCTTTTCCGTCGGCGATCGCGTCTTCCAGATCTGCGGGATCCGCCACCAGCAGTTGAACCGCACTTCTGGTCACACGGAAATTGAGCAGTGCATTCCGCAGACTGAAATCCAGCAGTTTACGTTCCCACAGTTCTTTCCGGCCGATCTCCACGGTACCTTCGATCACACGGCCCTTCAGATTCTGTTTCAGTGCGCTGGGCGCTGCTGCAAAAACGGATGCGCCTGCTGCATCAAACAGATCCTGCTGCGCATCTTCCAGTCTCGTCGGAATGGGCCGGATGTTGCTGTTGCGGCATCGGCTCAAGTCGATCACAAAATCAAAATCTTCCATCCTTGCCAGATGGGCCTTTGCATGCTGTATTGCCGTATCGAAGGGGATATCCTTGCCCCTTACTACATCCGTCATCTCCACCAGCAGGATCTCTTCGGCACCTTCCGCGGTACGCTTTTCCAGCGCCGATACATCATCCACGGCACAGTCGGCAAAACTCTCTTCTTCCAGCCAACAGCCCCCGAAGGCATGGCCCTTGGTGAATACGATCAGACCGTTTAACCCCGCCGCTTCCAGACAGGAGGCGTAAAGAATCGAAAGATCCAGGCAGTTGCCCTGCTTCTGCTCCAATACCGTATGAGGCAGACGGATGCGCTGCCCGGCCGGCTCAAAAGTCGCAGGATGCACCACATAGTCGATCTTCTGGGCTTGAATCGCCGCATAGATCGCCGCCATCTGCAGTTTTACATTGTTGGTATTCTGTGTCTGATATGCTGTGAATGAAGGATCCTTACCCCACTTCTGCAGCTGGTCGGATGCGCTTCGCAGGATCTCCGCGATCTTCGGATCATTGGGGGTTACAAACGCCGATACCAGTTCCGGCATAATGCCCAGACCGCTCCACTGGTCTTTGGCAAGCAGTTCCACTTCACCGGATTCACTCGACAGGATCTTCTCTTCGGTGTCAAACTGCGGGATGACACTATCTTCATCCGATGCTTTCGGGATCTGTAATTCCCGGTATACTTCGATGGTATAATTCCCGATCACCTTCTCGGTAACGGAAAACAGATACTCCGTGGAAAGCAGGATCCTGACCGGACTGACCTCCACACTGCTGCCGGGCTCCATCGCATCCAGAAGCACCGTATATTCCTGCGCAAATGCCGGATCAAAACGTACCCGCAGTTTCAGATCATATTGTGTCTCATCCGAAACATTCGTAAGGCGGATGCTGCGCAGCATCGGAACATAATTCTGCTGCATGGAAAAATTGACTGCCCGCATGCTTTCTGCTTTGATGATGATCTGTTGTTCTGCCATGATGATCTCCCCTTATCGTTTATCGTATTGCCTTTACGATCTGCGCCGATCCTGCTTTATCCCTGTCCTTTATCTCACTGCCGTACCGATGTCTTCACGATACCGCAGCTTCACTTCGATCCCCTGCTCTGTATATTCCGTGATATCTTCATCCAGCTGCACCGCATTCTTCTGCAGCAGCAGCAGGATCGTCGAGCCTCCCAGCCGGAAATACCCCTTTTCTTCACCCTTTCGGAAACACCGGACCGGATAGTTGATGATACGTCCCGCGAACAGCGCTCCCACTTCGATCATTAAGATCTTTCCGAAATGCTTTGTTTCCAGCAGGTTTACCACCCGGTAGTTTTCCTGATAGACTTTCTTTTCCGAAGAATACGGACTCACTGTATGCAGCCGTCCGGGAACGGTATGACGCATCCTCTGCCATCCGTCCGCCGGAAAGCAGTAGTGATGGTAATCATCCATCGTAAGCCGGAATACCAGGCACTGTCCGCCGGCAAACTCCTTCGCAAAATGCCTGCTGCCGGTCAGCGCCTCCAGTGTATAATCCACTCCTTTTACCGTAAGGTGCATATCCCCGCGGATGGGATACACCAGCAGTTTGCTGTCTGCCGGAGCGACCAGCCGGTCCGGATCGATATCCATGGGCCGGGCTTCTTCCCGGATGGGGCGGGTAAAAAACTCATCAAAATTGCGAAATACATGCTGCTCATATTCCGCCATATCCACATGATACTGCTTAACGAACCCGGGAATCTTATTACAGCTGAAGGGTGTACGCTGCCACCATCCCCAAAGGCGCGTATACATCCGGCCCGTCACCACCGGAAGCAGAAAACGGCTGCATTTTCCCTGGTATGCCGCCTGCATCATCCTGCCGCCATACTGCGTGATCTCCGTCAGTTTTTTTGTTTTCCGGTCATATAATAAACTTCTCATTCTGTCTTTTGCACCTCAACTACTCTGCAGGCCATATCCTGCACGGTAAAGCGGATGTTATAACCTCCATAGGCCACACCCCAGATCCGTTCGGGATCGTTGATATAAGCCGTTCTCGGATCGCAGGCCAGAATATCCCGCACCGCTCCCCGCAGTTCCTCCGGCAGTTCTTCTTCCAGTTCCGCCGGAAACTCCACCGTCAGTTTCCGATCGGAATACCGTTCCCCAAAACCGCCTTTCGCCTCCGGATGCGCATCCGCATAGGGCAGGTATGGTTTGATATCAAAGATCGGTGTCCCGTCTAAAAGATCCACGCCGGATACATACAGGAGATTGCCTCTGTCTGCAGTCGCTTCTACTTTTTCAAATTTTACACAGGATAGTCCCAGAGGATTGGGACGAAAGGACGAACGGGTGGCAAATACGCCCCTGCGCTCCTTCCCGCCAAGACGCGGCGGTGTCACGGTCGCAGCCCATTCTTTACGATGATTCTTTGAAAAATCCCAGACCAGCCACAGATGCGAATACTCTTCGATCCCCCGCAGCGCATCGGGATGCCGGTACTCCGGCACAAACTCGATCACGCCAATGGCATCCGGAACCAGGCCGCTCTGCCTGGGTATGCCGAATTTTTCCGAAAAACCGGTATGAATATACGCGATCGGTGTGATCTCCATAACAATAACCCCGTGGTTTTTGTTTTAGTTCTTCTGCTTTTCCCACTCATCCAGGAATTCTTTGAAATCGATGCGCGCAGCATCGATACGGACGGGATCCTGCGTATTTAATGCCTGCTCAAACTTACGGATGTGCTGCTCGATCACCATACGGTCATCACCGAAATTCTCCTCATAGAGACGCTCACTCCGTACCAGCAGCAGCTTATTCTTCTCCTGCTCACGGGGTGGGATCTTTAAGTATGCCAGTTCTTCCATACGGGCTGCGATCTCTTCGTCCGTCATATCCACGTCCTGTCCCTTTAAGATCTGCTTAACGATCTCGCCGGTAGAATTGACTTTGACCTGTACTTCCAGAATGGAATTGATATCGTAAGTATATGTTACATTTACGCTGTTATCGTCTTTTTTGCCTTCGGGTAGTTTGATCTCCATTGTACCCAGCTGCAGATTGTTTTCCGCAAAACGGCTTTCGCCCTGCAGGACATTCACGCGGATGCTCTTCTGATTGTCTCTCAACGGATAGAGCGTTTCCGTACGGCTGGCCGGGATCACGGTATTCCGCTCGATGATCGGGCATACATGACCGTTTTCAAAGGTTCCGTTGTCCCTTTCGATGCTCACTTCCGTACTCAGGGTAAACGGACATACATCCGTTAAGATCACTTCACGGATCGTATCCACACGTTCCTTCATTGCCGCCTGGATGGCTGCACCGCATGCGATCGCTTCATCGGGATTGACCGAAGTATCCGGCAGGGAACGGAAGAGTTTTGCCACCAGATGGCGCACGATCGGCAGTCTGGTCGCGCCGCCGACCAATACGACCTTGTCAATCTCACTCAGACGCAGTTTTGCGTCGGACAGACTCTTACGCACCGGAATGCGGATCCGCTCCAGCAGATCTTCACATTTGCTCTCATAAGCACTCAGGGAAAAGCTGCTCGTGATCTCCTCTTCACCGATGAGACAGCGCATCTCGGAAGTATTCCTCTCGCAAAAGCCCAGTTTGCACAGTTCCGCCTGCTTATGGATGTGCCGCAGCGTCTTTTCATCCATATTGTCACGGTCCAGCTTGTATTCCTTTTCATTCTCCGCGAACCACATATCCACCAGGATCTCGGTGAAATCCTCACCGCCCAGATAATTGTCTCCGGCTACGGCGCGCACTTCCAGGATCGTACCGGACAGTTCCAGGATCGACACATCAAACGTACCGCCGCCCAGATCAAAGACCAGGATCTTGGCATCATCGTGCATCTCGTATAAGCCATATGCGATCGCCGCCGCTGTCGGCTCGCTGATGATACGCTCCACTTTTAAGCCTGCCAGTTCCCCGGCACGCTTGGTTGCTTTTCTTCTGGCATCGTTAAAGTACGCAGGCACGCTGATCACGGCCTCCGTCACTTCTTCCCCGAGGTATGCTTCCGCATCTTCCTTTAAGGAGCGCAACACAAAGGAAGAGAGTTCTTCCGAACGGAAAAACTTGCTTCCCAGGCGATACTTCTTATCCGTACCCATCGTACGCTTAAAGACCGCAGCGCTTTCCTGCGGATATAACTGCATACGCTCTTTTGCCACATCACCCACATAGATCTGATCCCCGTCCACACTCACGACACTGGGTGTCAGATGTCCGCCCAGACGGTTGGGGATGATCTGCGGTCCGTCTTCTTTATAGCAGGCCACCAGACTGTTGGTGGTCCCCAGATCAATACCGATGATCATAATAATTTCAGTCCTTTCCGTATTTCCCGGATCCGGCAGCTACCGGTCCGTAACTCTATTATTTTAGCAGAAATCAGGTGATTTGTAAAATACCGTAACAACAGATCAGCCGGCAGTTTCCTGCCGGCTGATGCTTTATTCTTCCCCTGTTTCTTTGATGACTTTTGCGTTTTCCTTCTGGATCTTTGGATCAAAGGAAAGCATCGGTTCGATGTCCTCTCCCCGGATGCGGCGTCTTACATAATTGGCTGTGAGCTTCATTACCAGCGGAGATAAGGAAAGCACACCGATCAGGTTGGGGATCATCATCATACCGTTGAGGTATCGGAGATGTCCCAGGCAAGAGACGATGTCAGCAGGGCACCGGATATGATCATCAGAACAAAGATGATCTTGTATACTTTGGTGGCTGTCGGTGCTTTCTTTCCGGCAAGGTATTCCACTGCTTTGGTACCGTAATGGGACCAGCCCAGAACGGTGGTAAAGGCAAAGAGCAGGATCGCGATCGCAATAAATTTGCGCCCGAATTCAAAATTGCCTACCTTAAAGATCGTATTAAATGCTTCCGCTACCAGCGTTGCATCGTCACCGGTCTTCGGGATACCGGTCTCCAGATCGATCACGCCCGAAGTAAGGATGGTCAGAGCCGTCATCGTACAAACAATGATGGTATCGGCAAATACCTCGAAGATACCCCACATTCCCTGCTTGACTGGTTCGCGTACGTTGGAATTGGAATGCACCATAACGGAGGAACCAAGACCTGCCTCATTGGAGAATACCCCTCGTTTGCAGCCCTGCGTGATGATCGTCTTAAATGCAACACCCGTTGCGCCGCCCCATGCCGCAGTCTTTGTAAATGCCATACCGAAAATATGTCCGAATGCCGTACCGATATGTCCTGCATTTGCGATGATGATCACCAGGGAACCCAGGATATACATCACTACCATAAACGGGATGATCTTCTCTGCAACAACGGCGATACGCTGCAGACCGCCGATCACAACGAAGCCGACCAGCGCCATGATGATCAGACCGACGATCAGCATATACAGTGTAACATCCGTTCCGTCGGAAGAATACAGCACCTGCGAAGAAAGTGCCTTGATATCAAATGCCGAAGTCAGATTCTTGACGATCTTGTTGACCTGCCCCATATTACCGATACCAAAAGATGCCAGTACGGCACAGACCGCAAACAGCACTGCCAGGATACGGCCGACGGATTTCATCCCTTTATAACTGCCCAGACCGTCCTGCAAATAATACATTGCTCCGCCGGACCATTCGCCGGTATGGTTTTTGCGACGATAATAGATGCCGAGGATGTTTTCCGAATAGTTGGTCATCATGCCGAAGAACGCTGCCAGCCACATCCAGAAAACGGCACCCGGTCCGCCTGTGATGATCGCTGCGGATACGCCGGCGATATTGCCGACGCCGACCGTTGCTGCCAGTGCCGTACAGAGTGCCTGGAACTGCGAGATCGAAGCCTTATCGTCGGTATGCCCGATCACCTTCTTGTCAAACATAGAACCGATGGTCTTTTTCATCCAGTGTCCGATATGCGTCACCTGGAAGAATTTTGTCAGCAGCGTCAGGAGTACGCCGGTGGCGATCAGCAGCCATACGCCGACTTTTGTCCAGACGAACGTGTTGATAGCGTCATTATATTTCGCGATTATTTCCATAGAATCCACCTCCGACGGGTATTTTCGCCCGTTTTATTAATCTGAAATCTTTATTATTTCTGCTGTGCTTCCGGATGCGCCGTATAATATGCACACATTGTACATTCAAAATCCGTCGGGCAGATCTTCAATGCCGCCGCAAAATACGCCGCTGCCTCTTGCCGGTTACCCGCAAACTCTGCAGCATAACCCAGCGTCAGCAGGCGGTCGTAGCATTCCTGATAGCGGCAGGAAAGACAAAGTGTACAATCCGGGATCTTATCCAACAGTTCCTTTGCCTTTTCGGTATCACCTTTGCACAGATACATCTCGGCGATCTCTTTGTAATGCAGCGGGTTATCGCATTCGAAAGAATGGAAAAAGTATTCTTCCGATTGTACTTTTTCCAAACCGCCGTTCTCCCGGACAATATCTTCCGGGAGTTTTCTCTGTGTGAGTAACAGCGAGATACGTCGAGCTGCATATTCGGCAGCAATCTTATCATAATCCCGGCCCCGCAGCGGCGAATATTCTGACGGATTGACCGGTATTTCCATAATGGATACTTTTCCCTCGCCAAGCAGTTTATAGCATAAAGCCAGGCAGCGGTAGTTGCTCAGGTTTTTTCGTCCGAGCAGGGAATAGTATTCCCGTGCTTTTTCCAGATATTTTCTTGCCTGTTTCAATTGTCTTGCGTACAACAGCAGCTCTCCCAGAAATGCATTGTACTCCGCAAGATTCTCCAGTTTTTCCTTACCCTCTTTGGTAGCAGGGGACGGAGCATTCATAGTCGGAAGCATTTTTGCGACAAAACCGTTCTGACTTTCGATCTTCATTACCTTCTGAAGCGGTTTTTCAAAAGCGCGGATATGCTGTAAGATCTGCTCCGGATGTGCCAGGGCATGCATCTTCAGACCCTTGAAATAATAATCTTTCTCGGTGATGATCTTTTCATCCCGCAGGAAGACATAGATCTTCTCCGCTTCGTCACAATGTCCGGATGCGATCAGAAACTCTGCCAGTTTGAGCTGCAGATCCCTGTTCTTTTTATATTTTTCCGAATACTTCTGCAGGAAACGGGCGCCGCCTTCCCAGTCGCCCCTGGTACCGTACAGATCCGCGATCTGGAAGATCGGCGCGCTCTGGGTATCCCCAAACTGCTCAATGGCTTTTTTAAACTGTTCTTCTGCCTTCTCCGGCTGTTTGTTCAGGAAATACATATCCCCGAGACGGTAGCGCAGGTAATCATCGGAATGCTCACCGGTAGGATCTTTTTCCAAAGCGGTTTCCAGATCGGCAATAGTTGCTTTCAGATTCCCGCGCAGACGCAGCAGCAGTGCGCGTTCCGAATATACAAACGGAGACGGGTTCAGTTCTACCAGGCGGTTAAAGTAATCCAGCGAATGCTGATAATCCGCAACGCCATGGTAATCTTTAAAGCGGTTCCGGTAGATCCTGGCCAGTTCATAAACGGCCCGGTCTTCCTCCGGATCGAGATCTACAGCTTCTTTGAAATACCGGATCGCCTGGTCGGTCACGTTGGTATGCAGATAGCAGAGACCGCGATAGTAGGCGATGTTCGGATTCTTCGGATCATTCTCCGCGATCTTGTCATAGCATTTGAGTGCCTCGTCGTAATGCTTGAGCATGCGATGCAGATTGGCCTGCAGCATAAACAGACCTTTTAAGGTTGCGCCCTTGCTGATACGGTCATTGACGAGATCCAATGCCTTCTCGTCCATATCATATTCGGTATAGGTGGCAGCCAGTTCAAACCAGGCATGATCCTCCGTGATCACGTCATCCGGCGGCGTATCCACTTCGATCTTCTGCTCTTTGATCTTTTCGAGCAGTTCTTTGACCTCATTTTCAATCTGTTCCCGGTTTTCATCACTGTGCGGAAGCCGGCGCAGATAACGCAGTTTTTCTGTGCGGAGCGCCGGATGATCGATCTTGTTTTCCTCGGCATCCTTAAAGACGCTCATCGCATCTTCCGGCTGGTTGTAGATCATGAACACACGGATGGCCAGTACATAAGGACGGTAATAATCCCGGTACAGATTCAGGATGTTGTGATAATCATCGATCACGCCCTGTCCGTTGTGCAGGTGATAATATGCCTCCTGTCTGCGCAGATAGGCCGGCAGGAAATTGACATCCTTCTCGATCTGTTTTTCCGCCAGTTCGATACAGGCATTGTCCTGATCGGAGCGCAGATAGATCCGGGCCAACAGATCCTCGTAGGGATAAAGCATCGACTTATCATCTTCTACATCGATTCCTTTTTTCAGATAGGACTCGGCGTCTTTGAAAAGGGCATCATTCTTGCGGAGCAATGCCAGGTGATAGAGACAGTCCGCAATGGTAAAATACTGATAACCAAGTGTTTTCTTGCGCTTTGCGTATTTTTCCGAACCGTCATCCGGCAGTTCCAGCAGTGCTTTTTCCCATTTCTTCAGGTAGGGATAAGACTCCTCATACTGCTTCAGATCGAGATAGCAGCGGCCCATCATATCCACATAGTCATAGTATTCCGAGGTACCTTCGGCATAGGTATGTTTCTTGAGCGCTTCCATCGTCTCTGCCGTACGGTCGCTGTGAAACAGCGCCCAGCAGTATTCCATATAGGCATCCATATCATCCGGATCATCCGCTATGATCTTTTTGTAATGATCATGCATATCCTGCTGCACTTTGAGAAACAGGTTTTTGATCTTAGCGCTGCCGTTTAAGCTGGAAATATTTTCGCGGATGATCGTTTCCGCTTTTTCAAAATCTCCCTTATGATGATAGTAACGCGCCTTATCATAGAGAGTGGTGGAGTGATCCGGGATCTCTTCCAGCGCCTTTTCCCAGAGAGGCAGAGCTTCTTCCCAAAGATCTGCAGCGGCCAACGCTTCACCGCAGACACGCAGGATATACGGATCGGAATACTTCTCCAGCAGGCGTCTTGCAACGGCTTCGAGAGACTCCTCTTTTCCGTTTTTGCAGATATGGTCTTCTTCTTTGATCAAAGCCAGATGGATACGTTCCAGATCCTCGTAGGGATGATAGATTTCATAAGCAGTTAACGCATCCAGTGCTTTCTGCAGTTCTTCCGCGCGCTTCGCCAGTTCCTCATCCTTTGCAAGGATCCCGGAGGTGGTGGCAAAGACGGTATCGCCCTTCTTATCCTCCTCATCCGCATCCTTTAAGATCTCGTTTTCCACCAGTTCGTCCAGTTCACGGACACTGCTGTTTATGCCGTAGTAGTCGTCCAGGTAGCGGTCGTATTCCGCTTCCCCTTCATCGGCACCCTGATAGCTGAACCAGGGATAACTGCCGAAGGTTTCGTTGTTGGTCTGGTAGATCACATAGTCGATGAAATTGGCAGCAAACTTTTCGACCAGGTCATCCCGTTCTGCAGAGATGTTCAGCGCCTGATCCAGGGCCTTCCAGACATCTTTGGGCAGATAATGATGCTCCATCAGAAAGACCAGCAGACGTTCCCGTGCTTCGTAAGCGGTATCCAGTCCGACACACAGAGAGTCATCCAGTTTTTCTTTCCATACTTTCGGATCGATACGCAGATCCATATACTGATAGATATCACGGAACTGGTCTACCCAAAGATCGATCTCATCTTTGGGACGGTCTTCCTGGGAAGCTTCTTCCGCTGTCTTTCCGCCGTTTTTGATATATGCCAAAACGGCTTCGTAGGCTTCACGGAGCGCGCGAAACCCTTCCGGATCGTCCTCCGGATTGTGCAGGGGCAGCAATTTGCGGTACTGCGCTTTTACGGCAGCCTCGTCCATTGTTGCATCCATCTGTAATGTGTACCACGCCTTTGCGATATCCATGCAGGTTCTCCCTTTTTTAATCAATGTAAAAAATTCCTATCATATTATAGTAGGAAACCTGCTAAAACACAAGAAAAATCGCCCCGTAGGGCGATTTCCCGAACATCATACGCTCACAATCCTGCATTGGTGTTTTTTTTCACCCGCCGGAGCATCCTTATCATAGTTGATCCCCACAAGCAGAATTTCTCTTCCGTATCCCTTCAAAATATCCGGATAATGCTTCTTAAGTATCTGTTCAATTGCGCCTTCCGCACTCTTGTTCCACTTAAGTTCCACCACAAGCACCGGCCAATCAGAGTCCGGTTTGGGAAGATATACCACATCCGCATATCCCTCTCCCGCAGGTAGTTCCTCCCATTGCAGGTAATTATCTCTATATGTGTAATAAGCAAGCTTGATCACGCTGCGAAGACTGTCTTCTTTATTATAATGAAGAGGCGCAGTCTCTTCTCTGTGAATCTTTTCGATCTGAGCCGCCACAGCCTCCTCATTTCTATGGATGGTATCAAGGAACAACTGATCGCTCTCTTCAAGACGCCGGCTTGTTGCTTCATGATCCACTGCCCGGATGGCCTTTTGGAATTCCAGCTTTATTTCCTCATTCGGAATATGGACAGTACCTGTTTCCGAATCATAAGCCAGATAACCAAGATGTATCATCAATGTCAGCACATCATCTTTTCCGCGAAACGTTACAAGGTCGTTAGCAAATCCTTTTGTATTCACTTTGACATCCACACCACCAATTAGTTCCGCGATCGTTTTAACCAGACCGTTGTATGGCTTACTTATAAACTTCATTAAGCCTTCCGCTGCGGAACTCTCTGTCCAGTAGGAATCAAAGTCATCATTCTCTATCGCCAGCATGACAGAATTGGGATTATATACTGCTCCCACTTCTTTAAAATCATATCCGTCATACCACTGTTTCATAGCACTAAAACTGATATCATGCTGATCGCACAGACTCCGGACTTCCTCTTCCGTAAATCCCACATACTTGCCATACTGACGTGGTTTGATCATTGTATATTCCCTGAAGTCCGAAAGAGGTGATTGTGATCCGTCCTTCTTGATCGGAAGGATGCCGGTCATATATGCAGCCGCAAAAATCTTTGAAGTAGTACCGCTGCTTTTGAACAGCATACGCAGAAATTTCAGATAATCTTCTTCAATCAGGGGGGTCTCTCTGATCGGCGCATCCCATTCATCAATGATAATGATGAACTTGTTGCCTGTATGCTCAACACATTTTATCAACGTTTGGTCAAAGGTCTTCCCTTTTTCCACTCCCGGATAATTCATGACAATCTCATCGGTTACACTTTCGGCAATGAACGGGATCAGTTCTTCTGCCTTTCGGTTACCCAAAAGATTTGTCATATCCAGGTATATAACATCATATTTTCCAATGTGTTCTTCATAAGACGGATCCCCGACTATTTCATACTTATCAAACAATTCATGAGAATCACAGGTCTTATCATAATATGCACACAACATCTGAGCAGCATAGGATTTTCCAAACCGGCGAGGTCTGCTGATACAGGTAAGATTCTTTGTGGTACCGATCGTTCCGTTGATAACTCCGATCAGTCCCGTCTTATCTACATAATCACTGTTTATTATTCTTGCAAACCCGCTGTTTCCGGGATTCAGATACGTCCCCATCTGCTCCTCCTTTCATGCCGATGATTTGTCTCTATTATGGAATGTATGTTCGTTTTTATTCAAGGGGAAGGCAAGAAACTATCCTTCAAGCGCTTTCAGTTTCATCTCACCGTTCACACGGCTTTCCTCAAAACCACAGGGGAGTATCATACGGGTGCCTGCTTTTACAGCATATCCGTTGATCATACCATCGCCTTCCGCTACTTCCAGCAATACATACGGTGATGTGACTTTCGGAAGTTTTCCGCATCCGCTGATAGAGATCACAGATGCATCTGCCGGAAATTCCTTTA
>JAEEGL013292060.1_pt1 | contig 18285 bp, 11 predicted proteins | sample 9134231 | NCBI WGS metagenome assembly JAEEGL01 (sample SAMN16246548, study PRJNA631951) | gut metagenome | biome: gut microbiome; feature: rumen; material: fiber-attached | host: Bos | place: Iran: Karaj | collected 2018-10 | reverse complement strand
TGACTTTACATTAAACTCTGCACAACCCTGACGTCCTTCTGCCATTCCATAGTTTACAAAGTGAGCTAAAGCAGCTTTTTCATTATATGCATAGTAGCTCTTCATATCAGAGTACTTGTTGATATAATAATTGAAATCATAAACTGCTGAATAATCAACCCCGTTGTAAACAGTAGAGCCCGGTCTTACTGCCGCTTCCAGAACAACATCACCGAAAGACTGTACCCAGTAGAGCACACTTCTTCCATTTACCTTGACACATCCGACGCCAACAGCCTTGAATTCTGCTGTCAGAATATTTTGTCTGTGACCTGCTGAGTTCATCCATGCGGTCATAACATCAGACGCCTTTGGATAACCATAAGCGATATTTTCACCAACAAAGAACTCACCTATAGGATATACATTAAAACAGCTTGAACCATCCGGTCTGATATGATCAAACTTGACCGTAATCTCCGCAGCACGTCCCATAGCCGTTTCCATCAGTCTTTTATCCATTACTAACGGATCAAGGCCATAACTTCGCCGCTCTGCATTGATGATATCCAGGACTTCCCACGCCCTGTCTTCATCCTTCGTTACATTATAAGTTGTCCCCCTAAACTCAATACTGTAACTAACCCCCAGATCAGCCGCCTGAATCGGTTTAGCCGGCATGATCAGAATACACATGGCCAACGCCAGAACGAGCGTTAACCCCTTTCGCGCACGTCTCCTACTCATCATCCCAATACCCTCCAATTCGACAAATTTTAAACAAATGTGTCAATACATATATTATAATTTACTGCGATTAATAATTCAAACACTAAAAAAAGCAGCATGCCCACTTTTTTGTGACATGCTGCTTAAATCCCTTATTTATAAGCCATTAGCGATATCTATAAGATAATTTCCATATGCTGTTTTCATCAATGGCTCTGCCAGCTTAAGCAGCTGGTCTCTGTCGATAAAGCCTTTTCTGTATGCTATCTCTTCTATGCATGATATGTACATACCCTGTCTCTTCTGAAATGCAGCCACAAAATCTGCTGCGTCAAGAAGCATATCATGATTTCCTGTATCCAGCCATGCAAAACCGCGGCCAAGAGTTTCAACCATAAGAGTTCCTCTGTTAAGGTACTCATTATTAATAGATGTTATCTCTATCTCTCCACGTGCAGAAGGCTTTACATTCTTTGCAATTTCTACTACATCATTATCATAGAAGTAGAGTCCCGGCACTGCATAGTTTGATTTAGGATTCTCAGGCTTCTCCTCTATGGAAAGAGCCTTTCCGTTTTCATCAAACTCTACAACTCCGTATTCTCTCGGATCCTTTACATAGTATCCGAAAATAGTTGCTCCCTTTTCTCTCTCGGCAGCTGCCTTAAGAACCCTTGAGAAGCTCTGTCCGTAGAAAATGTTATCTCCCAGAACAAGTGCGACTCTGTCGCTGCCTATAAACTCTTCACCTATGATGAAGGCATCCGCAAGTCCGCGAGGTGTCTCCTGAACCGCATAAGAGAATTCCATTCCGAGCTGTGAGCCGTCACCGAAAAGTTCTTTAAATACCGGAAGATCTCTCGGTGTTGATATTATAAGTACTTCTCTTATTCCGGCCAACATAAGCGTTGAAAGCGGATAATATATCATCGGCTTATCATATACAGGCATAATCTGCTTTGAAACAGCCTTTGTAAGCGGATATAGTCTTGTGCCGCTTCCACCGGCAAGAATTATTCCCTTCATTGATACCTCCGTATTTACTGTGACAAAATTTTATTTATATACTTCTCTACAAGATTGTAACCATAGTTTTTAGTTGAAGCCCAGCCTACATGCTTTGGATTTTCCTGAATACCGAGCCACTCAACGTATGGCGCACTTCCTCTTGTTACTAAATTAAATCTCGGATCAACAGTTTCCTTGTTGTTTAATGGCGATGTTGTTGCATATGCTTTAAGATGCTGAACCTGAGCTCTTACACCCAATCTTACAGATTTAAACTGAGCTATGCTTCTTCCACTTGATGAGTCTGTAGCACCTATTCCGGCAAAGTTATAATCTTCGATATGAACAAGTCCGCCGAATCTGAGGAAACCTGTCTCATTCATAGCCTGAGCAAATGCAACTTCAGCCTTAACGCCTTCAGCCTTACACTCTTCGATATATATCTGAACAAAAGCTTCGATAGTAGGCGCATCTGAATTCTTATAATAATCCGGATAGGTTGCATTCTTCTTATAATATGATACCATCTGCGACTTAGTAGCGGATGTTGTACCCATTATCTCATGAAGCTTATTCAGATCAGGGTTATTATTGATTCCTTCCTGCTTCAGCTTATTATAAGTATTCTTATCGTAGCTGGCCTTACCATCTCTGCCTTCGAATATTCCGTGATATGCGAAATGTCTTAATGCAAGATAATCATCATTGCCGTAATTCTGCTTAATATCTGAATATCTGCTGATATAGTAATTGAAGTCATATACTGCCTTATAATCAACGTTATTGAGTACGGTTACAGGATTCTGGATCTTATCAGGAGAACCGACAGCCTTTCTGCCTTCTCTCTTACCGTGATTGATGTAGTGCTCTACATACTTCTTATAATCCGTTCCCCAGTAACCTCGGAGGTCTGCGTTAAGATTTCTGTATGACTTAACATCGAAGGTTGATATAGCCTGACGGCCTTCACTGATACCGTGAAGAACAAAATGCTTGAGTGCTCCGGCAGGATCACCCGCATAATACTTCTTCATATCGGAATACTTATTGATATAGAAGTTATAATCAAATACGGAACCGTAATCAACTCCGTTAAGCACTGTCGAAACAGCCGGCTTTGTGCCTGTATATCCTGTTCCGTGTCTTCCCTCACGCTTACCGTGATTCATGTAGTGAATATAATATTTCTTAAGGTCATTTCCGAAATGTGATCTGAGGTCCGCATACTCGTTCTTATATGACTGAACATCGAAACCTGCACATCCCTGACGTCCTTCTGACATACCGTGATTGATGAAGTGTCTTAAAGCTTCTGTCGGATTGTTGGCATAATGCTGCTTCATATCAGGGTACTTGTTGATATAGTAATTGAAATCATAAATCGCGCTGTAATCCACACCGTTAAATATGTTCTTACCTGTAGCAAGAGGTGTAGATACACGGCCCTCGGCCTTTCCGTGATTTACATAGTGAATATAGTATTTCTTGTAATCATTTCCGAAGTAACCCTGAAGATCCTGATAATTTGCTTTATAGGTCTTTACAGAGAATGAAGAATTACCCTGACGTCCCTCTGCCATACCTGATCTGAGGAAGTGGAGAAGTGCTCCCGCAGGATCATTAGCGTAATAATTCTTCATATCGGAATATGTATTGATGTAGTAATTAAAATCAAATACAGAGCTGTAGTCCACACCCCTGTTTACTACAACAGGACCGGACTTAGCTGCATTTTCCTTAAATCCGAAATAATCTGCGATACCCTTTGCATCTGCCTGAGCCAGCTTCTTAAGTGTACTGTCCTTTGTAAGCCAGGTCGTAAGATCAGCAGTATTACTCATAAATGCATGCTCTACTATGATGGACGGAACATGATTCATCTTTCCGTGATATATGATTCCGTAATAATCGGATGAAGATCCGTCAGGATAAGTTGAACCATTCTCTGTCGGACGATAATATAATCCGTTATTCTTAAGTCCGAGAGAAGTCAGATTCGAAAGAATATTCTTTGCTACTCCGTTAGCTACGGTATAGCAGTTCTTGTCATAGTGGTCGTTAGGAACACAGACAAGTGAACCATTTGAATTACTGTTTGTACTTGAATTGTTATGAACGCTTATGAGAAGATCAGCATTCTTCTGTCCTGCGTACTTACCTATTGTCTCAAGGTTTTTGCAATTTGATACTCTTGTAGTTCTTGTCATGTATACTTCTACATTCGCATACTGTGACAGTTCCTGCTGAAGGTATAATGCAATCCTGAGATTTACATCTCTCTCATAAACAACACTTCCGTCCGGAAGAGTTCCGACAGCTCCGGTATCATAACCCTGTGACTGTCCGTGTCCCGGATCGATAACAATCGTGAAAGCAGCTTTCTTGGTTGTACTCGGTGCTTTCTCAACAGCGAATGCCGTCTTAGTGCAAAAGCCTGATAATACAATCATCAGTGCCAAAACTACAGCACCGGCTTTTTTCATGAACCTAAATAACATAACTAATTTCCTTTCTTTTTTTGATCATTCCTCTTTGCTTTGCGTTTTATTCTTTTACCGACAAGGCTGACTCCGTATAACGGATTTCTTATGGCATGTCGGATATTCTCATTTCTCGCATGTTCAATCTCATACTGTCTGGTCTTATAAGCAAGCAGATTGTCCTTATGCTTCAGCAAAAGATCGATGTTATGAACCGGTTTCACATATCCGGCAGTATAGACATTCTCCGGACCCGAACCGTATATCATTCTTTGAAATGAACTTTCCATATCGGAATATATATCGAGCTCAGTATCCGTAAAGCCGGCCTTGCTCATATACTCTTCATAGTCTATTCTGTCTTTCAATTCATTGACATGTTCATAATAAAGATAATGGAAAATTCTGAATCTGATGTAACGCACCGGGATAGGGAACTTGAAAACCCATTCAAAATCTATCTCATACAATGTGCCTTCATCAGTTTCTATAATGTTGCTTAGAACCTCATCAATATTTGCGGGACATACAGCCTCGCATTCTCCCGGATCGATATTCCCGAATATATTCCTGAACTCATCAGAATTCTTAAAGGTTGATACATATTCCGGATTGTACTGCTGTACCTTATTCGCAATCTCATTGATCTTCCCAATCATATCATCCGGATCACCCTCCGAATAATCAATCTCGGAATCCATACGCTTACCCGTAATATATGGGTAAGTAATTGTATCTCCCGTTACAGAACCCCTTACTGTGCTCAGATTCTTATATAACCTTTCAACTAATTCCTGATTAGTCTTCAGTTTCTCAATATATCCCCGTTCGGAAAGTGTCTTCTTATCAACATATCTGACACCCTTCTCTTTTATGATCCTGGTCTGCATCCTGTAAATAGGAGCTCTGAGTCTGTTAAACTTAGAATACAGAACTTCCCTTTCGGGTACTTTGTCCTTGTTATCCTCCTGACCGGCAATTACAAGAAATGAATTGGCAAATGTCGGAAAGAGCCCATCCTCACAGATGGAGTCAAATGCTTTTACCTCATCAAAGTAGAGCATTCTTTCCCTGTCATAAGCCGGTGATATATCCTTGATATCTCCCTTCTTAGGAAGCCTTCTGTCGGAGTATATCTCCATCGGCATCTTGTAATCCGGAACCGGATAGAAGAACTTAACATCCGGGAAACCGGTTTTCTTGACCATGGTCTCAAGTTTCTGTCTGGAGAAAGTTCTCACTCTGTCAACGCCGGTATATCCTGTGATGCCATCAAATCTTTTTCCGGTGTGGTCCTCACTTGCTCCTGCCCAGTACTTAAGTCCATATTTATTTTCAATCGCAATTATCAGTTTTCCATCAGGCTTCAGATATTCTTTAGCCTGTCGTATCATCTCCTCGAAAGGATTATCTCCTCCCACATAGAAGATTGAATACTCCAACACTCCAATGAGTGTTACATAATCAAACTTTTCATCTATCTTAATGTCTTTAAAATTACCAACGTATATAGTTAAGTTATCATACTGCTGATTTCTGTATGCATTAATATGCGATCTCTTCTTGGATAGATCTATGCACACAACCTCCTCTGCCTTATCGCAGAGAACACCTGTCACAGCTCCACAACCCGCACCGATCTCAAGGACGTTAGCACCCGGCTTCATATCATACCATTCCAGAATATTCTTTCTGATATCTGACAGATGATATAAAACCGCCCAGTCCTCTTCTTCAGCTATACGCTTCTCCAGCATATCGCTCTCAGTATTCTTAACTATATCAAGTAATGTATCTTCTATACTTCCATCGCTGTAGCTATCATCTCCGGAATAGAAGTCATAATTCAGTTTTACTTTTCCGATATACTCTTCCATACACAATTCTCTCGATATTCCAGTCTTTTCTTACTCAACTGTAACGACTGAATTCATATCGTAGTATCCTACTGTGTTCTTTGATGAAACAACTGCTATAGAACACACATCATATAACCTATGGTAAACCTTAAAATCATCATTTTCATATCTGGTACATCCCAGCGACAGTATGTACTGTCCTCCCTGAATATCCAGATTCTGTTTAAAGCTTATGGTACGTTCATCTCCGACGGACATGTTACCGACATTAATCCCTTCAAACATGGTGTTCGTTCCGGTAATATCGGTACCCTTAGGATCCTTTATGGTAAAGGCCACTATCGGATCTGAAGTTTCAATATGTGAAGTTATCTTCACCTGTATAGTAAAGGCATCGCCCTTAATAAGCGTTGTTGTCGCTTTGCCTGTATTATCTATAATAGAGAAGCCTGTTATCTCTATCAGACGGTCTCCGTACTCCTGTACATCAGGATTGAGCGGTATAGGCTGAGCCTTGTCCTGCTCCTTCTCTTCTTCAGCCTCATCCTCAAGCATTCCGACCATAGCTCTCTTATACATATCTATGATCTCTGAAGGCTTTCCTTCGCCTATCTTGCTTCCCTTATCCAGAAGGATGGCTCTGTCACAGTATTTCTGTATGCTGGACAGATCATGGCTGACGAATATGATCGTCTTCCCGGCTTCTTTGAACTCTTCAAACTTCTTATAGCACTTGGACTGGAAGAATACATCTCCTACAGAAAGTGCTTCATCGACTATAAGTATCTCCGGGTCAATATTAATAGCCACTGCAAATGCAAGTCTGACGAACATTCCCGATGAATACGTCTTTACCGGCTGATTAACATATTCTCCGATATCAGCAAATTCCAGAATGCTCTGCATCCTTGAATCCACCTCTTCTTTGGAGAATCCCATCATAGTTCCATTAAGGTAAATATTCTCGACGCCGGTATATTCCATATTGAATCCGGCACCCAGTTCAAGCAATGCGCTTATCCTTCCGTCTATCTCAACCTTACCCTGAGTAGGTGAAAGAACTCCTGTGATAATCTTAAGAATAGTGGACTTTCCGGCTCCATTAGTTCCTATTATACCCACGCACTCGCCCTTCTTTATATCAAAGGACAGGTTGTTCAGCGCATAATGTTCTTTATATTTTCCTTTTCCTAAATTGAGAGAATCCTTTAATCTGTCTATATTTCGGCTGTATAGTTTATAAACCTTTGAAATATTTTCTACGCGAATCGCATAATCATTCATACGTATCACCTATAATACATCTGCAAAGTGAGGTTTTGTCTTGCTGAAGAATCTCATTCCACTGAACAGGATTATCAGTGTTATAGCCCAGAAGTATAAGGTCCAAAGACCTTTTCCTTCCCACACCCACTTCTGATACAACAGACTATCTCTGAATCCATCTACAATATAATATACCGGGTTTAACTTGAATATCACTGACAGAACGCGGTGATCTGCAAGTCTTGCGGCTGCATCCCACATAATAGGTGTAACCCACACTCCCAGCTGAATAACAAATATATTAACGAACTGATATATATCTTTAAAAAATACTGTGATTGCTGATGTAAAATGTATAAGTCCCAGCAGCAGTACGATGTTGCAGATCATATAATACGGAAGCTGGACTATGCATACTCCCGGAATATATCCGTAACAAACTAATATGATAATTGCCAGGCACAGGAAAAATACATGTGTAAAAAGTGCAGATATAACCTTCACCAGCGGAAGAATATCTATATTGAACACAACCTTCTTTACAAGGTAGCTGTATTCAACAAGGCAGTTTGTTCCTCCGGCAAGAGCCTCCGCAAAGTAAAACCATGGTACGATTCCACAGATCAGATAAAGAATGAAAGGATAATTGCTACTATCCCCCGACTTAAATCCGACCTCGAAGATCATCCAATACACAAATACTGTAACTATCGGCTGAATAAAAGCCCATACGATACCAAGATATGAACCGGCAAATTTATTCTTTATATCATTCTTTGCAAGTCTTAATGCTAATCCTCTGTTATCCCAGATAGATTTAATCATAATCCTCTTTCCTTCATATAAGCCTTAATGCCATTCCAGTTATGATCTTTTTCTGATATTACAAGGTCATCTGCTGTAAGTCCTTCAGGGATAGGCCAGTCAATTCCAATATCCGGATCAGACCACAGAAGACCTCCCTCATCATTTGGATGATAAAAATCAGAACACTTATAAGCAAATTCTGCATAATCCGAAAGAACTAAGAATCCATGTGCAAAGTTCTTTGGAATAAAATACTGTTTTTTATTCTGCTCAGAAAGCACTACTCCATGCCACTGTCCAAAAGTTGGAGAACCCTTTCTAAGGTCTACTGCCACATCAAAAACTTCTCCTCGTACAACTCTTACTATCTTGTCCTGAGGATATTCTATCTGGAAATGAAGGCCTCTTAAAACGCCCTTCTTTGAAGCAGACTGGTTATCCTGAACAAATTCTATATCTATGCCAGCATCCTTCATATCATTATAATTATAGGTCTCCATAAAGTATCCTCTTTCATCACCGAATACTGTTGGAGTAATGATTTTAAGTCCCTCTATTTCACAAGTTTCAACACTAATCTTTCCCATATTCTAGTTATCCTTTCGAATCCCGTTTTATGCATAAAGATACTAAATTGTATCATAAATCCGCATTATAAACAAGAGGGAGAATGGTGTCACCGCCATTCTCCCTCTATAGTTTACCCTCTCGGGATTCTTTTAATTACCTTTTCGACCTTCGAAATAACCATGATTCATGTAGTGAATATAATACTTTCTCCAGTCATTTCCGAAGTGTCCGTTCAGGTCCGCATTATTCGATCTGTAAGCCTTCGGATCAAAGCTTGCCTTTGCCTGACGTCCTTCGCCCATTCCGTGATTTACGAAATGTCTGAGTGCTGCCACATCATTATTAATATAGTACTTCTTCATATCCGGATACTTGTTGATATAGAAGTTGAAGTCGTATACCTTGCTGTAATCAACGCCGTTATATACGGTAACCGGCTTGTCAATCTTCGCAGCAACTCCGCTTCTGCCTTCGTTCTTTCCGTGATTCTTATAATGAATATAGTACTTCTTCCAGTCATTTCCGAAATGACCGTTAAGATCGGCATTCTTGCTTCTGTAGGTCTGCGCATTAAATTCAGCACATCCCTGACGTCCTTCTGCCATACCGTGTTCCACAAAGTGCTTAAGCGCTCCGACATCATTCTTAGCATAGTACTTATACATATCAGGGTACTTTGTGATGTAGTAATTGAAGTCGTAAACTGCTGAATAATCAACACCCTTATAGATTGTTACAGGATTTGTTACTTCAGCCGCCACACCGTTTCTCTTCTCACTGTAGCCATGATTCATATAATGTATAAAGTACTTCTTCCAGTCATTTCCAAAATGGCCTCTGAGATCGGCATAATTCCGGCTGTATGCCTTTACATCGAAAGTACTTATAGCCTGACGGCCTTCTGACATTCCGTGCTCTACAAAATGCTTGATAGTTACTGTGTCATCCTTTGAAAAATACTTTCTTACATCAGGATACTTATTGATGTAGTAATAGTAATCGTATACCTTGGAATAATCCACTCCGTTATATACTGTTGTAGCCTTTACTACTTCTTCACAGCCTGTTCCTGCTCTCTTTTCCTGATATCCATGCTTCACATAATGGATATAGTACTTTGTCATATCACTGCCAAAGTTCTGTCTCAGGTCAGGATACTGCATCTTATAACTGTTTACATCAAAGTTGCTTGAAGCAACTCTTCCTTCTCTCATGCCACATTCTACGAAATGCTTGAGATACAGGATTGAGTTATCTCCAAATGCCTTCTTAAGATCCGGATATGCATTCTTATAATAACTCATTGAGAAGATGAGACTTCCCTGTTTCCCGGAATTAACACCGTTCTCGATATACTGCTTCCATAACTTTTCAGCATCATATCCATACTGGCTCTTAAGGCTCGGATTGCTGTCTGCATAATACTTTGCATCAAAGATATACTTTATTGATGCGTTATCTACGCTTCCGATCTGTCCCGCTTTTCTTCCGGTGTTATTGTAATATGCAACAAGTGCATATTGATCATTACCATATTTAGATACAAGCTCCGGATAGAATGAACGATAGAAGTTCAGATCAAACTCATCAGAAGCTCTTCTCTTTTCACTGATTCCTGTTGTAAGCCAGTGAACCTTTAACTTTCTCTCATCTCCGCCATATGCACTCTTCAGATCAGGATTATACTTCTCATACTGTTTTGAATCAAAAGCATATCCCAGATAGCTTGAATCGCCATTCCATGGGTTTGATGAATTAGGATCTGTTGGATCCCATCCGCGATAACCTTCCGGTGCGTCGCTTATCTTTAAGCCCTGCGGCTTTCCAAGAGGACCAGGATCACTGCTGCTGTAAAATGTAACCGGTGTTCCTGAAGGAACATTATCATATATCCACTTAACATCCTCTACGCAGAGTCTTACGCATCCAGCTGAACATGAGGTGCCCAGCTTATCATATTCCCAGTACTCAAGATCAGATGGATCCTGGCTGAGATAAGGAACTGAATGGAACCAGATATTTCCTGTAATGATAGTACAATACTGTCCCCAGACATTGCCTTTAAGTAAGCCCCATCTGTACTTAGTTGACATTCTGTATGTTCCGCTGTGTGGTGTCCAGGTTCCTGTTGAACAAAGACACGCTCTTATCGGAACATCATTAAGATAAATAGTTACAACGTTTTCCGTGTAATTTACTTCGATACTATATCCACTTGCCGCTTCTGCTGTAAGTCCGGTGTGGTTTAGTGCTGCAAGGACAATGAATAAAGCGAGGATTACACTGGTAACTCTTCTCTTCATTAATTTCCCTTTCTACCCTCATAAATACCATGATTCATATAATGAACAAAATACTTCACATAATCATTTCCAAAGTAGCCATTCAGATCAGCGTAGTTTGCTCTGTATGCCTTTGGATCAAAGCTTGCCTTCGCCTGACGTCCCTCTGCCATTCCGTGATATACGAAATGCTTCAGTGCAGCAACGTCATTGTTTCCGTAATACTTCTTCATATCCGGATACTTATTAATGTAATAATTGAAGTCATATACCTTGCTGTAGTCTACACCATTATATACAGTGATAGGCTTATCTACCTTATTAGCTGCAGAAACTCTGTTTTCGTTCTTTCCATGATCCTTATAATGGATATAATACTTCTTCAGATTATTTCCAAAATGACCATTGAGATCAGGGTTCTTGCTTCTGTATACCTGAACATTGAATGCAGCGCAGCCCTGACGGCCTTCTGCCATACCATGCTCTACAAAGTGCTTAAGCGCTCCTACATCATTCTTTGCATAATACTTATACATATCAGGATACTTGTTAATGTAATAATTGAAGTCATATACTGCTGAGTAGTCAACTCCTCTGTATACTGTTACAGGATTTGAAACTTCAGTTCCAACAGCACTTCTCTTCTCTTTATTACCATGATTCATGTAATGTACAAAGTACTTCTTCCAGTCATTTCCGAAGTTCTTGTTAAGATCCGGATAATTGTTTCTATAAGCTCTTACATCAAAGCTGCTGATAGCCTGACGGCCTTCTGCCATACCATGCTCTACGAAGTGCTTAAGAGTTGTTACATCATCCTTTGAGTAGTACTTCTTGATATCAGGATATTTATTGATGTAATAGTAGTAATCATAAACCTTTGAATAGTCTATGCCATTATATACGGTTGTTGCCTTTACTACTTCCTCACATCCTGTTCCCGTTCTCTTTTCCTGATATCCGTGCTTCAGATAATGAGTGAAATACTTTGTCATATCACTGCCAAAGTTCTGTCTCAGGTCAGGATACTGCATCTTATAACTCTTAACATCAAAGTTGCTTGAAGCAACTCTGCCTTCCTTCATACCATGAAGTGCAAAATGTCTGAGATACTGTAAATTATTATTTCCGAAAGCCTTTACCAGATCCGGATTGGCATCCTTGTAATATGACAGTGAGAAGATAGCACTTCCCTGACGGCCTTCTGCCAGACCACAGTTCAGATAATGATTCCAAAGCTGATTGGTATCATAGCCAAAAGCCTGTTTTAAATCAGGATACTTATCTGCATAGAACTTTGCATCAAAGGTTCCGAAATACTCTCCTGCTGTAAAGCTCTTTGATGCGGTCGGTGTTCTGGTACCATACTTATCATAGCCCACAGCCTTGATAGTCATATTACTGGTGACCTTCATCGAACCGCTCCATACAGGGCTGTTAAATCCAGGTTCTGAGCCATCAGTTGTATAATGTATAGTTGTTCCGTCGTTTGAGTTGTTGATGGTAACGGTTACATTTGCATAGTTATCCATATTGGCTGTAATAGCCGGAGCGCTGTATGCCGGAAGGTTAACTCCTGTAACGCCAACCTTTGAATAGGTTGATCCGTTATTTGGTGTAACTCCTCTTCTTCTGAAGAGCTCGGCAACAGTAACGCACTCATAACCCTGAGCCTGAAGTGATGATATAGCTCTGAGTGCACCATCTACGCTTGATCCATAAAGATCATGAACAAGCACTATGCCTCCGTCACTCGCACTATTCATAATGTTGTTATAAACAGTGTTGGCATTTCTATACTTCCAGTCAAGAGGGTCAACTGACCAAAGAATCATTGGTGAATTGACTGTGGCTGAAATTGTGCTTGATGTAGCACCGCCCGGAATACGGACCATTGTCTGGAACGATCCGCCCATGGCGTCATAAAGATACTCATTTACACCTGCAACCTCTGAACTGATCTGACCAGCTCCAAGTTTGTTGAATGGAGTTATATGGCTCCAGGTATGATTTGCTATCTGATGACCTTCACTAACCATCCTTCTAACAAGACTCATATTATTCTTTACACCATGTGCTCCATTTGTTCCATTCATAAAGAATGTTGCTTTTGCGCCTCTGGCACTAAGTCCATCCAGAAGCCTTCCCGTCTGACTCGCTGATGGTCCGTCATCAAATGTAAAGGCTATAAGTTTCGGCCCTGCAGCCTGCACCTTAACCTTTGGTTTCTCGGTAACAACCATTGTAAAGGCTATCACCAGGGCCATAAGCATTGAAACAATTCTTCTAGTAACGTTATTCAGTTTTGAGTTCATTCTTCATACGTCCCCCCTTTGATAAAATTAATGTGACTTTCTGTTTTCTCTGTATCCATGGATCATATAGTGTCTGTAATACAGATAATTGTTGCTCTTATCAACTCCCCAGAGTCTCATAAGATCCGGAGAATTGCTTCTGTATACCTGAAGATTGAAGTTTTCGGATCCCTGACGTCCTTCTCTGATACCATGTTCTACAAAGTGCTTTAAAGCTCCCGCATCATCGTTCTGATAATACTTCTTCATATCAGGATACTTGTTTATGTAGTAATTGAAATCATACACTTTGCTGAAATTTAAAGTTTCTCCATTATATGTGTAAATTGTCTGGTAGTTCACCATCTTTGTTACACCTGTTGATGTTCTGCCTTCTTTCTTTCCATAATTCATATAATGAATGTAATACTTCTTGTTATCATTTCCAAAGTGTGTTCTGAGGTCACTATAAAGATACTTATATGATGTAAGTTCAAATGCCTCGTTACCCTGACGGCCTTCTGCCATACCATGTTCTACGAAGTGCTTAAGAGCAGCTTCATCGTCATCTGAATAATAATTCTTCATATCAGGATACTTGTTTACATAGTAATTGAAATCATAGATATCCTTATAATCAACTCCGTTATAAACCGTAACAGGATTTAATATCTTTCTTCCGTTACGATTTTCCTTCTTTCCATGGTTCATGTAATGAACAAAGTACTTAACGTAGTCTCTGTCCCAGTAACCTCTGAGGTCTGCGTAATTTCTTCTGTAAATCTTTACATTGAAATCCTCACATCCCTGACGGCCTTCACGCATACCATGGTTGATGAAATGCTTGATGTAAAGTTCAGCAATTGAAGTAGCCTCGCTCTGATCCTTCGCATTTTCAACGAATCCGTAATATCCGGCAAGATCTGTATATCTGGTGCTGTAATACTTGTAGTTATATACTGCTGAGTAGTCCACACCCTGATAGATTCCGTTAATAGGATCGTTATATACTGCATTTGCCTTAACCTTGAAAGGTCTGTAGATTCTGTACTCTCCGTTATATCCGCCGAAGTAACCATATGGATCTCCGTTCTGAACCGGATGTTCTCTTACGCCCTGCATAAGCGCTGAAATAGCAGTTCCCTTACCTGTTGCGATAGCCACATGGCCCGGTGAAACGATAAGATCACCTGCCTGAGCCAGCTTTGGATCAGTTCCTACAAAGGTTCCGATATCACGTCCCTGATAGAACAGGTATCCTGACAGTGTACCGTATCCATATCTGTAAGATGTTGCATAGATATCAATTCCGAATTTCTCGAATATTCTGCCCGCGAACCACGCACAGTCAACACTGGTTTCAAGACTCTTTCCGCCTCCGTACGGAAGCTTTCCGACATATGATGCCGCCAGCGCCACAATCTCTTCACCGCTTATGCCCGCTTCCTTACTTCCGTTATTGTCTGACGCAGTATCCGCATAAACGTATACCGGGTCCGCAGGGGAACCCACATAAACAGAAAACCCCATCGCGAGCGCAAGTGTTCCATATGTAATTCTTTTAATTAAGCCTCTAAATATCATCAATAAATCTCCCTTTTGTTGCCTATTACTAAATTCTAGTAATTCTCTCTATTGCCTCAACTGTGTTTTCATATGAACCGAAAGCTGTCAGACGGAAATATCCCTCTCCGCTTGGTCCAAATCCTGAACCAGGAGTTCCTACAACATTTGCCTTTTCCAGCAGATAGTCGAAGAATTCCCATGAAGTCATGTTATCAGGTGTCTTAAGCCAGATATATGGCGCATTTACACCACCGGATACTGTATATCCTGCAGACTTCAGTCCTTCGTAGATTACTTTTGCATTATTCATGTAGTAAGCAATCTGCTCTCTGGTCTCACGCTGACCTTCCTCTGAATATACTGCCTCTCCGGCCTTCTGAACAATGTATGGAGCACCATTAAACTTGGTTCCATGACGTCTTGCCCAGAGTGCATGAAGTGATTCCCCATTGTCTCCCTTGAGATCCTTAGGAATAACAGTGTATCCAAGTCTCACACCGGTAAAACCGGCATTCTTTGAAAAACTTCTTATTTCAATCGCACACTCTCTTGCTCCTTCACACTCATAGATTGAATGTGGAACATCCGGCTCGCTGATATATGCCTCATAAGCGGCATCATAGATGATCACAGACTTATTGCGCACAGCATAGTCAACCCATTCCTGAAGCTGCGGCTTGGTGATCGTAGCGCCTGTCGGATTGTTCGGGAAACAGAGATATATAATATCAGGAACTTCTGAAGGCAGTTCAGGTGCAAATCCGTTAGCTGCTGTACATGGCATATAGAGTACGTCACTCCACAGCTCAGTAGCTGCATCGTAAGTACCTGTTCTTCCTGCCATAACGTTAGTATCCACATATACAGGATACACAGGATCGCAGACTGCAACCTTTACGTCCTTTGCGAAAATCTCCTGGATATTTCCACAATCGCTTTTTGCTCCGTCACTGACGAATATCTCATCTGCCGCAATGTCAGCGCCCAGAGGCTTAAATACCTTATCTACGATGGTCTCTCTAAGAAATGCATATCCCAGATCAGGTGCATATCCCTTAAATGTTGCGGCATCAGCCATCTCATCTACTGCTGAATGAAGTGCCTTGATAACTGCAGGGCACAGAGGCTGTGTTACATCTCCTATTCCAAGTCTGATAATTTTTTTGTCCGGATTTGCCTCACCGAAAGCTGCTACTTTCTTTGCTATCGTTGAAAAAAGATAGCTTCCCGGCAATTTCAAATAGTCTTCATTTACCTTAATCATTACTTTGCTCTTCTTCCTTCCTTGTATCCATGATACATATAGTGATTATAATATAAATAATTCTTGTCATTAGAGAAGCCGTAATACTTCTGCAGGTCCTTTGCATTTGCTCTGTAAACCTGAAGATTGAAGTTCTCACTTCCCTGACGTCCCTCACGAATACCATGCTCTACAAAGTGCTTGATAGCGCCATAGTCATCGTTGGCAAAATATTTCTTCATATCAGGATACTTATTTATATAATAATTAAAATTATAAACCTTGCTGTAGTCTACACCGTTATAAACGGTTGTAGGATTAACGAGCTTAGTTGCGCCTGTGGCACGTCTTTCCTCTTTATATCCATGATTCATATAATGGATGTAGTACTTCTTGTTGTCATTCTGAAATACTTTTCTAAGGTCAGCCCAGAGATTCTTATATGAAGACAGTTCAAATGAGCTGTTTCCCTGACGGCCTTCTGCCATTCCATGCTCTACAAAGTGCTTAAGTGCACCTATGTCATCGTTGGCAAAGTACTTCTTCATGTCTGCATATTTATTGATATAGTAATTAAAGTCGTAAACCTTGCTGTAATCAACTCCGTTAAGCTTTGTGATCGGCTTCTGAATAGTTGTAACTCCTGTTGCAACTCTGCCTTCTCTTGCTCCATGGTTGATATAATGGATATAGTACTTCTTAAGATCCTTGCCAAAGTTCATTCTTAAGTCAGGATACATATTCATGTATGACTTCACATCAAATGTAGATTTTCCCTGACGGCCTTCTGCCATTCCATGCTCTACGAAATGTCTCAGCGCTCCGGCTGAATCATTCTTATAATACTTTGCCATATCAGAGTACTTACTGATATAGTAGTTAAAATCATACACCTTTGAATAATCGGCTCCATTGTATACAGTAACAGGTCCTGAAGGCTTCTCCTTAGATTCACGCTCACGGTTTACATTTACAAACCATGCACCTGTTGTGGAAAGATCATTATTAGTCCATCCCGACTTCTTTGAACAGCTGGACTTAAGATATGCTGAGCTTTCGCCCTTGTTTGATAAATGCCAGCAGAAGTAGCTGATGCTGTACTGATCAAAAAGTGACATCCACTTGTTGGCACTGTCTATGTTGTAGCTTCCGTTTCCGCTTGCATCGCAGATACCGAACTCTGAACAGAATACCGGTACTCCGTTGCTAAGCGCTTTCTTTACATTGTCATATACCCAATTTCCATCTCCGCCTATATGAGTAGCCGAATAGAAATGAACCGTGTACATGGTATTCTTATATGAGAGCTTATGCTCGGCAACCTTATCAGGCTCCTGTGACCATGTATTCGTACCGACTATTACTATTGCATCCGTATACTTTCTGATGACCGGTACCACTGCATTTGCATAGGAATAAAGGTCATTGCCGCTGCCGTTATACCATGGTGTATTTACCGGCTCATTGCATATTTCAAAGAGAACATTTCCGTAATCCTTGTACATCTTCGCATACTTATCAAAGAAGCTTATAGCTTGACTCTTCCATGTATTCGGATTGGTTGTTCCCGCATATGCATCATGTACATGCCAGTCGATAAGAACATACATTCCGAGATCCGTAGCATACTTTACGGCATTCTGAATACGTGTATCCATAGCCGAAGCAGCTCCCTCAGTGTAGCCGCCCTGAGTAACATATACAGGAAGTCTTACTGCTGTAACTCCCCACTCATCTCTGAGACTCTGAAATGCCGCTTTACTGATGTAGTTATATCCCACATCCCACTGAAGTCCGTGAAGTGATGCACCTCTTAACTGATACTTCTCATTATGTGAATCCTTGAGATATATACCGTCTACATGAAGCTTTCCGTGCTTTCCATAAGGAGTTTCACTGTATGCAAGATTCTTTGTAGAACCGGTCAGATTATACTGAAGCGTTGCCGAAGCAGCTTCAACCTTTTCATTTGATGGAATAAAGACTGTAGTAAGTAAAATAAATATTGCAAGAAATATACTGAAAACTTTCCTTCTCATGTTCATTCTCTCCTAACATTTGTAATGCCATCATATATTATTTAGATTTTCTGCCTTCTTTATATCCGTGATACATATAATGCGTTACATATTTTATATTGTTTTCCGGTGCAAAACCGTAGTATTTCTGAAGATCAGTCGCATTCTGTCTGTAAACCTGAAG
>JAEEGL015290615.1_pt1 | contig 18286 bp, 18 predicted proteins | sample 9134231 | NCBI WGS metagenome assembly JAEEGL01 (sample SAMN16246548, study PRJNA631951) | gut metagenome | biome: gut microbiome; feature: rumen; material: fiber-attached | host: Bos | place: Iran: Karaj | collected 2018-10 | reverse complement strand
GGTATGGACGAAATGATACTGCGTGAGAGCGACGATGAACACACGCTCGAATACGCGGAGGACATCCGAAAAGCGGGCAATACCCTGCTCGGACTTATCAACGACGTGCTCGACTTCTCAAAGATCGAAGCCGGCAAAATGGATATCATCCCCGTTGACTATCAGCTCTCGTCCGTGCTGAACGACCTGTCGAACATTATTCAGCCGCGTGCCAACGCAAAGGGACTTAAATTCATCCTCAAAGTCGAGCCCACCACACCCGATTATCTGCACGGCGACGAGATACGTCTGAAGCAGATAGTAATGAACATTCTCACCAATGCCGTAAAATACACGAAGGAAGGCACCGTAACACTCAGCGTTACCAGCGAGCGCGACGGGAATTTCGTCAATCTTCGCATAAGCGTGGCAGATACCGGTATCGGTATCAAGAAGGAAGATATAGATAAGCTGTATATCGCTTTTGAACGTATCGAGGAGAACCGCAACCGCTCTATCGAAGGCACCGGTCTCGGTATGACCATCACACAGCAGCTGCTGTCACTTATGGACAGCCGACTTGAAGTCGAGAGCGAATACGGCAAGGGTTCGGTATTCGCATTCACACTCCGTCAGGAGATAGTAAAGGATTCACAGATAGGCGACTACGAGTCAGCTCTCGAGCGCTCGATATCGTCCAAGAAGAAGTACCGCGAATCGTTCAAGGCGCCCTATGCAAAGGTGCTCGTTGTCGATGACGTGGAAATGAACCTGCTCGTATTCAAGAACCTGCTCAAAAAGACCGATATCCGCATAGATACGGCATCCAGCGGCGAAATGGCCGTAAGGCTCGCGAAGGTGCGCAGATACGACCTTATCTTCCTTGACCACAGAATGCCGAACAAGGACGGTATCGAAACGCTGGCGGAGATACGCGCGGACAAGGAAAGCGCAAACTGCGATACCCCGGCGGTATGCCTTACCGCGAACGCCGTTTCGGGTATGCGTGAGCAGTACATAGCCGCGGGCTTCTGCGAATATATCACAAAGCCTATCGACCCGCCAAAGCTCGAATCACTTATTATCGAGCTGCTGCCCGAAGACCTCGTCATTCTCGGTGAACCGGAGGAAGTCGATGAAGAAACGGAACAGCAGCCGAATACCGCCGGTGAAGCTCCCGCAGCTCCGAGCGCTCCCGACAGCGCAATACTCGGTATCTATCTCAACAGTATAGATGAAATGGCCGACCTTATCGAACAGCTCTACAACAACGAGGACTGGGAGAATTACACTATAAAGGTACACGCGCTGAAGAGCACTTCCCGCCTTGTGAATGAGACAGAGATAGCCGACCTCGCCGAAAAAATGGAACACGCAGGCGATAACGGCGACATCGACGCTATACGCGAAAATACCGCAAGACTGCTTGAAATGTACCGCGCCGTAAAGGTGAAGTACAATGTCGCGGATAAATCGGAAGGATCCGAAGCGGAAAAGCCCGACCTTCCCGAGATATCGGAAGACCTGCTTGAGGACGCTTACGCTGCTATCAACGACGCTGTCAAGGATCTTGACTACGATGCACTGTGCGACGTTCTCGACGAGCTCAACACATACAGCTTCCCCGAGGCTCACCGTCAGCGGATCGCCGATATAAACGCTGCTGCGAACAATGTGGACTGGGGTGCGCTGAAAACGCTTATGAAATCATAATAAAACAAGCGGGATCGGAGCTTATCACTCCGGTCCCGTAGTGTAAAATGACTTATTTCACGAGCCTTACCGCCGTTTCAGGCGCTTTTCGACTCGCTGAGCTCTGCGGGGTCTCCCGCCACGAAATCCTCGAAATAAGCATCAAGGATGTCCTGCTCATAGTTGAGAGCACTCTGCTTCGAAATGAAGCCGCCCTTGTTGTACTTTTTGAAATAAGGAAGGTGGAACCTCACTGTGTATCCCGTTTCGTCCGAGCCCGTCATATCCGCGTAATAAAGCGTCGTCTGAAGCTTTACGTCCTTGCGGGTGACCTCACCCGGCTTGTACGCCACATTGACATAAGTGTCGCCGGACGCCGAGAAGATCATTGTTGTCTTCATACCGGATCTCTCCTTTCGGATATTCTTTTGTTCTTTTTTGATGTTCTACATTCTATATACGAGACTATCTTTTTCACTGTCTCAATGTGTATTATAGCACAGCAGATACCGATTGTCAAGCGGGAAAAAGCAAAAATTTCCGCGAACTGAAACCTTTTGTGTAACCATACAGTTTTTATGCGCATTCAACATAATTCCTTGTGCTGTTTTGGCAAAGTTGCACATAAAACTTCAAAAAAGCGTTTTAACGGCTCACCGTACAAGACCTGAAATTATTTACGGAGGTAATATGATATGCTCAGCATCGGAACACCCGCACCGGACTTCACTCTGCCGGATATGAACGGCGAAATGCACTCGCTGTCGGAATTCAGAGGTAAAAAGGTGGTACTGTACTTCTACGCGAAGGACAACACTGCCGGCTGCACGAAACAGGCCTGCGGCTATGCGGAACTGTACCCGCAATTCAAAGAAAAGGGCGCCGTTGTCATCGGCATCAGCAAGGACTCCCCCGCTTCCCACAAACGTTTTGCCGAAAAATACAGCCTTCCGTTCACACTGCTCTCTGACAGTGAACGAAAGGCGATAGAAGCATACGGTGTATGGCAGGAGAAGAAACTATACGGCAAGGTATCAATGGGCGTGGTGCGCTCGACCTACCTTATCGACGAGAACGGCATTATTATAAGAGCCGCGGAAAAGGTCAGAGCCACGGATGATCCCGCAGACACGCTTGCACTGCTGTGAAGCTCAGACAAGATACATCTCACGGAGACGTTCACGTTTTGCGGCATCCACCCCGAGAGCTTTTTCGGCGTAACCGTCAAATCCGCCGTACAGCGTGCGTATCCTGCCGAAAAACGTGTCCATATACTCACTGCGCGCAGTGAACAAATACTCCATAGCAAGCTTGTTGCCCTCATTATCCGGCGAGAACATCTCGTTAAGTATCACAAGCTCTTTCTCTATACACCGGTTTGTCAGCAGATAATCGGCATATATATCCTCGTCGCTGACACCGAGCAGTTTTTCTATTATCATGGCAGCCATTCCGGCTCTGTCCTTGCCGGCCGTGCAGTGCCAGAGCACCGCGCCGCTTGTGTTCCCGATAAGAATGTCTATGAACGTGGAATATCCCTTTGCGGCAAAATCACTTCCCGCAAAGCCCTCATATATTCCCTGCATATAGTGCAGAGCGATATCAGGCGTTCTGACGAGGTTTTGCAGAGCATAGGCATCGGCATCCGCCTCACGGGTAACTCCCGCGGTGAGGGATTCCATTACCGGCAGGTGAATGTACTTTACGCCGGGGATATCCGGATCCGGGTTCTCCGCGCACTCGCCGTCTGTCCGGAAATCTATGACTGTATGTATTATTCCGGCAAGAAAATTCTTATCGTTCTCACTTGCTTTCGAGAGATTTCCGCTTCTGATAAGCCTTCCATCCGCGATCTTCCTGCCGTCTGCGGTCTTCATACCACCAAGGTCGCGTGTATTACCGATGTTTTCGAGTCCGGTTATCCTGCCCATTTTTTATTCCGCCTTTACAAATTAATAATATAAAACATTATAACACATATTATTGAAAATTGCAACAGATCTGACCGCATTTATAATAATTTGCACTTTCGGCTGTAATGATCATGTGCTTTCCCCTGCCTGCGGTGGCGGAAAATACGAAACCCCGTATCGCTTACCGCAATTTCGTTCGCACATAGCTTTATCATGAACGCAATGCCGCTTCACAGCCTTTTTTCGGCATTTCGCAGCACCCGTACAAAAAATTTCTGAAAACGCTAAAGTTTTCCCGCAAAGTGACGATATAATATATGAGGTGTAAGGGAATTACGCCTTGACCCGTTCCGCGCGGATGGCAGACCGCGTATCGGACGAGTCTCACAAAGTTCAAGGAGGAATCGGCATGAAACAAACAATTTCACGCCGCACCTCGGGAAGAAAGGAATGGTAACATTATGAGCGGAATCAATACTATCAATGGCTACCCGAATGCTCCCGTGAACTCGGCAAAGTCCAACTCCAAAGTCAAAGAGACCAATGTGACAGACAAGGCGGCTTCCTCCGCAGAGGAGACCGCGAAGGCTGCGGAACAGGCTTCTTCCAAGCGTGCAGATTCTTTTGAGCGCTCCGGCCAGTCCGTCAAGGGCAATACCTATACTAAAGGTATCAAGACGGAATACACCGGCAAGTCCGAAAAGGCTATCAGAAATGAAGGCATGAAGGACATGATCCAGAAGCTCATCAACAAGCAGGCAAACAAAGCTGCCGGCAAGGATGACGAGGATCTCACTCTCGCATCCATAATGAAGAGCTACGGCCTTGACTACATCGAGAGCGACGGCGCCGAGGACTTCTGGGGTGCGGAAAAGACAGCGAATCGTATCCTCGATTTCGCAAAGAGCCTCGCGGGCAATGACTCCAAGGCTTTCGAAACGGTAAAGAACGCGTTCCAGAAAGGCTTCGGCGAATGCAAGAAGATCTGGGGCGGTGAGCTCCCCGATGTCTGCAATGACACCTACGACCGTGTAATGAGCGGCTTCGATGAGTGGGAGAAAGAACTGAACGGCAAGACCGACGAAACAGCGGCCGCTGCACAGTGATCCCCCGCGGGAAGTGAACCCCACTATCTTTATCCGTCCGAAAAAATCATGACATCATAAACTTTCCCCTGTACCGCGGGAAGCGGTACTACGCTCAAAGCGGGAATGCCCGGCCTTACCGTGAGCCGTGTGAAAAGCGCGTCTGCCGTTCACGGCAGAGCCGGTACATCCCCTGATTTCGAAGGGAAGTGATTCTATGAGCGATATGAGTTTATTTTACTCTTCTATGAGCGGTGTTCTTAACCAGTGGAGCGATTTCAGAGTTGCAAAGCCTCTCTACAAGCATTATTTTGCGCAGCAGAAGGCACAGACCGAGACTACCGCAAAGGAAGCCGCAAGCAAGTACGAGAAGAAGACAACTACTTCTGCGACCGCTTACTCCGCTTCCAGGAACGATAAGCTCAAGACCTACGCGGATGAGCTCAACTCCTCCGTTAAAAATCTTGAAACTTCGTTCAAGGCTGACGAAAAGACTGGCGAGATAGACCGTGACAAGGCGTTTGAGGCTGCCGAAAAGTTCGTCAAGAGCTATAACGACCTTTACACCTCCACAAGAGGTTCCGGTAATTCCACCGTATCCAGCAAGTCGCAGTTCATAGCGAATATGACCAACGCTTATTCGAGAAAGCTCGAGAGCGTGGGCATCTCCGTTGGCAGCGACGGAAAGCTCTCTGTCAATAAGGACACCTTCAACAGCGCAAGCGAGGACGATCTTGACAAGGTATTCGGCAAAAAAGAATCCTACGCAAGCTTTATGTCCACCCAGGCAGACGCTGTTTCGGCTTACTCCCAGTCCGCCGCTTACAAAGAGGCGACCAAGACCTACACCAACTCCGGTACTGTCGCAAGCTCCAACGCTTCGGCACTTAGCGGAGTCCTCTACAATCAGTTGTTCTGATACTTAATGATGTCATGATGTCCCTCCCGGGACAGCGGGCTGTACGGTTTTCCGCACAGCCCGTTTTTTGCACCCTGCGCATCTCATTCTGTAACCGCAGAGAATGAGTTTTTTGTGAGGGTCGTATATTACCAACGGGGGACAGGAAATATTATTGTAAATTTTGCACGGATAAATGGCAAATAATATTGACATTTCCGATTATTTAATATATAATGGTAAATAAGAACACAGGCCGATGTGCCGGGAACGGAAGTACGAAAAGATGAACAAATACGATTCCAACAAATCGCAGGTATTCTTCGGCGTAAGAGTCGTTCTTCTTGCGCTTTCAATACTTCTCTTGTCGGGCTCTATAATATATTGCTATGTCATGCTTCACGACATGAACATCATAGACCTGGGGCTGCGCGGTGCTGCTATCGCCTGTACGGCCTCCGTAATGTTCTTCGAGATAAAGAACTACCGCCAGCTGTACAGCTACGGCGTTCGTGAGATATACAGAGAAAAGGACATCGAGCTCGACAAGCTCGACAAATTCAGAAAGCTCGTTGACCGCAACGACTTCCATTATAACTTCCAGCCTATCGTAAACGCATCCAACGGTGAGATATATGCTTATGAGGTGCTTATGCGCACTCCCGATGATATCGGCCTGAAGCCTCTCGAGGTGCTGAAATATGCCGAGATCAGCAATATGCTCTACAATGTGGAACGTTCTACGTTTTTCAATGCGCTCAAATATTACAAGGACAACATCGATAAATTCGGCAGCAAAAAGATATTCATAAACAGCATCCCGAGCGTTATTCTGCCGGATTCCGAGCTTGCGAAGCTTAAAGATATGTATGCCGACATCTCCGACAACATCGTTGTTGAGATACTCGAGAACGATGATGACGATGACGACACGATCGCTGCGTTCGACAACCTGCGCAATATCCTCAACTGCAATATCGCGGTCGATGATTACGGCAGCGGGTATTCCAACGATATGAAGGTCCTCAACAACAACCCGAATTTCATCAAGATAGATATGTCGCTGATCACCTCTATCGACACCGACTCCAAGAAGCAGCTGCTTGTCTCGAACCTTATAAAGTTCGGCAAGAAGTACAACATCAAGATACTCGCGGAAGGTGTCGAGACCAAGGAAGAACTCAGCAAGGTGATAGAACTCGGCGTTGACCTGATACAGGGCTTCTACACCGCCCGCCCGTCAAATACGATCATTTCCGAGATAGACAGTGAGATAAGCGAATACATCATTGAGGAGAACGTCCGCCTGTCGAAATATAACAACGAAAAGCGTATCTACACCCCCACAAACGGCGAGATCGTCAACGTTTTCAACCTCTCGCTCCAAAAATACGCCGGTGTGTTCGTTTCCGAAGGCACAGTGCATTTCATCGGCACCAAGAACCATATCGTCGATATGATAATCAAGGTCGCGGACAACTCTTCAGTAAAGCTTATTTTTGAAAACGTCAACATCAAAGGCGCAGTCGAAACGACTGTTCAACTCGGCGAGAATTCCCATGCCGAGGTAGAACTTATCGGCGATAACACCTTCAACAAAGAGGGCATTCACGTTCCACCGACGGCAACGCTCACTGTTACGGGCAGCGGTTCACTGTTCGTCAAAAATAACCGCAATAACGGCTGCGGCATAGGCTCGAGCTATGAAAAGCCCTATGGCACCATTACGCTCAATACTACCGGCTCAATTACTGTGGATTCCTCCGGAGACAAGGTAGTCTGTATAGGCGGCGGCGAGAAGGCTTCCGGCGCGGGGATAAGAATACTCAGCGGCAAGGTAAGCGTTATGGGACGCGGTATCTACGCTATCGGCATAGGAAGCGCGTCCGGCGACACCGATGTCATCATCGAACACGGCGCGGTCATTTCCCAGTGCATAGCCAATGAAGCAGTTTCTATCGGCACTATGTACGGCTCCGTGCATATCACAAGCTCCGGCACTCTCGATCTGCTCACCGACGGCGAGCGTATCACCGGTATTGGCGTTCTCAACGGCGGCAGCGGCCATGTCGCGATCAAAGGCGGTAATACCACCTCTGTTATCCACGGAGATATCGGTTCCGCGATAGGCTCCGTAGGCGGCTCCGTAAGTGTTATCTGTGAGGGAGGCCGTGTCCACGCGCATTCCGAAGGTACGAGAGTATGCGGCATAGGTTCTTCCGACGCCGGTGGACTGGTCCACATCTCCGGCGGTACTGTAACAGTCGATATCAAATCCGCGGAGCCTTCATGGATAGGCAACCTCCAGAACAGACCAATTATCACCGGCGGCAATGTAATTCTTGATGACAACGGTTTTATAGACCCGATAAATACAGACAACGAACCTCTCGTTCTTTACAGAATGGACAGAGCGGACAGCTACAGCGAGAACATAACGACTCCCGCGGGCAGCTATACCTACCGTGCGCAGCGCGATAAGGATTCGGGAATGCTCTGTGTGTATGTTCCGGAGCGCGTAAGAGAGATGATAGCGCAAAACCTCGCGAAGGAAAAATGATCGGCATAAATATTTTTTTCAACAGCAAAAAGACACGGCGCAGATGAAACGTCGTGTCTTTTGATTTACAGGAATTTCCGCAGACCGTCGGCAAACTTTTCTTCCTCGCCGAGAAGTGTCTCTGCCATCTGAACTGTCTTGTCGGACGCATTGTGGGAGCGGTTGACGCAACGGGCAATGTCCACGATCCCCATATTAGTGCCGGTGTACATAAGCTCCGCTATATTTCCCTTGCTTCGGTCGCGCATTGTTTTCACAGCGATACCGATACCTGCCATAACGGACGGCACTGTGGGAACTTTATGCGGGCGCAGACCTTCTTCACCCAGAGTATCGCGCACTTCCATGCAATTCTTTGCGTAGTGCGCCTGCTGACGGCGGAGATATTGAAAGAGGTCGATGTCTTTGCAGCGTTTTATCACCTGTGAGGTGCTGTCATACGCCATACGGCTGTTCTTATAGATCGTATTCAGTACATCAATATCGTTGTTTTCGAGCATAATATCATTCCTTTCATTTAACGGTATTATGCCCGATCAAGTTGTATTTATTCTTACAATATGCTCCCGCAGTCTGTATCCGGTCAGTTCTTGAGGCTCTGAAGCGGTGCCGGGATGTGGCCGCCGCGGGAGATGAATTTAGCGGGGCTGAATTTGTTGATGGACATAACGGGGCCGCTTCCGAAGAGGCCGCCGAATTCGAGGGTCTCACCCTCCTTCATTCCTATGGCGGGAATAACACGCACGGCGGTAGTCTTGCTGTTGACCATACCGATCGCCGCTTCATCCGCTATGATCGCGGAGATTATCTCGTCCGGTGTATCGCCGGGAATTACGATCATATCGAGACCGACGGAGCATACCGCGGTCATTGCTTCGAGCTTTTCAAGGCAGAGTGAACCGCGCTCGACCGCATCTATCATTCCCGCGTCTTCGGAAACGGGGATAAACGCGCCGGAAAGACCGCCAACTCTGGAGGATGCCATTACGCCGCCCTTCTTTACCGCATCGTTGAGCAGTGCGAGAGCAGCCGTGGTGCCGTATGCGCCGCAGCTTTCGAGGCCTATCTCTTCAAGGATATGCGCTACGGAATCACCTACAGCGGGTGTGGGCGCGAGCGAGAGATCTACTATACCGAACGGCACACCGAGTATTTTGCTTGCCTCGGTGCCTACGAGCTGACCCATTCGCGTTACCTTGAACGCGGTCTTTTTGATCGTATCGGCCACTTCGTCTATTGACGCGTCGGGCATTTTCGCGAGTGCCGCTCTTACAACGCCCGGGCCGCTTACTCCGACATTTATTACACAGTCGGGCTCGCCTACACCGTGGAAGGCTCCCGCCATGAAGGGGTTATCCTCGACCGCGTTGCAGAACACGACGATCTTTGCCGCGCCGAAGCAGTGGTCGTTGGCTGTAGCCTCGCTCGCCTGCTTGATTATCTTACCCATGAGCGCAACGGCGTTCATATTGATACCTGCGCGTGTGGAACCGACATTTACCGACGAGCAGACCTTTGTAGTTACCGAAAGCGCCTCGGGAATGCTCTCGATAAGCTCTCTGTCGCCCGCGGAGCATCCCTTGTGAACAAGTGCGGAATATCCTCCGACATAGTTCACACCGGTCTCATCGGCGACTTTCTGCAGCGTCTGCGCGAATTTCACGGGGCTGCCCTTTGCCGCGGCCGCCAGCATTGCTATCGGAGTCACGGAAAGGCGCTTGTTGATTATCGGGATACCATAGCGCTTTTCGATGTCCTCGCCGGTCTTAACGTGGTTGCAGGCAAGGCGCATCATCTTGTCATAGACTTTGGTGCAGGCCTTGTCAATATCGCTGTCGATACAGTCGAGAAGGCTTATACCCATTGTGATAGTACGGATATCAAGGTTCTCTTCCTGTATCATCTTGATAGTTTCAAGTATGTCATTTGTGTTCAATACCATTGTTGCAGTGTCCTCTCTGTTTTATATGCGGTGCATAGCGTTGAAGATGTCTTCGTGCATAACGTGCACCTGAAGGTTCATTTCATTGCCCGCCGCGGTGAGCTTATCCGCGAAGGTGTTGTATTCCTCGCTGAGCTTTGAAATGTCAATAAGCATCGTCATTGCGAAAAGGTCCTGCATTATAGTCTGCGTAACGTCCATAACGTTAGCATTGCCCTCCGCACATATCGCGCATATCTTCGCAAGAATGCCGACCGTGTCCTTTCCTATTACCGCCACTACTGCTCTCATGTCTTTGTTTCCTTTCTTTTTTCAATTGATGTTCGTACTCCGCAGGAATGTGAACATTTATCAAGACCCGCGGGGATACGATAATTTTCACGTGCCATAACATTATACTACATTTTTTAAAAAAAGTAAACATTTTTATAGACAAATTTGAAAAAATATAGTATAATAGAAAAATAAGATAAAAAAGGACTGCTTTCTATGGATATCCCATTTGACCTGCACTCACACTGCACCCTGTCTTTCGACGGGATAAGCACTGCGGAGGATATGATAAAACAGGCGGTAAAGCTCGGTATAAAATATTACGCGCTCACCGACCACGTTGACCTCGGCGATCACCCCGACCCGGAATTCGACCTCGGCGCTACGGTAAACGGCGCAAAAGAGCTCATTCCCCCGCTGCAAGAAAAATATGCCGACCGGGTGGAGCTGCTTTACGGGGTTGAGCTGGGTCAGCCGACACACGAGCCGGAGCTTGCCGGAAAGCTGCTGCGCGAAAACGACTATGACTTCGTGATAGGCTCGATTCACAATATCAGAGAACACGACGATTTCTACTTCTTGGATTACAACGTGATCGACCCCGTGAAGCTGCTCGACGCTTACTTTGAAGAACTGCTCGAAATGGCCCGGTGGGGAAAATTCGACATAATGGCGCATATAACTTACCCGCTGCGGTATATCGTCGGAGACTGCGGCATAGATATCGACATGACGCGGTATGACGCTGTGATCGACGACATATTCCGCGAACTGATAAATAACGGCCGGGGCATCGAGATAAACACCTCCGGGCTGCGGCAGAAGATAGGCAGAATGCTGCCCGATGTCGGTTATGTAACGCGTTACAGACAGCTCGGCGGTAAGATACTGACGATAGGCTCGGACGCGCACTGCGCCGACGACCTCGGAAAAGGCATCGCAGACGGCATAGCGGCGGCACGGGAAGCCGGATTTACGGAAATAGCGGTATTCAGAAAACGAAAGCCTTTATTCATAGGAATATAATATCGCGCGGGAGGCTGAAATGCGGAAAATACTGATCACAAACGACGACGGGATATTCTCGGAAGGCATCGTTCGTCTCGCGCGGGCTGCACAGCGCTTCGGAAAGGTGTGGGTAGTTGCACCGGACAGCGAGCGCAGCGCACTTTCGCACAGCGTATCCTTCCGTCACAGCTTTGACGCATGGAAAGTTGACTTCCCCGTTGAGGATGTACAGGCTTTTGCCTGTAGCGGAACACCCGCCGACTGCGTGAGGATAGGCGTGCTCAACATCGTTCCCGGCAAGCCCGACACGGTTTTCTCGGGAATAAACCGCGGCTATAACTTAGCATCCGACATACAGTATTCGGCAACAGCCGGTGCTGCATTTGAAGCATCTTTTCAGAAAATACATACTATCGCGTTCTCGGAGGACGCTTCCGATATCCACGAAGTGACCGACCGCTACCTTGATGACATGATCACGGAGCTGATAGACATATCGCCCGGTGAGAACAGGATATGGAACGTCAACTTCCCGGGCTGCCCTCTTGCCGAATGCAAAGGCATACTCCGCGACAGAAAGGTATCTACGGAAGTATTCTACCTCGACAGATATACCGAGACACGCGTTTCAGACAACAGAACAGCATATATGGTAGAGGGCTTGCGGCGCTGGGAAGCTTCCGAAGGCACAGACCTCAGAGCCATACTCGACAACTGCGTCTCGATAGGCACAGCGGCCAACATATCATGACCGCGGCTTAATACCTCACCAACGGAGAACAATGCTATGAACCCCGAAATAGATATATCCGATGTCACATTAAAAACAGAGCGTCTGCTGCTGCGCCCGTGGAAGCTTACCGATCTTGACGATCTCAACGCCTACGCTTCGGTTGACGGAGTGGGTCAGATGGCGGGCTGGAAGCCGCACGAAAGCTCAGAAGAGTCCCGCACGATACTTCAAATGTTCATCGCGGAGAAAAAGACATTTGCCATCGAGTATCAGGGCAAGGCGATAGGCTCCGTCGGGATAGAGCGATACAATGAAGAGATGTTTCCGGAATTCGACGGCAAAAAATGCCGCGAGATCGGCTATGTGCTGAGTAAGGCTTACTGGGGCCGGGGACTTATGCCCGAAGCTGTCAGAGAAGTGATACGCTGGCTCTTTGAGGAAGTTCGCCTCGACATCATCCTGTCGGGACATTTCCTGTGGAATGCACAGTCCCGCCGGGTACAGGAAAAATGCGGGTTCACACATTACGCGTACAGACAATACACGACCCTTATGAATACCGTGGAAGATGACGATATCAGGATCCTCACAAAAGAAGACTGGAATATAATTACTCAAAGAAAGGACAACGTACAATGAACAAACTTGTGGAACTGCTCAGAAAGAACGCACGCCTCACAAATGAGGAGCTTGCGGTTATGCTCGGGAAAACTCCCGCTGAGATCGAAAAGGAGATCACCGAGCTCGAAAACCAGGGTCTGGTGATAGGCTACTCCGCCGTTATCAACGAGGAGGAGGCCGACAGGAACTGCGTTACGGCGTTCATCGAGATAAAGGTGACACCGCAGGCAGAACACGGCTACAACGAGATAGCTACCATGCTCGCGCAGTATAAGGAGGTTGACAGCGTTTATCTTATGAGCGGCTCATTCGACCTTTCCGTAACGATACGCGGCACAAATCTGCGTGAGGTCGCGCTTTTCGTGTCGGACAGACTCGCGCCCATTGACGGCGTGCTCTCGACCACCACACACTTCATCCTGCGCCGCTACAAGGAAAAAGGCATAGAGTTCCCGCTGTATGAGGACGATGAAAGGGGTATGGTGGGTCCGTGATGAACTACGAAGAAATACTGTCAAAAAAGACACAGGGTATTAAATTTTCGGGAATACGCAAATTCTTCGATATCGCCGCTTCGGTGAAGGACGTTACCAGTCTGTCCGTCGGCGAACCCGATTTCAAGACCCCGTTCATTATCCGCAAGGAGGCTATACGCACGCTCGAAAAAGGTAAGACTGCGTACACCTCCAATGCCGGTCTCGATAAGCTTCGCGAGAGCATCGCAGGTTATCTGAAAGAGACCATAAACGTGGAATACGACCCGAAGCACGAAATCATCGTGACGGTGGGCGGTTCGGAAGCTATCGACGCTTCATTCCGCGCACTGCTCGACCCCGGTGACGAGGTGCTCGTATGCGAGCCGAGCTTTGTCTGTTATGACCCGCTGATACGGCTTGCCGACGGTATTCCCGTACCGATAGAGACAAAGGTCGAGAACCGCTTCAAGCTGACACCGGAGCAGCTTCTCGAAAAGATAACGCCAAAGACGAAGGCGCTCGTACTCCCCTACCCCAACAATCCCACCGGAGCTGTAATGCGCCGCGATGATCTCGAAAAGATAGCACAGGTGCTTCGCGACAAGAACATCATCGTGCTGTCGGACGAGATATATTCGGAGCTTACCTTCGGCGATGAAAAACACGTTTCCATTGCCGATATCGACGGTATGCGCGACCGCACTATCGTGATAAACGGCTTCTCAAAGGCTTTCGCAATGACCGGCTGGCGTCTCGGATTTGCCGCGGGCCCTGCCCCGATAATCACACAGATGCTGAAAATTCACCAATATGGCATCATGAGTGCCCCGACAGTCAGCCAGTACGCCGCGATCACAGCGCTTCGGGAATGCCGCGAGGATATCGACTATATGGTAAGCGAGTACGATATGCGCAGAAAGCTTATCGTCAACGGCTTCAACGAGATGGGGCTGGAATGTTTCGAGCCCGAGGGCGCATTCTATGTCTTCCCCTGCATCAGATCTACGGGGCTCACCTCGCAGGAATTCTGTCTGCGACTGATCGAAGAAAAGAAGGTCGCTGTGGTTCCCGGAGACGCGTTCGGTGAATGCGGAGAAGGCTATATCCGCGTAAGCTATGCCTACTCGATAAATCACATTCTGCTTGCTCTTAAACGTATAAAGGAGTTCATAAATGAGCTTGACCGTTAAAGCATACGCCAAGATCAATCTGTGGCTGGATATCGCGCACACGCGTTCGGACGGCTACCACGACCTCAACACCGTTATGAGACGTATCGACCTGTATGACGAAGTTACCGTCGATACCAACGGAAGCGGTGATGTGTTCATACTGTGCGATGATCCGGATGTTCCGACCGATGAGCGTAATGTCGCTTACCGTGCGGCAAAGCTGTTCTTCGCTACAGCAAACAAGAACCTCGGCGCGATAATCCGCATAACCAAACGTATCCCGAAGCAGGCCGGTCTCGGCGGTTCCAGCACCGACGGCGCTGCCGTTCTTACAGCGCTTAATACCCTTTGCGGACAGCCTTTCGGTATCGACCGGCTATGCGCTCTCGGCGCGAAGCTCGGCGCGGATGTTCCGTTCTGTATTACGGGCGGCACGGCGCGCTGCAACGGCATAGGCGATCTGATACAGCCAATTGACTGCATCGGATTTGCCGTGGTCGTGGTAATACCCGAGCTCTGCCGCTTTACGGCGGACGCTTATCTGAAATACGACCTGTCTCCGATCCCGGAAAGACCCGGGTTTGAAGCGTATTGTAACGGCATCGGCAGAAGCCGTACATTCCTTGCCCGTAACATGTACAACGTCTTCGAGGTTATCTACGCCGACCCGCGTATCACTGCCGTTAAGAAAGAACTTACCGAAGCGGGAGCTCTCGGAGCCTGTATGACGGGAAGCGGCAGCGCAGTATTCGGTATTTTCGACGACATCGCCGATGCACAGGCGGCCACCGAGAGGATAGGCGGCGCAAAATTCGCTGTCAGAGCTTTATAAACGTGATATTCCCCTGCCGTCGGCGGGGGTTTTGATAAATATATACACAAATGTATTGCAATTTCCGGAAAAATATGTTATAATGGATTTTTGAGATAAGGAGGGACTTCTTATGATAATTGTTCATAACCACCTCGGCGGTATCAAATTCACAAAGCCGTTCTTCGCTTCACTCATCGCAAATACGACAAACAGCTGCTTCGGCGTTGCTGCGATGAATGCTTCCACCCCGATAGAAAGACTTGCCGACATACTGCCGATAACAAGCAGCCTCTTCAATATACATAAGGGCATCAATGTCCGCATAAACGGCGGCAAGGTGAGTATCGCCCTGCACATCTCCGTTATGTACGGGGTCAATGTTTCGGCAGTAGTCAGCAGCATAAAGAACAAGCTGCGCTACGCTGTTGAGGAACAGACACGTCTTACGGTAGAGAAAGTTGATGTTTACATCGACGGACTCACGACATAGGAAAGGAAACAAAATGAGCAAGATACTGATGGTTTACTATTCCTTTGAGGGAAATACCGAATACGCCGCAAATGTCGCGGCAAAATGCGCAGATATCGACCTGCAGAAACTTATCCCTGTCAAGGAGCCGCCGAAAAAGGGCTTCGGTAAGTTCTTCTGGGGCGGAAAAAGCGTTATGATGAAGGAGATGCCCGAACTTGAACCGCAGCAATACAGCGCGGCGGACTATGATACGATCATACTGGGCTTCCCCGTGTGGGCAAGCTCCTATCCTCCCGCAATAGCAACTTTCCTGCGTGATAACGACCTCACCGGCAAGAAAATATATGTCATAGCCTGTTCTGCGGGCGGTGATGCGAGAAAGGCGCTCACAAAGCTTGCGGCTAAGCTCCGCGACAGCAGTGTCAAGACCTCGCTGAGCCTGCAGGATCCGCTTAAAAATCAGGCTGACGCAGATAAAAAAATACCGGCGTTTATCAAGACTATAGTATAATAAAAATAATATCGCCGAAGGCGATACCACAATTATCAATTGTCAATTGTCAATTGTCAATTTAAAAAGGGTGTGTAGATTTGGAGATCAGCGGTAAACTGCTCCGGGACGGAATAATTTCCGGAGCAAACAACATAATCAACAACAAGAACAGAGTCGATGAACTCAACGTGTTCCCCGTCCCCGACGGAGATACCGGAACCAATATGTCGATGACCATAAGCAACGCGCTGCCGGAGCTTATGTCGATGTCCGACGATGTTACTGTCTCGGCAGTCGCAAAAACTGCCGCAGCGGGAATGCTTCGCGGCGCAAGGGGAAATTCCGGCGTTATTCTGTCACTGCTGTTCAGAGGCATTTCCAAAGGACTTGCAAACAAGACGACCGCCACAGGTGAAGATTTTGCCAATGCGCTCGCAATGGGCGTTTCCGCAGCTTACAAGTCGGTAATGAAGCCCACAGAGGGCACTGTGCTCACGGTATCGCGTGAGGCTTCGGAAGCCGCAGTGAAAAAGGCTTCCGAAACGGATGATGTTGAAGCGATATTCACTGCATTGATAGAGGAAGGCGAAGCTTCACTCAACCGCACTCCCGAGCTTCTTCCCGCACTTAAAAAGGCCGGTGTCGTCGATTCCGGAGCAATGGGCTTTCTGCTGATATTCAAGGGGATATACAGCGTTGTCAAGGGCAAAGGCATCATCGAGAACCGGACATCCGAAAGCCAGCGTGTTGTAAGATTTATCGACACCGCCGGCAGAAACGCGGCGGGCACCTATGAGACCGACATAAAGTACACCTACTGCACCGAATACATCGTAAACAAGAAGGAAGGCTGCGATGACGCTACCAAGCTTCGCGCGTATCTCGAAAGCATAGGCGACAGCGTTGTTGTAGTTGATGACGAGAGCATTATCAAGATACACGTTCACACCGACCATCCCGGTCTCGCCTTCGAGAAAGGCCTTACCTTCGGTTCTCTGACGCACATGAAGATAGAGAATATGAAGGAGCAGCACAAGACTGCGGCAAAGAAAGCCGAGAACGAGCAGAAAAAACGTCCCGTTCCGGTAAAGCCGGAAAAGGATATCGGCTTTGTGGCAGTAGCTAACGGTGCCGGCATCGAAGCGCTGTTCACCGACCTCGGTGTTGACAGTATCGTCCGCGGCGGGCAGACAAACAATCCCTCCACAGAAGATATTCTCGATGCAGTTCAGGCAGCTCCCGCAAGAACTGTGTTCGTGCTCCCGAACAACAAGAACATAATCCTCGCGGCGGAGCAGTCTGTAAAGCTTGCCGACAGAAAGGTGATCGTACTTCAGACACGTTCTGTCCCGCAGGGCATCACCGCGCTGCTGAATTTCGACCCCGACCTCTCTGTGCAGGAAAACAGCGCAAATATGACCGAAGCGATAGATAAGGTAGGCACCGGTCTTGTTACATTCGCCGTGCGTGACAGTATCGTTGATGACAAGAAGATTCGTCAGGGCGACATTCTCGGTATGGAGAACGGCAGGCTCAACGTCGTGGATCGTGACCTCTCAAAGGTGCTGTACAAGGTCACAAAGCACCTTATCAACAGCAGCAGCTCCTACGTCACCGTTATCTACGGCGCCGATGTTTCAGACGATGCCGCGCAGACAGCCTTCGCATTCTTAAAGAACAAGTTCGGCGAAAACATCGAAATGTCCCTCGTAAACGGCGGCCAGCCCGTGTATTACTATATTGTCTCTGTAGAGTAAGCTCGAGACTGGGGAGAGAGGAAACCTTTTCTGTAGAAAAGGTTCTCCTCTCTCCCCAGACCCCTCTCTCTTTCCAAAAAACTTTACTGGCTTCGCAGTTAAAGCTATAGTAACTGCTCCTGTTGAAAGTTCCCGGATAATACAGCACAAGCCGGCATAAATCTCTGATTTCTTTATAACAGAAAAATACAGCATCGTACAGATCTGCACGGTGCTGTTTTTACGTCTGATGTATCTGATAAGAGGAGCAGATGCTTTCAAATAAAGCTGCGAAGCCAGCAAAGTTTTTTGAAAAAGAGGGGGTTTGGGGGAGAAAAAACTTTTGTACACAAAAGTTTTTTCTTCCCCAAGCGCGTCAGCGCTTCTCTCGAGCGTCAGCGACCTCTCGAGCGTCAGCG
>JAEEGL013508477.1_pt1 | contig 18286 bp, 16 predicted proteins | sample 9134231 | NCBI WGS metagenome assembly JAEEGL01 (sample SAMN16246548, study PRJNA631951) | gut metagenome | biome: gut microbiome; feature: rumen; material: fiber-attached | host: Bos | place: Iran: Karaj | collected 2018-10 | reverse complement strand
GTTACGACCAAGTTACCTTTGCACAACAAGCACGAATCAATTCACGCCACAACGTGAACTTCGCCTCGTTATTCTCGTGCATGAAATTTGGTCGTATTTCGAGAAAAGAATAAAAAGCGTAAAGCTCAAAAATACTATGTTACAAATATTTTATATCATATCATTTGTCTTTGTTTTGTAAAAATAGAAATAAAATGTGAGTTTGGAAGAAAGAAACGGAAAAAATGAATGACAAGAAGGAAGGTTTAAAGAATAATTAATGAAAGAGGGATTGTATATTTTCCAAAAATAGGAGATTTACGCCTATGAAATGATAAAAATAACAGAATGCAAATGAGCCGCAAACAACAAAAAACCCGAAGGATGCACGCCTTCGGGTAAAAAAGTATGTTTACTATGTATAACGAGATGCTAATCCACGTTATGATTTAAATATTTGTTGTCGCCAAATATTATATTTTTAGAATCTTTGTCTATTGAGAACTGCGATGGTGCCGATCCTTGAATTCTGTCGGCAACAGCCTGTTCGATTTGCTGAGCACGGCTCATTGTTGCATGAGGATCAGCGACAGGTTTTTCCGTCATTGGCGTCGCATTGCGACGTTGCCATGCCGGAATGTTGTCAAATGAACTTGTATCGTCGGCCTGACGATAAGTTTTATAATCAAACTGACTATTCCCCATCAACGTAATATCCGTCGGTTCTTCTTTTGGAAACAATTCCGTCTGAGGTTTTGTGAACTGTTGCGGTTCCTGCGTTTTCTGTCCAACAACAATCACCTCTTTCGGCTCAGGTTTCTGGAATTCAGGAATATCGCTCATTTCAAAACCAGTTGCAATCATTGTTATACCGATTTCGTCGCCCGATTCCTGTTCGCCAACCATATATCCCCAAGTGATATTCACATTCGTTTCGGATTTCTGACGGATATAATTCATAATGATACCCAACTCGTCGGTTGTAAGTTCGTTTTCGGCAGTCGAAGTGATGTTCAGCAAAATTTTCTTTGCACCATGAATATCCGATTTGTTCAACAACGGACTTCTAAGTGTCTGTTCTACTGCATCGAATGCACGATTTTCGCCAGAGCCGGAGCCTGCCGCCATAATAGAAACGCCACTATCTTTCAACACGGCTTTCACATCATTAAAATCGACGTTCACAAAACCTGTTTTCTGCATTATGTCGGCAATCGCCTTTGTAGCCGTTGCCAATGTTTCGTCGGCACGTTTATAGGTTTCTGTCAATTTCAATGTACCGAATAATTCGCACAACGTCTGATTATTGATTACCAAAATAGAATCGACATTCTGACTCATTGCTTCCACGCCGCGAATGGCACTTTCCATACGTTCGGGACCTTCGAACGCGTATGGCAATGTTACGATTCCGACTGTCAAAATATCTTTCTTCTTTGCAATCTCAGCAATAATCGGAGCCGCGCCAGTACCAGTACCGCCACCCATTCCTGCCGCGATGAACAGCATCTGCGTATCGGCAAGTTTTTCTTCAATTTCTGCTGTTTTTTCTTTTGCATATTCTTCGCCCAACTCAGGATTACTTCCGCAACCGAGACCAGGACCCAAGACTATTTTGTTCGGGATTGGACTTTTTTCCAAATCCTGACGGTCGGAATTGCAAACTATGAAGTCCACATATTCCATTCCGTCTTTATACATTCTATTAACGGCATTGCCGCCACCGCCACCAACGCCTATTATCGTGATTGCGGCCGCCTTCTTTGGCTCGCCGAAATTTATTGATTCTGCTATATCCACCATAACTTTACGATTTTAGAGTTACCACATTTTTTAATTTTCATCGTTCATATCAAGTCCGTCGACAAGTTTTTTGCCAATAAAATCGATACCTCTTCTCAAGCGGTCTCCGAACTTTTTATGTTCTTTCGTTTTTTTCTCCACTTTTTCTTCTTCAACAGCAACAACTTCCATCTCTTCAACTGGCGCAGAAGGTTCCTCCACCGGTGTTTCTTCAACAATTTCCTGATTTTGCTGTTCCTGTTCGTAGATTTCTGCTGCACGCATCAGCAACCCTACTGCCGTAGAATAGCGGCTGTTGGATAATGTTTCTGCTTTATACAAAACGACTTCTGCCGGTGCTTTTACCGAAGTCTTTTTCGCAATCTTGTATTTCAACAAAACCGTGAAATCTTTCAGATTTGCGCCGCCGCCCGTCACGACCACCTCTGGCAGATCTCTACCATAAGGAGACGTACCAATTGTAAATTGTGCCGAGTCTATAATATCTTCGGCACGCGATTGAATAATTTGTGCCAACCTTTTTATTGACAATTGTTTAGTCTCGTCGGTCGACGAAGTTTTATATGCCAAAACCACATTGTCTTTTGCAAAATCGGCAACAGCACGGCCGTGACCAATCTTCACACTTTCGGCAACTTCGAACGACATACCATCGCACGACATTGCAATATCCGACGTGATATTGTTTCCTGCTATCGAAACAATTTCCACAGAACGAAGTTTTCCGTCCTTAAAAATTGCTATATCCGACGTTCCACCTCCTATATCTATCAAAGCAACACCGTTTTTCCGCTGTTCATCGCTCAGAACCGCTTTTGCCGAAGCAATCGGTTCAAGACAGACAGAACCGACAGTCAGACCAGCACCTTCTATACATTGCTGCAATAAATTCAGGTCGTCGATTTTTCCATATACTACATTGAAATTCGCATCAATACGGTGACATGGACCAACGCCTTCGGGATTGGATATAGTTTCCTTATTATCAATAACATAACTAATTGGAATTACGTCGATAATTTTTTCACCGTAACTAATTGGTGCATTGTGCGCACCCATTTCTAATTGCTCAAGGTCGTCTTTCGAAATCGGTTGCGATGAATCCTGTCTGTTCAATCCCGTACTATGCGTCATTGAATGTACATGGCGTCCTGCAACACCGACAACAACACAGGTCGGGAAACAGCCTGCTTCCTCACGTGCATGGGCAACAGCCTTTTTGATAGATTCCGTTGCCAACGAAGCATTTATTACTGTACCCACTGCCATGCCAGTTGCATCGACATCGCCCATACCGAGAACTTCAATTCTCCCTTCTTCGTTTTTGCGTCCTACCAACGCTACAATCTTCGTCGTCCCGACATCGATTGCTGAAAACACGCCACTTTTTTCGTGACTTTCCTTTACATTTTCTTCCATACTTTTTTATTTTAAATTTTTGTGCATACAATTTGATTCTTATATTTCAACGACACCGATTTGTACATGTGCCACATCTCACGTACTTTGTCGGCTCGGTAAAATGTCTTTAAATATTGGAACTTACGTTCGCAGTTGTCCATGTCGCCAAACTCTATCCGCGCAGGTCCCACTTTGCTCACCAATATAAAATTATGATTCGGCGTCACGTAGATTTGTTCAATCATTGGCAGCAGAACCTCGTCGTTTCTAATATTGTCGACCAGCTGTCTTACATCGGCCAACACTTTTTTATTGTCGGCGGTAAATTCGCCCGAAGCCACAATCACACGCGCCGAACCACGACGTGAAATCGGAATCGAGCAGCCATTCTCGTCAACATAAAATGTCTTATCCTTCGCCACAATCCGAACAATCGGCGTACGTTCAACCACATTGATGTGCAGAACGTCGTCGACAGTAAAATACACCTCACTCGAAAGAACCGTGGAATCCGCCTCAATTTTTTTCTCAATATCGGCAATATTGATGTTGATGATTTCTGAACCGACAATCTGGTTTTTGTTCAGGTCAATCATCTCGTACACATCTTCCTCGTTGATAAAATGAGCATGCGACACATTTGCTATCGACACGACAACATCTTTGCAATGCAACTTCGCACGCTCCGTCTCTACAAACGAGAGACAAGCAATTGCGACAATTGTCACAAGCATCAGAGGAATATATGTCACTATCTTTTTCATTACTTACTCAACATTTCTGTTATCGGTTCAACAAGACGGTCAATGTCGCCGGCACCGAGTGTTATCAACACCTCTATTTCTTTGTTTCGCAGCACGTCAAGCAATTCGGTTTTCGAGCAAAGTGTTTTTTCTTTGCAAGTCACTTTGTCAAAAATAATTTTCGACGTAACTCCTGGAATCGGCAATTCGCGTGCAGGATAAATATCCAACAGTATCAACTCGTCGAGCAACGAAAGACTCTCGGCAAATTCCGTTGCAAAATCTCTTGTACGTGTATACAAATGGGGCTGGAATACGCCAGTGAGTTTTTTCCCTGCATACATTTCGCGAATTGACTGAATGCAAGCCTTGAGTTCAGCGGGATGATGTGCATAATCATCGATATATACCACATTGTCAGTCGAGACATGCACGTCGAAACGACGAACGACCCCCTTCAAATTTTTCGTTGCCGAAAGCAATTCGTCCGTCGTCAATCCATTGAGCAACGATGCTGCCGCGGCAGCGACAAAATTTTCGACGTTTGTTTTTCCTATCAGTCCGAACCGAATGCCTGCGACATCACCCTGTGGCGTGTGAAGCGTCAACAAAAACGCACCGTCTTTCACCTCGATAGATTTCATATAGAAATCTGCCGAAGAATCCTGCAACGCATAGGTGTACAGTTTTACGCCTTTGGTTTCCAAAACCTGACGGACAGGTTCAAAATTCAATCCTTTCTTATAAATTAGAATACCGTTATCATGAATCTGACTCACAAATTTGTAGAACGATTCAATCACCGCCTCATGCGTACCATAAATGTCCAAGTGATCGGCATCCATTGCCGTGACAATTGCCGTTGATGGGAAAAGATTATGGAACGAACGGTCAAATTCGTCAGCTTCTACAACTACAAACGGTGACTTGGCATCGAACACGAAATTAGATTGGAAATTCTTAGAAATGCCACCTAAAAACGCACTGCAACCTTTTGTAGAGTTTTTCAGCAAAAACGTCGTGAACGTCGTCGTCGATGTCTTTCCATGAGTTCCCGCAATTGCCACCGTATTCTTTTCCTTACAGATAAGTCCAAGTACCTGTGCACGTTTCAAAATTGTGAAACCATTTTCTTTAAAGAACAGATATTCCTTGTTATCCTTTGGAATTGCAGGAGTTATCACAACTATCGTGTTATCGGCCTGTACCGATTGCGGAATTTCATCGACAGAATCTGTATAATGAACAGCCATTCCTTCAGACTCCAACGTATGTGTCAGTTCCGACGGAGTTCTATCATAGCCATAGACCTTTGCCCCCAGCAAGTTAAAATAACGAGCCAAGGCACTCATGCCGATTCCCCCAATACCGATAAAATAATAGTTTTGTTTCATTTATTTCGTTTTTATCAAATTCACAACCTCGTCGGCAATTCTATTTGCAGAGTCGAATTGAGCCAATTTCTTCGTATTGTTTGACAATTCATTCAATTTTGCCTCGTCGTTGATAAGATTCAGCGCAGTGGAAATCAAATCCTTATCGGCGTCAACATCTTTCACAAGCACGGCAGCGTCTTTGTTTACCAACGCCATTGCATTGTGCGTCTGATGGTCTTCAGCAACGTTAGGCGAAGGGACTAAAATTGACGGTTTTCCCAACAGACAAAGTTCCGAAATAGAACTTGCACCGGCACGGGAAATAACCAAATCAGCCATTGCGTATGCCAAATCCATACGACCAACAAAATCGGTAACGACAAGCCGTTCCGACATAAATGGCTCGGCAGCTTTCCGAGCTGCTTCGATATATCCTTTGCCCGTTTGCCACAAAACTTGCACGCCACTTTCTGCAATTTCAGACAAATGAGCAATTACGCTATTGTTTATTGTACGGGCGCCAAGACTGCCTCCAATAATAAGAAGCACTTTCTTGTCAGCCGAAAATCCAAATTCTTTCAAAGCCTCGGTCTTATCGCCACCAGCAAGATTTTGGCGGACAGGATTTCCCGTCAGCACGATTTTCTCGGCAGGGAAGAATTTTTCCATGCCTTCGTAAGCCACGCAAATTTTCTTTGCATCGTTTTTCAATAATTTATTCGTCACACCGGCAAAACCGTTTTGTTCCTGCAACAAGACAGGCACGCCCATCCGTGCCGCAACCTTCATAGCAGCTCCGCTCGCATATCCGCCAACACCAACAGCAACGTCAGGCTGAAAATCCTTAATAATTTTCTTAGCCTTGCGCATACTTTTGAACAAATCAATCAAAACCGACACATTCTTAAGAATATGTTTACGGTCGAATCCGCGTATAGGCAAACCGACAATGTTATAGCCAGCAGCCGGCACACGCTCCATTTCCATACGGCTCTCGGCACCGACAAACAAAATTTCGCAGTCGGGATATTTCTCACGTAACGCATTTGCAATACTTACTGCCGGGAAAATATGACCGCCTGTTCCGCCTCCACTGATTAAAACCTTCATCATAATCTACTCCTTCGTTTCTTTATTTGTTTCACTTTGTTCTTTATTATATTTCGAGATTCCAAGAATAATCCCGAATTCAATACTCGTAATAAATAATGACGACCCTCCCGAACTAATTATCGGCAACGTCTGTCCCGTTGCAGGCAGAAGATTCACCACCACGCCCATGTGCAGAAACGCTTGTGCCACAATAATGAACATCAACCCCACGATTACCATCGTGTCAAAACAGCGGTCGGTTCGTTTTACCAAAACCAGCACCCGTATCAACAGCCACAAATACGTAAGTACAGTTAGAATCGCACCAATCCAACCCCATTCTTCAATAATGATGGCGTAAATGAAATCGCAATATGCCTGCGACAATTTATAGCGTTGAGTACTATTTCCAGGACCCTTCCCGAACGACATTCCCTCGGCAACGGCTATTTTCGACTGACGAATCTGGTGGTTATCGACATGACTTGTCTTCTTTTTGTCATTTTCGCCTTCAACTTTATACGCAAATCGTTCCAAAGCCGGCGAGAAACTTACCACACGCGTGTTCCAGGTTTTAAGACGAGGAAGAACCTTTGCGGCAGGTTCAGGACAAGTCAATATGAGCAATAACGCCATCATGCCGATTCCCATTACGCCGAGTAACGTCAGACCGATGTGTTTCCACGGCAAACGACCAATGTACATCATATAAATCATGATGAAAATCAAGAACAACGCCGACGAGAAATTCGATTTAACCACAAGCAGCGCCGCAATTCCCGAAGTAATGATGATAGGCCACAAGACCTTACGGGTATTGTCCAATTCGCCACGATATTTTGCCATGATTTTGGCAGCCAATATCACTAATGCCATTTTCGCAACTTCACTCGGCTGAATGGAAAATCCGAAAATATTCACCCATCGGTGTGCACCGTTGATTTCGGGAGCAAACGACGGAATATACGTCATGATGAGCAGAATTATCGCCACAATGTAAATAGCGTATGCGGATTTACGCAAAATCTTCGGTTCATAGCGATAGACAAGCCACGCCGTTCCCGCGGCAATCAAAATACCAACAGCCAAAAGTCCGAACTGCTTTATGAGAACGTTTGTGGAATTAAATTCACCTCCATGGAAAATCACCATGCTCGAAGAACTGTAAACCACAACCAACGAGAAACAAGACAACACAAGATAGATAATCCAAATCGGCTTGTCACCAATCAGGACATCCCAAATCGATCGTATTCCGAGCGACGACAATGTGTTTTTTATTTCCGACGTTGTTTCTGCCATTATAAATTTCTTACTTCTTGTTTAAATTGCAAACCTCTGTCTACATAACTTTTGAATAAATCGAAACTTGCACACGCAGGGGAAAGTAGGACTACATCGCCCGGACTCGCCAACTTGAATGACGTTTCCACGGCTTCTTTCATGCTACGAGTTTCAACAATCACATCAATCTTATCGCCAAAAGATTTTTTAAGTTTTTCGTTATCAATTCCAAGACAAACCAACGCTTTGACTTTTTCTTCAGCCAATTTGTACAATTCGGAATAATCGTTGCCCTTGTCGGTTCCGCCTGCAATCCAGATAACTTTTTTCGTCATACTGTCGAGTGCGTACCACACGGAATTGACATTTGTCGCTTTAGAATCGTTTACAAATTCGACACCTTTTACCAAAAATGGGACTTTCTCAAGACGGTGTTCAACATTCTTAAACGACTTGAGACTTTCGCGAATCTTTTCATTCTTAATATCGACAGCCTTCGCAGCAAGCATTGCCGCCATTGAATTGCCGTAGTTATGCTTTCCCTGCAATTGCATGGTATCTACGTCAATATTGAAACCGTCGCGAACGTTTACAAAAATATTTCCGCCCTTTAAATATGCCTGCTTCGAAGAGTCATCGGTAACGGTGAATGCCCACGATTCAGGAGCAACGGTACGTTTGCCTATTTCATCTATCAAAACCTGGTCGTCGCTACAGTAAATAAACGTATCGTCCGACTGCATGTTCTGCAAAATGCGGAATTTTGAATTGATATAATTCTGGAATTTATATTCGTAACGGTCCAAATGATCGGGAGTGATATTCAGCAAAATTGCAATATCGGCACGGAAATCATACATGTGGTCTAATTGGAAATTACTGATTTCCAACACATAATAATCAAAATTTTCGTGAGCGACCTGCAATGCGAAACTTTTACCAATATTTCCCGCCAAACCGACGTTCAAACCAGCCTGTTTAAGGATATGATATGTCAGCAATGTAGTGGTAGTCTTACCGTTACTGCCTGTTATGCAAATCAATTTTGCATTTGTATAACGAGCCGCAAATTCCAAATCGGAAATCACAGGAGTCTGCATCGACAGCAATTTTACGATAAGCGGAGCGTCGGAACGGATTCCCGGACTTTTTATGACTTCACTCGCCTGAAGAATTTTTTCTTCGGTGTGTCCAGACTCTTCAAACTCAATGTTGTTTTCAACCAACATCGATTTGTACTGTTCCTTGATTGTTCCATTGTCGGAAACAAACACGTCGAATCCTTTTTCTTTTGCCAAAATAGCAGCACCAACACCGCTTTCGGCAGCACCAAGTACGACTATGAAATTATCTTTTTTCATTTATTTTATTAACGTAATTTTAATGTTACCAATGTCAAAGCAGCCAGCATCAAGCCAACAAGCCAGAAGCGGGCAACGATTTTTGATTCAGGAAGTCCTTTTTTCTGATAATGATGATGCAAAGGCGCCATCAAAAACAACCGCTGACCTTCGCCGTATTTCTTTTTTGTCTTTTTGAAGTACGACACCTGAAGAATCACCGACACGCTTTCTGCCAAGAAGATTCCGCACAAAATCGGAATCAACAATTCTTTACGAATCAAAATTGCGAATACGCCGATAATTCCACCGAGCATCAAACTGCCCGTATCGCCCATAAATACTTGTGCAGGGTAGGCATTGTACCACAAAAATCCGATAGTGGCACCCAAAAATGCACACGCATATACGACCAATTCTCCAGAATATGGTATATACATAATATTCAAGTAATTAGAATAAATCGCATTACCCGAAAGATATGCCAAAACACCAAGAACCGCTCCGACAATTGCCGTCGTTCCCGTGGCGAGACCGTCGAGTCCGTCAGTCAAATTTACACCGTTCGAAACCGCCGTGGTGACAAAAATCACGACAAGTACAAAAATTATCCAACCAACCCAAACAGCATTTTGCCCAAGGAATCCCACTATTGATTTGTAGTCGAATTCATGATTCTTTACAAATGGAATAGTTGTTTTTGTAGATTTTTCGCCATACAATTCCACACGAGTGTGCTCTATTTGTTCTTGGCTATACTGCTGTTGCGTAGTTGGAATGACCTCCGACTTGTCTACAATCACCACGTCGTTGTTAAAATACAACGTCAATGCAACTACAAATCCGCAAATCACCTGTCCCACAATCTTATAGCGTCCCGGCATTCCCTCTTTGTTCTTTTTGAACACTTTAATGTAATCGTCCATGAAGCCGAGCAGACAGAACCAAATCGTCGTGAACAGCATCAGAAGAATGTACACGTTAGTAAGATTGGCAAACAACAACGTTGCCAGCATTATCGAGATGAAGATGAGGATTCCACCCATCGTCGGCGTTCCCTTTTTCTGCATCTGGCCTTCGAGTCCAAGATTACGGATAATCTCGCCGATTTGCTTTTTCTGCAATGTTTCTATCAGTTTCTTACCAAACAAAATTGAAATAAGCAATGCCGTGATAAACGCAAAGCCCGCCCGGAACGAAAGGTATTGGAAAACACCTGCTCCTGGGAAATCAAACTGGTCTAAATACGAGAATAAATGATATAGCATATTATTGTAGATTAAAAAATTCCTTAACTATTTCTCTGTCGTCAAAATGATGTTTGACGCCTTGTATTTCTTGATATGGCTCGTGACCTTTGCCTGCAATCAGAATAACGTCGCCGCTCTGGGCAAACAGGGTTGCTGTTTTTATTGCCTGCTTACGGTCGAGCACGGTGATGACATTCGGCAGATACTGCGGTTCAACGCCGTCAAGCATCTGTTGGGCGATGTCGGCAGGGTCTTCGTTACGCGGATTGTCCGACGTAAATATCACCTGATTACTCAAACGGGCACAAATTTTTCCCATAAGCGGACGTTTGGTCTTGTCGCGGTTTCCGCCTGCACCAACCACGGTGATTATCTTATTTGTCTTTGGACACAAAGCCTTCAACGTCGACAAAATGTTTTCCAACGCATCGGGCGTATGTGCGTAATCAACCACGGCCGTAACATTGTCGTTTCGCTTGAAAAATTCAATTCTACCTGCAACCGGCGTCAATGTGCTAAGAACCTCGAGTACACGCTGTTTATCTTGATGCAACAACATTGCAGCCGAATAAACCGCCAACAAATTATATGCGTTGAAATATCCAATAAACTTAGCCCAAACCTCAACGCCGTCAATCTTCAGCAACATGCCGTCGAACTGTTGTTCCAAAACGCGGCATTTGAAATCGCTCATGCTCTTCAGCGAATACGTACTTTTTTGAGCCTTTGTATTCTGTAGCATAACCAATCCGTTGCGGTCGTCTTCGTTAGTCAATGCAAAAGCATTGGCAGGTAAGTCGTCGAAGAATGATTTTTTCACTCTCAAATACTCCGCAAACGTTTTGTGATAATCCAAATGGTCTTGCGTCAAGTTGGTGAAAATGCCACCCGAATAGACCACGCCAGCCATTCTATGCTGATGGATTGCGTGCGAACTGACTTCCATAAAACAATATGTACAGCCTGCTTGCTGCATTTTGTCGAACATGCTATATAGCTGCACCATGTCGGGCGTAGTATGAGTTGACGGAAATTCTTCCTGAGCAACATAATTCACCACAGTTGAAAGCAGACCACATTTATTGCCCAACTTCGTGAACATGCGATAGAGCAACGTCGCCGTGGTTGTTTTTCCGTTTGTTCCCGTCACGCCCACAACCTTCAATTTGCCAAAGTCAATTCCATAGAAATTCCGAAGCATGTAGCCACACGCAATCACCGAGTTCTTCACCACAACGTACGTCACGTTCGGATTGACAGTCTCGGGAAGTTGTTCGCAAACCACAACAGACGCGCCCAATTCCTCCGCCTTGCCGATAAACGAATGTCCGTCGACAGCCACACCACGGATAGCGACAAAAGCCATGTCTTTCGCAATGTTACGGGAATCCGTGTCAATTGCGACGACATTTTTCTCATCGTTTCCGACAATCTTTACGATTTCAACGTCGGCAAGAATGCTCTGTAAACTACAATTCTTCATCATTCAAAATTTAACACTATTAAATCACCTTTTCTGAACGGCGTTTCGGGTAAAATTGACTGACGTGTCAATCTGCCGGCACCGTGACATTCCACTTGCAAATTCAGACTATCGGCTATGTACAACACATCGCGCATTCCCATTCCACGCAGATTCGGCATTTTGTTCGACTCCATTTTCACCGATGTAGCCTTCACCTTATTTTTGTCAACTTCGGTGTGAACCCAATCGGAACCCGAGGATTTATCGAACGGAATTGAGAGGTTTTTAAAAATTTTCCCAAAATCCTGAACATTACCATTCGAAACCGTCGGCACAAAAGAATTTGCCGCCTTGTCATCTATAACTGCATGATTCAAAAGACTTTCGTCCATAAAGAAAATTCTATCGGCAATTTTTCGGAACACACCCACGGCACTATATTCTCCACCGTCTTTTGCCTGAATCACTATGATGCAGGAATATTTTGGATTGTCGGCAGGGAAATAACCACAGAACGACCCACGCCATTTCCCTTTGTTATAATGACCTTTTTCGAATGTCTGTGCCGTTCCCGTCTTACCAGCAATTTTATAATATTTGCTTTTGTATTTCTTGGCCGTTCCGTCTTCAACTACAGCTTCGAGTATTTTGTGAGACTTTTCTATCGTTTCCTTCGTGCAAATGCTTCCCTTTATGACGCTCGGTTTGAAGCGTTTCACCACCTTGTTGTTTTTCCGAATTTCGCGTACATAATGTGGTCTGACAATTTTTCCGTTGTTTGCCACAGCATTATAGAACGTCAGTATCTGCATCGGAGTAAGTTCAATATCGTAGCCATACGACATCTGCAGCAGTGTGCCATTTTCGTACGATTTCATTGTCGGGTCCTTCATACGCGGAGCCGCTTCGCCGATCAAATCAACGCCCGACTTTTGGTCAAGTTCAAACGTTTTCATCCGCTGAATGTAATCCCATTCCTTTCCCGTCGACCAATAGTATTTGTCAACTATACGGCTGATTCCCACATTCGACGAATTGGCAAAAATATCCTTTACCGATAGTTTCGGAGCAGCGCCTTTGTTATGATTCCAGTCGGTCACGGTTAAGTCGGCACGTGGATAATACCACAGACCGCCACCAATGTCCAACGTGTCATCCAAATCCACATAATGATCTTCGAAAGCAGCCATCAAGGCAGAAAGTTTAATCGTAGAACCTGGGTCGCAACGCTCTTTCACGGCATAATTATAGTTTTCGTAGAAAGCAGAATCAGTCGCACTGTCGTTATGCGAAAGATTCGAAGTAGCAATGATTTCGCCCGTCTTTACATCCATTACAATCGCACAGCCCCACTCCGCGTCATATTTTGTAAGAACGTTATTCAATTCCTCGTGCGTAATCATTTGAATTTCAGCATCTATCGTCGTCACAACATCGTCACCGTCACCAATATCGCTGACATCGCCAGCTATAGAACCTTGTCGTTTCAATTCAGGGTCGCCGTATAAATATTTGTCAAACGCACCTTCTATGCCATTAGTTCCATGATTTTCGCGGAACGTACCAATTACACGATTTGCGACGCGGCCGTACGGGTACACACGGTTGTTCACCACTTCGACATGAAAACCGCCCCTGTAGGCACCGTCGCGAAGAAGCGGCAACTTCTTCAACGCCTGCAAGGTTGTGAAGTCGACATTTTTCTCATGCAGACGAAGAATTTTCTTATTTTTCTGTGCTGAGATAATTTTATTATAATAGTACTTCTTATCGTGTCCAGGTTCGTTGAACACCCTTGCCAAACCGTCAGCCAATGAATCCAAAACAGTTTTATTCAACAAATCGGGATTTTTCTTGAAATGCTCAATGCGACTGTCAAAATAAACCGCATACTCCGACACGGAACAAGCAAGCACGTTGCCGTTTCGGTCAAGAATATCACCACGTTTGGGTACAACTGGTTTATTCATAATCTCTGCGTTTTCCGCCCTCAATTCCGGGCCCTCCACATACATAATACGCCCGACTTTGAACAAAACACCCGCAGCCACGCCGAATATTACGACGAGCACCACTATATACCGATTGGTTATCTTCTTTATTATTTCCTTATCATTTTCCATTCACCGAAATCGTATATGCAGGGGTGTTTGATTCTTTCAAGCCCAAATCTTTCTCTTCGATTTGTTCTCGGAGATTGATTAACTTCTTTTTATTTATAAGTATCTGCTGGGTGGAAACATATTCCGCCCGCAAATCCTTTATTTCTTTTTCCAACTTTGCATTTTGCTTTTGCAAATGATATGCACGATAGCCGATTTCAGTAGAAACAAGGCTCAGGAGCAAAATGACGGCAAAAATCGGAAGAAAGCCCTTCACCTTCTCCGAAGTAAGAAAACCGCCAGTAAGAAACTGTGCCACGGAATTCATAACACCCTTGTCATTAGCACCTTTAGCCATTTTTTTCCACTATTCTTAATTTCGCACTACGAGCACGATTGTTTTCTTTTATTTCCTCATCGCTCGGAACAATCACTTTTTTGGTAATTGCCGTAAACGGCGACGATACGTTTCCATAAAAATCTTGTTCCATCACCCCATCGACATTGCCAGTTTTAAAGAAATTCTTCACCAACCTGTCTTCCAGCGAATGATAGGTGATGACAACAAATCTTCCACCCGGTTTCAGCACGGCAAGACCGCCGTTCAAAAAATCCTTCAACGCCTGCATTTCGTTATTCACCTCGATTCGCAACGCCTGAAACACCTGCGACAGATATTTATTCTCAGTCTGTTTGTTGCAGAATTTCTGTCCAATATGCTTCAGTTGTTCGGTTGAAACAATCGGTGCCGCATTTCTGCAAGCGATTATCTCTTGCGCCAACCGACGGGCGTTGGCGATTTCGCCATAATTCCGAAACACATCGGTCAACTGTCGTTCGTCGTATTCATTCACCACATTTGAGGCACTTTTCTTCACCGACCTGTCCATTCTCATGTCAAGCGGTCCATCGTGACGGAATGAAAAACCACGTTCGGCATCGTCGAAATGGTGGGAAGAAACGCCCAAGTCCGCCAAAATGCCATCAACGCCGCCCACGCCGAAGTATTGAATGAAATTCTTGACATAGGCGAAATTGTGATGAACAAACGTAAATTGTTCCGAATCGAAACCGTTCTGTTTAGCGTCGGAATCCTGGTCAAAACCGAACAGATGTCCGCCGTTGAGTTTCGCTAGTATCGCCGCCGAATGTCCCCCGCCGCCAAAGGTGGCATCAACATATATTCCTTTCGGATGTATATTCAGTCCTTCGATTGATTCATTCAAAAGGACGGGAACATGATATTTCATATAGCGTTACTCATTCAATTTAAAATCATCTGTAAAAATTTCACCAGCCAATTGTTCAAAATCCTCCTGAGACATCTTTCCAGCCTCGAATTTAGATTTATCCCATATTTCAATAATTCCTTCAACACCAAGAAAAACAACGTCTTTCGAAAGTCCCGCCACTTCGGCAAGATTTTTCGGAACCAACAAACGGTTCATAGAATCAAGCGAAAGTTCCGCAGTCCCTTTGCTAAATTCCGTCATGAAAAGATTATGTTTCTTGTTGAGAATCGGATTCAACTTTTTCATCAACTGCTGCATCATGTCCTGCCACGTTTCGATAGGATGAAGTTCCAAGCAATCTTTGTAGATACTTTTCTTCAATACGAAATGTGCGCCTTCGCCCGTCTCGCCTAATTGGCGGAACAGCGGAGACGGCAGCGGAACTCGTCCCTTCGCATCGATTTTTGCCGTGTGTTCACCTACAAATGTCAACATAAAATTTCCAATATGAATTCGTTGGTAAAATTAAACACAATTTTCCCACTTTCTTACATTTTTTGCCATTTTTTCCCACTTTGTTGATAACTTTTCTGCAAGATGACTGCAATTCAGTAAAAACAAAGGATTGGAAGACATTTTCGTTGTGAATAAGTGAAAATGTATTGCATTCGAATGAATTTATCACCCGACATCCGCTATTGGAAATGCGAAATTTCCGTCAGAAAAACAGATTGATTGGTATAAAAAAAGTAGAGACGCGATTAATCACGTCTCTACAACAAAAATTCCAAATTATTTTATACTTCTACCACTTCTTGATATCCTCGTTGAACATCAACATTCTGAATTGCGACAATAAATGAAGATGTTCTATTTTTCCGCTAAACGTATATACGTTTCCTGCTTCAAGTTTATCGTCTGTCGGTCCTTGAATACCACCGCCGACTTCGAGTTCTTCATTTTTTCTATCCTTCACCACCAAACCTGCATGAGGTCCCATGAAACTGCTGTTGTCTACAGCTTTCACACGTGCTTCAATAAGAACCTTATCAAATTCCATAGCAGTAACCCACACGCTCAAAATTTCTATTTTATCTAAATTTTTTGTCTGCTCGAAAGGCAAGAACAATGTGTCAGACTCTTTCGAGAACATTTGCGTCAGCACCTCGTTGGCTTTTTGTCTTTCCACCGTTGCCGATTCCGACAACTGTAGGAACAAGTCCATATCGTCCATCGACTGTTGTTGTTTTGCCTCTAAATCGGCGATTTTTCCTGCAAAATAATTAGCCGTGTCTGCGTAAGACGCAAGCGACACTTGATTTTTCTTGTTTCCACACGATGCGAACGCCAATGCGATTAAAGCGAACGCCAATACATTTTTTAAATTCATATTATTCATCTTTATTTGCTGCTTTATCATAAGAACGTACAATACCTTTTATCATAGCGGAACTGAAGCCATTGTGCTCCATTTCGTTAAGTCCCTCGATTGTTATACCACGAGGCGTCGTAACCTTGTCGATTTCGTCTTCGGGATGTGAATGTAGCTGTAGCAATAGCTCAGCCGCTCCCTTCGCCGTCTGTGCCGCAATGAGTTCAGCCTCGCCAGCATGAAAGCCGATTTGCGTGCCGCCTTGCGACGCTGCACGTATTGCACGCAAGAAGTATGCAATTCCGCAAGAGCCCAACGCAGTAGCCGAAAGCATCAACTCTTCGTCAATCACAAGCGTTTTCCCCAACATATTAAATATGTCTACTACTTCTTCGAACTGTTTTGAATCTGGTTTATTCGTTGCGATACACGTCATTGACTGGCGGATGCGGATTGCCGTGTTCGGCATTGTACGGGCAATGCAGATGTCCTTGCCGATTTTTTTCTGAAATTCAGCAATTTCCACACCTGTAACGATAGTCACAAGCGTATGTTGTTCCGTGAACGCATCTTTTATTCCGTCCAAAATCATCTCGTAAATATGCGGAACCACGGCAAGAATAACAATCCGAGCCTTCGAAACCGCATCGGCATTGTTTTCTTGAAAATTGAAACCATTTTCGTGCAAGTTTTTAGGCAAATCAGATTTCTTACGCGTAATAATTATCTGTTCCGCCTTGTATCTGCCTGCATTTACCAAACCTTCGGCGATAGACATTCCAATGTTCCCGCCCCCGATAATTGCTATTGTTGTGTTAAAATCCATGATACATTTTTTGTCGGCGAAAGATACAACCTTTTTCGTTATGGCTGACATTTATAGATTTTTTTCTTTTTTAGACAATTAAATCCATGTATGAAACAAATCTAAAATTCCACATTCTTTGGTTATTCGGTGCGTATGAATTCCCAATGACGACGCCGCGTCGAGATTTTCCTGCAAATCGTCAACAAACAAAGTTTCTTCGGGAACAATGTCGGCGTCACGCAATACATATTTAAATATGTCGGGATTCGGTTTCCGCATTCCAAGTTCGTTGGAATACCACACTTTTTCGAACAAATCGTAATTCGAGGAAATTGGAAGGTTCTGTTTTTGTGCAATTTTTCCAAATTCGCCGGTATGAATTTCGTTCGTATTGCTCAGCAAAAACGTCCGATATTTCTTTTTCAACGCGAGCAGCAACGGAATATGTTCCTTCGGATAACCGACCAAAATAGCATTCCACGCAGCAAGAACTTGTTCCTTCGTAACGGGCTGCGGTGCCAACGATTGCAAATGCGACAGAAAATCGTCGGGTGTAATTTTTCCACATTCAAACGAAAGGAACAAATCGTTAGAAAACAAATAATCCAAAACCTGTTTGCCCGAGCATTGGAACAACTGAGAAAAAGCGTCTATAGTCCGGCGTTCGTCAATCTGAAACACCACGCCGCCAAAATCGAATATGATATTTTTAATTTTGTCTTTCATAGAGAAAAAAATTATTTCGCTTGCAAAATAACACAATTTGTCTATTTTTGCACTCGAAAACTTTTAGAAATAAAAGTCGGGCTCTTAGCTCAGCTGGTTAGAGCACCTGACTCATAATCAGGTGGTCGCTGGTTCAAGCCCAGCAGGGCCCACGAAAGCACTTACAAAAATTTGTGAGTGCTTTTTTTGTGGACATTGTGGAAAGAATCTTCAGGGAACTCCATGTTTAGCCTTACTCTGGCTGGTTTTGCGTTTTCGGAGGGGAAATTTTTATAGCAACATTTTCGTATCATGCCCCCCAAAAAGAAAAGGT
>JAEEGL010148041.1_pt1 | contig 18286 bp, 14 predicted proteins | sample 9134231 | NCBI WGS metagenome assembly JAEEGL01 (sample SAMN16246548, study PRJNA631951) | gut metagenome | biome: gut microbiome; feature: rumen; material: fiber-attached | host: Bos | place: Iran: Karaj | collected 2018-10 | reverse complement strand
AGGTTAACTACTCTAAGGAGCCTTATGCCACTGAGCCTACCCAGATGATCAGCTATGTCAGCTGTCATGATGACATGTGTCTGGTGGATCGTCTGAAGACAAGCATTCCTGCTATTTCCGAGAATGAACTCATCCAACTCGATCTCTTGGCACAAACGGCTGTTTTTACCTCTCAAGGAGTTCCTTTCCTGCTCAGCGGTGAAGAACTGCTGCGTGACAAAAAGGGTGTTCACAATAGTTTTGAATCGCCTGACAGCATCAACCATCTCAATTGGTCGAACCTTCAGAAATATCCACAAGTGTTCGAGTATTACAAACGACTCATTGCCCTGCGTCAACACCACCCAGCTTTCCGACTTGGCAATGCACAGTTGGTATGCAAGCATCTGGAATTCCTGAAAGCTCCTCGTCAGACTGTTGCCTTCCGACTCAAGGACCTGGACGGGAAAGACTCTTGGAATAATATCATCGTCATCCTAAGTGCATCCAAAAGCCCCCAGAAGGTTGTCATCCCCAAAGGTGCATATACCATTGTATGTCAAAAAGGACACTTGGATGAAAATGGACTGGAATCTTTTAACGGTCACACGATTACCGTTCCTCCACAGAGTGCATTGATTTTACATCAATAATCACTAGACATCGATTCACACAAAAATAACAAATATATGAAAAAGACTCTACTGATACTAGCATTCGCAAGTTGCATGGCACTCACGGCTACAGCCCAGAAATATGTAGGCGGAGACATCTCGTTACTCACCAAATATGAAACAAATGGTGCAAAGTATTACGACAAGGACGGTGTTGCTATCACAGACATGCTGACCTTCTTGAAGAATCAAGGACTTAACTGTATGCGTGTCCGTTTGTTTGTGGATCCAAGCAATGGAACTGATCGTGCTGCTTGTCAAGATCTCGAGTACGTAAAAGCTTTAGGCCAGCGCATCAAGTTTGCTGGTTTTAAGTTCATGCTCGACTTTCACTATAGTGATACATGGGCCGACCCTTCCAAGCAATGGACTCCTGATGCATGGAAGACACTGACAGATGAACAACTTTATGATAAGATTTACGAATATACGGCGGCCTGCCTGGAGGAGATGAATACCGCAGGAGCAACACCAGATTTTATCCAGACAGGTAATGAAATCTCCTACGGGATGCTTTGGGGCGTGAATGGTTCTGGAAGTCTCAAGAAATACTATGCAGGAAATAGTAGTAATCGAACCCGTTTCGTCTCACTCCTGAAAAAAGCTGGTCAAGCTTGTCGTGAGAAATGCCCGCAAGCCAAGATTATCATACACACTGAGCGTGTTGCCAAGCCTGACTATATGAAGACCTTCTATGAAGAGATGAATAGTAATAATGTAGACTATGATATCATTGGAATAAGTTACTATTCCTACTATCACGGCAGCTTGGAAAAACTGGAGACTGCGCTCAATACGTTAGAGACCAATTTTGCAGACAAGGACATCATGATTGTCGAGACTGGATACTATTATGCCTGGCAGACAAATGACATGGGTAGTGATGGTGTTGACTTATCAGCTATCTATCCAATCTCTCCTACAGGACAAAAGGAATTCACTAAAGCACTCATTGAGAAACTGAATACCCACGAAAAGGTAAAAGGACTCTTCTGGTGGTGGCTTGAGGCCAGTGAGAATGGCTTGGACTGGAGTACAAAGCGCGTCAGTGATGGTTGGTATAATGCCAGTTTGTTTAATGATGACGAGAAAATCAATGGAAAGGATGGCATTACTTACAACTACCCCGCTGGTCAAGTTATGCCTGCTCTCTATGAGTTGAAGAATTTTGCAATTAGTACAGACCTCAACCAGCTTACCCACGAAAAGGAAACGGATAGCGACTGGTATTCTCTGAACGGACATAAGTATACAAGAAAACCTGCAGAAAAAGGAGTTTACATTAATAATGGAAAAATAGTTGTCATCAAATAATATCACTAATCGCATATGAATAGAATTATCAATCTGCTACTATTCCTATTAATGGTAATGGAAGCAAATGCTAAAATAGATATACAACGTATCGACCCTACCGATTGGTATGTGGGCATGAAGAACCCCCAAGTACAACTGATGGTTTATGGGAAGGGAATCGCTTCCGTACAAGAGGTAACAACAGACTATCCCAATGCTCGTATCGACAGTATTGTTCACTTGGATTCCCCCAACTATCTCTTGGTCTATATGAACTTGGAAGGGGCGAAAGCAGGAATGATGACCTTAGAGTTAAAAGCCAATAGCCAAAAGCTAAAAACCACTTATCAACTCAAAGAGCGTGAGATGGCAGGCTCGGAACGAAAAGGATTCACCAATGCCGACGTGCTCTATATGTTGATGCCCGACCGTTTCGCACTGGGTGCGCATCATCCTACACAAATCAAAGGGATGAACACCTATAAAGAAGACCGCACACAGCCATCTCTTCGTCATGGTGGTGACCTGGAGGGTATTCGGGAGCATCTCGACTATTTCCAGGAACTCGGTGTAACAGCACTGTGGTTTACTCCTGTCCTGGAAAACAACTCTCCCGATAGCGACAATGGTTTCAGCACCTATCACGGCTATGCCACCACTGACTATTACAAAGTTGATCCCCGTTTTGGAACCAATGAGGACTATCGTCAACTGGCAGATGCAGCACATGCTAAAGGACTGAAGATAGTGATGGACATGATTTTCAATCACTGCGGTTTCGAACATCCTTGGGTGATTGACATACCTTCTAAAGACTGGTTCAATACCCCTGAATGGTTGAAGGAATCGAAAGGTACTTCTAATCCAACGGAAAGTTTTTTGCAGACTTCGTATAAACTGACGCCAGTCAAAGACCCATACGCCTCACAAATTGATTTGCATGAGACCGTAAACGGCTGGTTTGTACCTACCATGCCCGACCTCAACCAACGTAATCCGCATGTGATGACCTACCTCATCCAAAATTCCATCTGGTGGATTGAGACGGTAGGCATTGATGGTATCCGTATGGATACCTATCCTTATGCTGATGCAAAAGGGATGGCACGTTGGATGAAGATACTCGATGAGGAATATCCTAATTTCAATACCGTAGGAGAGACATGGGTGACAGAGCCTGCCTATACAGCTGCCTGGCAGAAAAATAGTAAACTCTCCGAGGAGAATAGTTACCTGAAGACCGTCATGGACTTCTCGTTCTTCGAAAAACTCTCACAGGCAAAAAACGAAGAAACGGATGCCTGGTGGAACGGACTGAACCGCATCTACAACTCCTTCGTCTATGATTTTCTCTATCCAAACCCCTCATCTGTAATGGCTTTCATCGATAACCATGATACAGACCGTTTCTTGGGTAACGGTTGCGACTCCCTCATGCTCAAACAGGCACTTGCTTTGTTGTTGACCGTCAATCGTATTCCTCAGCTCTACTATGGTACGGAGATTCTGATGAACGGTACGAAAGAAGTGACGGACGGTAATGTCCGTAAAGACTTCCCTGGTGGATTCCCAAATGATTCCCATAACGCCTTTACAAAGGAGGGACGTACCAAAGCAGAACAACAGATGTTCCAGTGGACAAGTCGGCTTTTGCATTGGCGACAGGGCAACGAGGTCATCATCAAAGGTAAACAAACACAATTTATTCCTTATAACGGCATATACGTCATTGCCCGTCAATACAAAGGACGTACAGCACTCACTATCCTCAATGGCACAACGAAGCCCGCTGTTATGGATATTAAGCGTTATACGGAAGTTATCGGTGATACTAAACATGCCAAAGACATCTTGACAGGACGTTACTACGACCTCTCCAAAGACCTTGAACTACGACCTCGTCAATCGTTGATACTAGAATACTGATTATATCGGATCGATATCGTAGTAGACTTGCAAGGAGGAATAACGCTTGTCCGTGAGCATCTGACGCTGAGCCATGAGCAGATACTCACGGACTTTCTTCATATCGATGCCGTTCTCCAATTTAAGGACGAGTTTACGGATGTTCTGAGATTTCACTTTGGCGACAGAAGGTTTATCTGGTCCTAACACACGATTGGAAAACCACTGACGGAGGCGACTACCAAGCTCGATACTTGCCGTATGGACGACCTCGTCAGAACGGTGTTTCATATATATATAAATAAGGTGGTAATAGGGCGGATAATGGAAAGTCTGCCGTTCTACTATCAGATCCTTATAGAGGGCAATGTAGTCGTTGCGCACCACCTGTTGGATGACAGGCACGTCCTTGCTCTTCGTCTGTAGGATGACAAGTCCTCGCTTGCCCTTACGACCTGCACGCCCACTCACCTGTGCCATCATCATGAAGGCATGCTCATAGGCACGGAAGTCGGGATAGTTTAGCATGGAGTCTGCATTGAGAATGCCTACTACGCTGACCTTATCAAAGTCGAGTCCTTTGGAAATCATCTGAGTACCTATCAAGATATTCGTACGCCCTGCCCCAAAATCAGTGATGATACGTTCATAGGCATTACGAGTACGTGTCGTATCCAAATCCATACGAGCCACACGCGCCTCAGGAAAGACCTCTCTCACCTGCTCTTCTATCTTCTCCGTGCCATAGCCACGCGTTTTCAATTCCGTTGAGCCACAACAAGGACACTCCGTTGGCACACGATAGGTAAAACCGCAATAGTGGCACGTCAGGTGATTCATTTGTCGATGATAAGTCAGCGAGACGTCACAATGCTGGCAATGAGGCACCCATCCACATTGTTTACACTCTATGAGAGGCGCAAAGCCACGACGATTCTGGAAAAGAATGGTCTGTTCTCCACGTTCCAAAGCCTCTCTCACTTTGGCAAGCAACAAGGGCGAGAAAGGTCCTGCCATCAACTTCCGATGCTGCAGGTCTGCAATATCCACCACTTGTATCTCTGGCAGTTCAATACCCTGATAACGCGCTTTCAGTTCTACCAGTCCATATTTCCCTATCTTGGCATTATGATAACTCTCCAAAGAAGGCGTTGCCGTACCAAGCAAGGTATTTGCATGATACATCTGCGCCAGCATAATCGCTGACGAACGGGCATGATAGCGTGGGGCTGGGTCTTGTTGCTTATAGGAAGTCTCATGCTCCTCATCCACAATGACAAGGCCAAGGCGCTGGAATGGTAGGAATACAGCAGAACGGGCTCCCAATATTACATCATATGGATTCTTCGAGAGTTGCTTCTGCCAGATCTCCACTCGTTCCGCATCCGAATATTTTGAATGATAGATTCCCAAACGGTTACCAAAGACACGCTGAAGTCGCTGCATCATCTGAACTGTCAGGGCTATCTCTGGTAACAGATAGAGTACCTGTTCCTTACGCTCCAGAGCACGTTGGATCAGATGGATGTAAATCTCCGTCTTACCACTGCTTGTCACACCATGCAACAACGTGACTGGCTTCTTCATCATCGACATCAAGATACTATTGTATGCCGTCTGCTGTGCCTCGTTGAGTTTTTTGATGAGTTCCGGATGATAATCGCCTCCATGATTCAGTCTACCCACCTCCACCTCATAGGTCTCCAGCATTCCACGTTTCTCCAACTGTTGCAGGGTGGCGGCAGTGGCATGACTGGCATTCATAAGTTCTTCACGGGTAATCTCTGTTGGCTCTATCTGCTTATCATTCTCCAACTGATCCCATCCAGAAAGAGCAAGATACTCCGTAAAAGCCTCTAACTGTTTGGGTGCTCTTCCTAAGATATTCAGAGCGACATGCAGGGAAGATTCATTCTGATAGGTTGCGGTCAGTCGGATATACATCTCTGTCTTGGGACGATAACCGTCTTCTGCCTTCAAGCCTGCAGGAAGTGCTGCCTTATAGACCTCTCCGATAGGCGACAAATAATAGTCGGCTATCCAATGCCAAAGCCTCAACTGTTGTTCTGTTACAATAGGCTCAGCATCTATCTGTTGACTGATGGACTTAACCTCATAACCCTGTGGTGGATCGTCATGCAGCCTGTCCACAATGCCCAGATATGTCTTGTTACGTCCGAATGTCACCAAGACACGCACACCCACCTTTACCGATGCCTGCATCAATGCGGGCACTGAATAGGTAAATGTTCCCTGCAAAGGTACAGGTAATATGAGGTCTGCGTATTTCATTTGAACAATAAGAGGCATCCTTGCATTTGCAGGTATGCCTCTTTGTATTTTGAAAAGTTGTTGTTTACTCTTAGAAATAGTATCCAAGACCCAACTGCCAGGAGTTGAACTTCATCTTTCCTGTTCCTGCAGTTCCGTCTTCCTTAATATACTCTACCTCACCGGTCTTACTCAACTGGAAGTTATAGTTAGCGGTAATCTGCAACTTGCTGAACACTGTTGCACCAATACCCACATTACCACTGATATTGCAGCTCTTCAACGACCATCCACCTATCTGATCCAACAATTTACTCTTATCTCCGATATTAAAGCCAAACTGGGGACCGGCAAAGGCAAAGACATTAACAACACTGCTCAAGCCAACACCATAACGTACATTGATAGGAATCTGAATAGACTGAGACTTAATCGTTTCATCAGCACCCTTTATCTTCGCATTACGCTGGTCATAAAGGGCAGAGCCGTCTATACTTAATCCAACCACAGGAAGAGTGAACTTCACCGTAGGGCCAATATAAAAACCGGCTTTATTGGAAAAGGCATTATTGATCCCATCGGCAGACAAACTAGTCAGATTAAGACCACCCTTCAACCCAAACTTCACCTGAGCCTGGGCTGGAATAGCAAATGCGATGCAAGCTATAGCAATAATAGTCAATATCTTTTTCATACTACTTACTTTATAATTATCCTGCTGCAAAGATAAATAAAATATCTGACATTTGCAAACTTTTTAACAATTTTCTTTAGTGACGCTGACGACGTACAGTGATACGGGCAGACGAAGAGGAACTTCCTTCCTTGGAACCCTTACTCTTCTTACTCTTCACCGAGCGACTACGACTGCGTCCACTCTTGCTCTTCTTTGAAACTTTCTCGTTCTCTGGCTGTACTTTCGCAATAGAATCTAAAGAGTCACGCTGGGGAGTATGTCCAAACATACCGCGTTCGAAAGCCTGCAATTCCTTCTCAATCTTCTCTTGTTCCTTTTTGGCTGCCTCGTCAACACTGGCGGCATTAAACTCACCGAACTGTGGGCGCGAGGCGGTCTGTCCCATACGATTACCTGCCTTATATATCTTACCCTTATAGCTGTTCATCGTGAAATAGTCTTCCAAAGTCATCGTAGCAGCATTATTCAGATTAGATGCCTGTACGCTCTGACGACTCAAAAATGGCTCTAAGTCCGTATACTTCACCCAGAACAACGGATACTTGGCAGCTTCACCACCAAAATCATCCTCACGCATCATGACAGGACATAGTGCCATCACCTTACGGCGAAACTGAGCGTTCGACTGGTCGTAATAGGCAGATTCCTTGAGATAATACATTTTCACTTCTGCCGAGGGGATATCACTATTTTCCACACGCAACTTACCATCACGTGTCTCATAAAAGATATGATAATTGTCTAACAGCGTCTTTACCGCCACCTTGGAAGAATCACTGAACGACTCATTGCCGTCGAGACGATACTCGTAGATGGGGATGTAGTTGTTCAAAGCAAGCTTGAAGATATAGGTAAAGAGATTCATCTGCTTGTCTATTGGCTCCACAGGATAGTAAAGACCCGAATTAGCCTCGTCCTCTAGATTAATCTCACGATAAAGATCACGCCGCCATACGACATTCTCAGGCATATCCAATGAGGTAGGATACATCAGACGGGCACGCTGACTAAGACCTTGATTCTGAGTGGTCACCTGTTGTTGTTGCTGCTGTTTCTGGGCTTGTTGTTGGCGACGTGCCTTAGGCTGTGCCATTGCAGAACCAGCCATCAGCGTTATCATCAATAAGAACAATACTCTCTTCATATCTGTCTAATCTTATTATTTCACTATAACTTCCATTGATGCATTCAACTTACGGGCAGAACCGTCAGGACCTGTTGCCGTAACTCTAGATATATAGAAACGACGGTTGCGCTGTAACTTTCGGAAGGTCTCCTTCTGACGAGCCGAGAAATGAGCACCATCACTGACCATCGGCACGGCATTACCCATGTTGTCGAAGAATACCGTCTCAAAACTCTGAACATGGAAAGGTACATCCAATATGCCGTCATCAATGGCGGCACCAATACCGTCAGCTGCCGTTAACTGTACTTTTGACAAACCACCACCCTTGAAGCGATCAGCGCCATTCTCATCTTTCACGACAATATATGGAGTAGGATCTGGCAGTCGACGAACACGGAACGTAAAGGTTCCCATCTGCTGGGCGCGACCTGTATTCGTCGAGGTCACCGTAATGGTCACATTTTGTCCTGGAGTGGACGGACGGGCAATATACTTACCAGGACCTACAGGTTGTAGGGTTCCTCCACTCATCGATGCCTGAACCTTGGTGACAGGAACTCCCGGTACACTGATACTTAACGGGTTACTATAACCGGCATATAACACGTTCATCAAATCAGCACTAACTGTTGCGGAAGGATCCACTACAGAGTATTTCTGTGAGAAGTCACGCTTAATCAACTCACCATTACCATTTTGCACCTGTATATAACCTTCAAGTGTGAAATCACCTGTCCTACCAGCAATGGTCTCATAAAGTCCGTCTGGCAGATCCATTTCCTTGCCACCGATGAAAATCTGAGGAGTCTGGGTTGTATCGACTGCTGCCATAACAATACGTGCAGAGAACTTGTCACCACGGACAACTGTCTGTGCATTGGGAATCACATAGGCATTAAGGGCATTGACACGGATATCTTTTACGTCTATATTAGACACTAAGGTATGCAACACGGCTCCCTCCGCATAACGCACATCGTTCTGCAACTTACTGAGTAGCGTGACTGCTGCTGCCACTGGCATTGACTCAAACATATACTCTTGCCAGTTCTTACCCATTGCCATGGCATCCTTAGGAATCTCTGTGGTGAGGTTGGAGGCTATCAGTTTCTTCTGTTTATAGTCTGTCACCATTCCTAACATCGCATTACGATAGGCATTGATGGCATCATACAGTTCCTTGCCGCGTCCCCTGTTGGGAGAGAGCATCACCTGGGCCGCTGCCTCCAAATCTTCCTTATTGTGGATATTACGCACATCACCGTCTTTACCGTCAGCCTCCTGCACGATGGCAAGCTTCAATTCGTCAGCGAGGTTATAGAGTTTGTTACTCATCTCTTTGACCTTCTGCGACTTGTCATACCATTGCTTGACTTTCTGAGGGTTCTTCTTCATCTGCACGGCAAAGTCGTCATAGATAGCAAGATTCTCCTTCGTCGCATTGAGCGTGGTGCGCTTCAAGCTCTCCTCCACCAAGGAGAAGCCGTTGAGCACCTCTGTCGAGACGTTCAAGGCAAGCAACGCCATGAGGACGACATACATCAGGTTGATCATCTTCTGGCGCGGAGAAACCGGTCTTTTCTTAATAGCCATTTCTTACCTCTTACTTCTTACATCTGACTTCTAATCTGCATCGCCTCAATCATACGGGCATAGATGGCATTCAACTCTGCTATCTGACGTGCCATATGACGGGTCTGCTCGTTGATCTCATCGATGGTACCCATCTGCGAACTGGCACTCTTCAACTGCATCTCATAGACGCGGCTGATACCTGTCAGTGTACGGTTCAGGTTCTCCATCTCCTCTGAGTCGGCAGTGAGACGCTTACTCTGCTCACTCACCTTCTTGAGTATCTCTGTCAGTTCGTTCAGTTCATCGATATAGTTACCCGTAGCCTCAGCCACGCCTGCAGGAGCACCAGTAGTGAAGGACTCTTCAGAGCCACCACCAACAGAACTGCCACCATTGATGATAACGGTACCACCACCGCCAACACCACCTACGACAGAACCGTCACCAGTATTGCCAATAACAGCAGTACCACCGCCTGTTCCTCCAATGACGGCACCGCCACCGCCGATGACACCACCGCCACCAATGACGCTGCCAGCACCGCTGATGACAGCATGAGGCTCTTCACCATTCACGGTAACTGCAGACTCTGCCTCCACACCTGCATGGAGATCCAAGTCCATACCGTCTGCCGTCTTGTCGAAAGGACGGTCAAAGGCAGAAAGGAAGAACACGACAACCTCGGTACCCATACCTAAGTACAGGAAGAAATTGGCACCTGGCAAGTGAGTCAGTTTAAACAGGGTACCCAAGATTACGATAGAGGCACCCCAACTATAGGCATAGTTCAGGAATGTCTGGCCAGGAACACTGTCCATCCATTTCTGCAACTTATAGATGATATTCAGTTTACTATATACTGTCATTTCTTGCTATGTTTTGATTTCTTACTCTTCACTTTATCACTGGTAGTATTCGCCATACTGCGCACACAGCGGAATCCGATATAACTGCGTGGCTGGTTCTGATACTCATAGGAACGCCATGCAGAACGGATAAACGACTCGGGGTCTTTCCAAGAACCACCCCTCACACTTTTCTTCTTCAGTCGATAAGGATCTTCCAAGGCTGCATTATACTTCAACTGCGGGTTGATGTCATTCATCGACTCCACGCCAGCCTCTGTATATATCGTACTTGTCCATTCAGCCACATTGCCAGCCATATCATACAGACCGTTCGTATTCGAGGCATAGATGCCCACTCTACTGGTAATCAGGTTGCCATCTTTGGTATAGTTTCCCTTATCGGGCTTGAAGTTGGCATAGAAACACCCGTTTCCTGAAGCGACATCCTGATTCTCCCATGGGAACTCATTCTGATCCTTTCCACGGGCAGCATACTCCCACTCCGCCTCTGTCGGCAGACGATAACGCTGGACATAACGGGCAGACGGACCCAACCCCTTCAACAGATATTCTGTACGCCATGCACAAAAGGCGTTGGCCTGCTCCCATGTTACACCTACCACAGGATAATCATTATAGGCAGCACTGGAGAAATAATAACGCATATAGCCTTCATTCTCCGCATTGGGGAAATCATTCACCCAACAAGTCGTATCCGGATAGACATTCACAATATAGGTATTCAGGAAATCCCACGGACCCGTATACTGACGATTGATGGTCTGACGAACAATCTTGCCCTCATCATCAATGTATGCCGTATCCTTCGAAATCCATATCTGCTCGTCGGCATTGACACGGACATCAGTATTGAGAATACGCTCTTGGGGATTGATACGATACTTACGCTTAGCCGCCTCCGTATAGTCATATATCTCATAGCGGTAGTTCAACTGGCGCCAGTCTATCATCTTCTCACCTGTCACCGGATTGGTGATGTACAGACTTTCAAAAGCACGCATCTCATCTTCATTGGGTTTACGCGGCAACGCCTTTTTCCAGTTCAGATGAGGAGTAACAGGCTCTCCATACTTGTCCTCCTCTATCTTGTATGTCTCATCACCACCATAGTTGGGATCGGCAAGACGCTCACGAAGAATGGAGTCACGGACATAGTTCACAAACTGGCGATACATGGAGTTGGTCACCTCATGCTCATCCATCCAGAAACTCTCAACAGAGATGTCACGGACAGGCATAGGCTTTCCCCACAGACTATCCTGCAACTCGATTCCCATTTTCACGTGACCACGTTTAATCTGCGTCATGCCGTAAGGGGTCGGCTCACTGAATGCACGTCCACTTGCACCTGTCACTTCACCGCCTTTCATAGAGGCAACTTTCGAGCCAAAACAACCCGAAAGCATGACAGCAGCACAAATGCAACCTATTATACTAATAATCTTCTTCATATTCTTATATTATAATATTCTCACACTTTGATGACGGTTACGACCTTTCTTATAAAGATTCAGTTCCGTCTGATACCCCACAAACAACTCATGGCAGCCATGCCCCATACCAGTCCCAGAGGTAAACATCTCATAACTGTATCCTAAACAGATACCATGAAAGTTTCCACCAATCATTGCCGTCACGGAATTGGAGGGACTATATCCGACTCCTCCATACAACATCTTACGATCATGCGTATACTTCACCCTGGCGGTCACGTCCACCCGATAGGCAGTACCATCCGTCCGTGCCAACACTGTGGGATGTATTGTAAAAAACGGATTTCTCAGCCGAATATTGTATCCGCCTGTCAAATAATACATCCGACTAATTTCTAAAATAGACTTTTCGCCGAGTTCCACCTCCGGGGCCGTGGCATGAAGAACGGAGACTCCCACATACCAGTTCTTGCGCTGGTAATAGAGTCCTGCGCTCAGATCAAGAGCCGTTCCAGTGACATCCGTCGTCACAAAGGCAGGATCACTGGGGGTCTCTACATCTATCTCTGAGCCCTTAAAACCTTCACTTAACATACCACCTTGTATTCCTATACTCAACGTTCCTCCAAATAACTTCTGCTTGAAGGCATATTGCAAAAGGATACGTTTATGGGTAAAAAGACCTATCTCATCATTCATCAACTGAATGCCTACACCATGAAACGCACCTATAAGGCGAAAGGGCATGTCTGCAGCAACATACATCGTACGGGGGTTATGCTCGAAACCGACAAGCGACATGTTATAGGCACCTACCACATTGATCTTCGATTCCTTTCCAACTGCAGCAGGATTAAAAGAAGGCTCCATCGCCCAATAATGGGCAAAAGAGGCCTCCTGCTGTGCCATCACACTCATTGTTAACCACTGCAGCGTCAATATCAGAATCCATTTTTTCACGAATATATAACGTTCAATCACTTAAATTATTGTAAAAGAAAAAGTCAAGGATTTCCATCCACAGATGAAAGGAATGCCTCCCAAGGGTTGTTCCAATGCCTCCTATGGGGGTATAGGAATGCTTCCCATGAATGATGGGAGATATTGGAATACCCCCATAACAGGCATCGGAACAAGTGATAGAAGGCATCCCTATAAATCGACCCTCCGTTTTGCCATGTCGGGATTACATTTTCTTTCAAAAAAAGAAAGACATTCACAAAAACACCTCCCCTCCTCCCTTTTTTCGCTGAAATGCCGATGTACAGGGGCTTTCGGGACGGGAGGTGTTTTCCCAACTACCTCCCTAACACCTCCCGTAATTGTTTTTCAACAACTTTAGGGTTACTTCACCGAAAAAGGGAGGAGTAAGGGAGGTGTTTGTCCTACTCCTCCCGTGCCTTCCGCCCTCTGTTTATCGGGATTTGAGCCACATGACGGGAGGAGGGGAGATGTTTTTCTTAAAAGACCGAAAAAAGCAACATGAGAAATCGACAGATTAACTCATGTTGCTTTTTATCAATTAGTTATATAAGATGTATAATATTTAATAATCAATACTCATCCTCGTTGAACAGAAAATCTTCTTTGGTGGGATAGTCCGGCCATATATCTTCAATGCTTTCGTAGACATCACCCTCGTCTTCTATTTCCTGCAAGTTTTCCAATACTTCAAGCGGTGCGCCCGAGCGAATGGCATAATCTATAAGTTCGTCTTTGGTTGCTGGCCAGGGGGCATCTTCAAGTTTTGATGCTAATTCTAGTGTCCAATACATAATACTATTTACGATTTAATGATTTACTATTTATAAGTAGGTTTTTGAATTTGACCGCAAAAGTAATATTTTTTTTCTTATTCACAAGCATTATTCCACAATTTTTCACTCTGCCCGGCAATAAAATTCAACTTCTTTGCCAAAACAAAGAGATAATCACTCAGGCGGTTGATATATTGAAGTACTTCCGGGGACACAGTGGACGTAGAAGCCAATTCAACAATACGCCTTTCGGCACGACGGCAGACAGTGCGACAAACATGTGCCTGAGCTGCTTCCTTGGTACCGCCAGGCAATACAAAGCCCTGTTTCTCGGGGAGCATTTCCATGATGGCATCCACCTCCTGTTCCAACCGTTCTATCTCACCTTCCGGGAGATAGGCAGAGGGATACAATGGTGTTTGGTCTTGATCGGTGGCAAGGTTTGTACATACATTAAACAGGCTGTTCTGAATGCGCTGCACCATCGCTTTGTCATCACCTTCCGGCAACAAAGCAGCAAGCAGTCCAAGCTGTGCACTCAATTCATCCACTGTTCCATAGGACTCCAGACGCACACTTGCCTTGCTGACCCGTTGTCCACCTACCAACGAGGTTTTTCCCTCATCCCCGCGTCGGGTATATACTTTGGTAATTTTTTTCATCATCGGTTAGTATTTAGAAGTTTACTTTATAGTTCATTTTATGCCGTCTCTTGTCAAAGAAGACGATGCCGCAATAGTAGAGGTCAAAGGTGACACCCGTACGAGGGTCTTTTTCCACCTCATGCCAGAAATCCATATCCTGACGAATTCTCTCTATCACCAAAACGGAAGACTCATTCACCTTATTATATATAATATCCATCTCCTTATGATAATCCCCTGTCAATTCCAGCCTACCCAACTCAATATGCCGGACCTCAGGAACCATCTTTGTCTTTATGCAACCTGCCATCCAGAACGCACCATAAGAGTCAACTTGCATCACAGAAGGCTGACGCCAGTTGGCAAGCCGGAAATAGAGCCTTCCCAACTTCCTGACAAGCCAGTCATCACTCAGTTGGTCCAAGCGCTTATAGGCGTAATACGGCCAATGTTCGTTAATCACATAACGAACAAAGGCGTAGTCTGTAGGGGACTGAATCCCAAAGCCTCGGCTATGATGAATACGACTCAGCCAGACAAGAACACGAGTGAGATAATCTTTCATGATTACCTGTATATGAAATAGTATCCGCCATCACTACGGGCATACTTGCGCAACAAGTCCTGAATAAAACGAGCATTTGCTGCCACACGGTCTTCCTGTCCGTCATAACCGTTGATCAGTACCACCAGATGACGTGTGTCTATGGTTATCTTCGTGCGTTCATGATCACTGGTAGGCGTACCCACACCGCCTTCCGCATCACGATAGACAGGCAGTCCGTGGATATTAATCATACCACGTCCAATTCCCTCATATGGTTCTCCTTCCTTACCGACACCCAGTGTCAGCGTATCACCCACGAACTTGTCCGCGTCAAAACCGCCGATACTATAGCCATAGGCGATAGAGGCAAGATTGATAAGGTCCACCAATGTATCAATCTGATACAATTCCTTACCTTGTAAAATCCGACGTATTAGTGCCTCCGAGGCAGGACGATAGCGGGAAGGGTCCTTTCCACATGCCTTATATACCCGTCGAGTAGCGGCAATACCGCTCATTTCCTTCAGCGACTCCGTCGTCAATTCTCTACGATAGCGCTCTCCCACCCCGTGGATCTCGTCCCACAAAGCCTGTGAGAAAGACGTATTCTCAACTTCCGCATCCACACAAGCCCCGACGAATCCCGGACATACAGACTCTATCTCTTCTGAAACAATAACTTTCATTTCCGTTTTAGTTATTTCGCAGGACAAAGATACGATTAAGTGAGCATAATGCAAAATTAATTTGAATTTATTTTGCATTTCATTCAGTTTGCACTATCTTTGTCGTCAAGAATATAAAAAAAGCCCATCAAAACTATGAATAGAATCTTTATCCTTTCCGCATTTCTAGTCTTCGGCACCATGGCGAAGGCACAAGACAAACTCTATGCCAACGAGTTTCCTCTCGGGGACGTAACACTTCTGGACGGTCCGCTGAAAAAGGCTCGCGACTTGAATGTCAAGACACTATTGCAATATGACAACGACCGTCTGCTGGCTCCTTATCGCAAGGAGGCAGGATTGACACCCAAAGGGAAGTCGTATCCTAACTGGGACGGATTGGACGGACATGTAGGTGGTCACTATCTGACTGCACTTGCCATCAATGCCGCTACGGGCAGCAAGGAGTGCCAGCAGCGTATGGAATACTGGATCAATGAACTGCAGGCCTGTGCCGATGCCAACGCCAAGAACCACCCCGACTGGGGTAAGGGCTATGTAGGCGGTGTTCCTGGCAGTGAGCACGTTTGGTCGGCATTCAAGAAAGGTGACTTCGGACCATATTTTGGTGCTTGGGTACCGTTCTACAATCTTCATAAGATGTATGCAGGCCTGCGTGATGCGTGGCTATATTGCGGCAACGAACAGGCAAAAGCGCTCTTCCTCGGCTTCTGCGACTGGGCCATCGACTTGACGGCTGGTCTCTCGGATGCTCAGATGGAGCGGGCACTCGATACGGAGCATGGCGGCATGAACGAGGTACTGGCCGACGCCTACGCCATCACTGGCGAACAAAAATATCTTGATGTGGCACGTCGTTTCTCGCATCATAGACTACTGAACCCGCTGATGCAACGCCGCGACTGCCTCGACAACATGCATGCCAATACGCAGGTGCCTAAGGTGGTGGGCTTTGAGCGTATCGCCGAACTGGCTGGCGATGAGGCTTACCATACGGCTGGGGCGTATTTCTGGGATATCGTAACGGGGGAACGCTCATTGGCTTTCGGCGGTAACAGCCGTCGTGAACACTTCCCCAGCAAGGAGGCATGCAAGGATTTCGTAAACGACATCGACGGTCCGGAGAGTTGTAATACCAACAACATGCTGAAACTGACGGAAAATCTGCACCGCCGCAATCCGGAGGCACGCTATGCCGATTTCTTCGAGTTAGCGACGTTCAACCATATCCTTTCCACCCAGCATCCAGAACATGGCGGCTACGTCTACTTCACATCGGCTCGTCCGCGCCATTACCGCAACTATTCTGCACCTAACGAAGCCATGTGGTGTTGTGTTGGTACGGGCATGGAGAATCATGGAAAATACGGACAGTTTATCTATACGCATAAAGGTGATGCTTTGTTCGTCAACCTCTTCGTTGCCTCTGAACTCAACTGGAAGGACAAAGGTATTGTACTACGTCAAGAAACAGCCTTCCCCTATGCAGAGACCAGCCGCATCACTATAACCCAAGGCAAGGGACAGTTTGCTTTGATGGTACGCTATCCAGGGTGGGTGAAGCCTGGTCAGTTCTCCGTCAAGGTCAATGGCAAACCCGTTACCATCATCACTGGTCCCTCGTCCTACGTCAGCATCGAGCGCAACTGGAATAAAGGCGACGTGGTAGATATCATTTTCCCGATGCATAACTACGTGAAATACATGCCTAACCTGCCGCAATATATTGCACTAATGCACGGTCCCGTAATGCTCGCCATGAAGACTGGCACGGAAGACTTGGCACACCTGATAGCCGATGACAGCCGTTTCGGACAACTCGCCGTAGGCAAGAAACTGCCGATTGACCAGGCACCCATCCTTATTAATAATAATATAGAAAACATCGCCAATCAGTTACAGCCTGTGGCAGGAAAACCATTGCACTTCACCATCTCTACCAAGATGGTCAACGAGATCCGCAACGAACTGATGCCTTTCTTCGACCTTCACGATGCCCGCTATATGATGTACTGGCTCGCCCTCTCAGAGGAGAACTACAAAGGTTATCTCGACGACCTTGCCAAGGCAGAACAGGAGCGTCAGGCTTTGGAGGCACGTACCGTCGACAAAGTGCAGCCTGGCGAACAGCAACCCGAGAGTGACCACTTTATGGAGACCGACAAATCCTTTACAGGCAACTCCAATGACGTTTTCTACCGTGATGCCGACGACGGTCACTATTTCAGTTACCTGATGCAGACAGGCAATCAGACTGACCTCAGCCTGCGTCTGAAGTATTGGGGTGTAGGCGAATGGAAGAGCCATGAGTTCGACATCTTCGTTGACGATGCACTCGTCCAATCCGTTAACAACACCGGAAAATACCGTATCTCCGAGTTCAAATACGAGACCTACCCCATTCCTGCCGAGTTGCTGAAAGGGAAAACACAGGTACGCGTAAAATTCGTGGCCAAGCCCCACAAGCAGATAGGAGAAATCTACGAAGTTAGACTGGTGAAGAACTGACAGGACAAACACCAGCAAAAAAAATTCGGAATTTATAAAAACGAAGAAGCCCTGACTCATTGCTGAATCAGGGCTTCCCTTCTTGAAAAATGGCGGCCTCCTACTCTCCCGCATTGCATTGCAGTACCATCGGCGCAGGCGGGCTTAACTTCTCTGTTCGGAATGGGAAGAGGTGGGACCCCGCCGCAATAACCACCTGATACATCGCAACATATAGGATATTTTGTTCCTATAGCGTATAAGGTGACCGCTTACACACGCAAGAGGAAGATCGCGACCTCACACAACAACTGAAAGGACGATTCCAGCAAAAGCT
>JAEEGL014627294.1_pt1 | contig 18287 bp, 17 predicted proteins | sample 9134231 | NCBI WGS metagenome assembly JAEEGL01 (sample SAMN16246548, study PRJNA631951) | gut metagenome | biome: gut microbiome; feature: rumen; material: fiber-attached | host: Bos | place: Iran: Karaj | collected 2018-10 | reverse complement strand
TGGGATCTACGGTGCACTGCTCACGGGTGAACTTGTAGGCGCCGTGGCTGGTGCGGATGGAGATGGCCAGGGAGTCGCAGCCGGTACGGGTGGCGAAGTCAATGACCTCTTCGGGCTTGGTGTAGTGGGACTCGGCGGCGGAGACTTCGTCTTCCACACCGGCGAGCACGCCCAGTTCGGCCTCGACGGTCACATCATACTGGTGGGCATAGTCCACCACTTTCTTGGTGAGGGCGATGTTCTCCTCGTAGGGGAGGGAAGAAGCATCGATCATCACGGAGCTGAAACCCAGGTCCACGCAGCTCTTGCAGGTCTCGAAGCTGTCGCCGTGGTCCAGGTGAAGGACAATCTGGGGGTTCTTCCAGCCCAATTCCTTGGCATACTCCACAGCACCCTCGGCCATGTAGCGCAGGAGGGTCTGGTTTGCATAGTTACGAGCACCCTTGGAGACCTGAAGGATCACAGGGCTCTTGGTCTCGGCAGCGGCCTGGATGATGGCCTGGAGCTGCTCCATGTTGTTGAAATTGAAAGCGGGGATGGCGTAACCGCCGGCAACGGCCTTCTTGAACATCTCGCGGGTGTTCACAAGACCGAGTTCTTTGTAAGATACCATAGTTGTATAAAGATTATTAATGATATTTTCCAGTTGGCAAAGTTAGCAAAAATCATTCAATATTAAAAATTTTTACAAAACTTGACCCAGGAAGTTGTCCACCATGGTTTCGGCCTCGGCAAAGGCCGTCTGGAGGTCGTCGTTCACCAGCACCCGGTCGAACTTGGGCGCGTAGGTCATCTCTTCGGCCGCCTTGGCGACACGCTCCTCGATGGCCTCCGGCGTGTCCGTATTCCGGGTCACCAGGCGTTTGCGGAGCTCCTCCACGGACGGGGCCTGGATGAAGACCGAGAGCGCCGCGTCGCCGAAGTATTTCTTGAGCGAAACGCCGCCCTTGACGTCCACGTCGAAGATGATCACATGGCCTTTGGCCCAGATGCGGTTCACCTCGCTCTTGAGGGTGCCGTAGAAGCGGTCCTGATAGACCTGCTCGTATTCCACGAACTTGCCGTCCCGTACCAGGGCGCGGAAGACATCGGCGCTGTAAAACAGGTATTCCACCCCGTCCTGCTCGGCCCCGCGGGGCGGGCGGGAAGTGGCCGAGACGGAGAATTCAATCTCGGGATGCTGTGCCAGGATATGGTTTACGATGGTGCTTTTTCCGCTGCCGGAAGGCGCCGAGAAGATGAGAACTTTGCCGGAAATCATACTTTACAAGGGATTTTAGCAAAGGTACGAAAAAATAGTCGTATATTTGAATCTCATACCAGGAAACTATGAACATAGCGGTCTATAGCGGCAGTTTCAATCCCCTCCATATCGGCCATCTGGCCATTATGGCGTATCTTACCCGGGAAGCCGGCTTTGACCAGGTGTACCTGGTGGTCTCTCCCCAAAGCCCCTTCAAGGACGCGTCCTGTGCCCAAAGTGGCCGGCAGCGCTATGAGGCGGCCGTGGCGGCGGTGGGGCGGCACCCCGAGCTGCGCGTCCGGGTGGACGATATCGAACTGGGCATGGAGCCGCCGCATTACACCATCCGCACCCTGGATGCCCTGAAGGCCCGCGAGCCGGAAAACGACTTCACGCTCGTTGTCGGGGCCGACAACCTGGCGGTCTTTGACCGCTGGCGCGACAGCGGACGCATCCTCACGGAATATGGCGTGGCCGTCTTTCCCCGCGTGGGCTGCCATCGCGGCCATGACCGGGCCCGGCTGCTCAAGGCCTGCCCCGGCGGGCGGATCCGGCTGCTCAAGGCGCCCCGCATCGACATTTCCTCCAGTTCAATCCGGGCTGCCCTGGCCGATGGCCGGGACATGTCCTCATGGCTCATGTGATGAAGCAGATAGAAACCGAACGAAAATTCCTGGTGCGGGACGATTCCTTCCTGGCCCAGGCCGTCAGATCGTATCATATCAAGCAGGGTTACATTGCCCACGACGGCGGCAATACCGTCCGTGTGCGCATACGCGACGGGCAGGGGTTCATTACCGTCAAGGGACCCTTCCTGAACCGGACCTCCCGTTTCGAATGGGAAAAGGAAATCCCCCTGGAGGAGGCCGAGGCCCTCGTCCTCCTGTGCCATGGCGGCCTCATTGACAAGACCCGCCATATCGTTCCCGTCGCAGGGCGGCTTTTCGAAGTGGACGTTTTCCATGGCGGGAACCAGGGGCTGGTGATGGCCGAGATAGAACTTAAAAGTCCAGGCGAGCCTTTTGAAAGGCCCGCCTGGCTGGGGGAGGAGGTGACCGGGGACAAGCGCTACTACAATTCGCACCTGCTGGTCAACCCGTATAAGAACTGGTAATTACCAGACCAGGAGCGGTCCGGTGCCCACGCCGGTGGTCTTGCTCCATTTCCACTTGAGCTCCGGGGAGAAGCAGTGCACCTGGCTGTTACCCTTGAAGTTGGCGTCACTCACGTAGATATCCCCGCTGGCGGGATTGACCGCCATGCCGTAGGCATAGCCGATGCGGCCGAAATCCTCGCTGGCCGAGCAGTGGATGGTGAGGCTGGTCAGGCTTGTGGTGGATACTTTGTAGAAACACGGATCATAGCCGCCCGTCATTTCTTCGGCATTGCCGATGGCGTAGATGACGCCGTTCCCCAGGGCGACGGCATCCGGGTGGACGTTCTCCACGGCGGTGTAGCTGCCGTCGGCCGTCACCAGACCCAGGGACATGGGGGCCGTGACAGTGAGCCAGTCGGGGGTATAGCAGGCATAGGTGGTGAGCCAGAGCCCTTCGGCCGTGGAGAAGAGCATCTTCAGGTTCTTCACGGGCATTTTGAGGGTACCGCTTACGGTGAAGCTCTTCAGGTTCACCACGGTAATGGTATTGTCCGCTTCGGCCTGGTAGCCGCCGCTGTTGGCCACGTAGAGCTTGTCTCCGATTACGGTGAGACCTTCGCTCTGGTAGCCGGTTTCGATGGATTTGGTTTCAAAGGTCTTGGTATGGATCCGGTACAACCTGCCCTTGACGTCCATATAGGAGCCATTGACGGCGGCGCCGTACGATGTGACATAGGCATAGTCGCCTTTCTTGACGATAAAGCGGGGGCTGTCCACCTGGATGTAGCGGACCAGTTTGGCGTCCTGGAGGTTCAGGACAGCGATTTGGTTGGAGGCGTTGAGGACCACCCAGAGCTGGCCGTTGATGACGGCCATGTCGTTGGCGGTGTTGCCCAGGCCCTGGGCAACGTCCGGATTGGCAGATCCGAAGATATCGGCGTAGTACTTGTCAGCATTCAGATCCACCAGATCCAGGGTGGATCCGGCCGGCCAGACTCCCTGATTGAGAATGAAGAGCTTGGCATTTTCACCTACTTCTTTGTCGATACCCGCGAAATGATCGGAGGTGTTTTCTTTGGTACAACCCACGGCTATCGCCGCGAGGACCAGGCTGAAAACCAGCAGTGTTTTGTTGTTCATTGTATGTAAAAGATCGATTGTGGACGCAAAGGTAAGAAAATCACAGGGAACAGACAAGCCTTCCCAGGACATGGAATCCGGGCATGGGATACTGGCGGATGATTTCGTACTGCTCGTCAAATAGATTCCGGAGGTTGATCTCCAGCTCGAGGCGGCCGAAGCCGTAGCCCAGGCTGGCATCCCAGGTGGTCCAGGGGCCGATCCGGCATTCCGGCCGGTCGGAGGCGGCCGTGTAGCGGGTGCCGGAGAGGAAGCCCTCCACCCGGAGACGGACCCCCCGCCAGGCGCCGAACGCCTGGAAGGACGCGCTGTGCACGGGGATATAGGGAATCTGGTATCCGTCGGCGGGGTCGCGCGCCCACTGGAAGGTGTAGCGGGCGGTGAGGCCGTAGTCCCACACCCCGCTGCGGCCGCTGGCCGAGGCCGACAGCTCGTCGCCCCAGATGTTCACCTCGCCGATATTATACATGCTCCAGCGGAACAGGCTGCCGTTGGGGACGGCCACCAACTTATTCAGCACATGATTGTAGTAGAGCTCCTCCCAGGCACGGAAATGCCAGTTCCCGTAGCTTCGGTCCCAGCACCAGCGCAGGGAGGTCTGCCAGACGGCCTCCGGCAGCAGGTCGCGGGACATGACATTGGTGTAGTACAGGTCGTTGAAACTGGGCAGCCGGCAGGAGCGTTTCACCAGGGCGCCGAAGGTCCAGTCCTCGCGCGGATGCCAGTTCACCAGCAGGGCCGGCGAAAGGAAGCGGAAGCCGTCGGAAGTGCTCTGGTACTGCAGGGAAAGGGACGCCTTCCAGGGATCCTGCAGGAGCACGCCCGCGAGGGCGCCGAAAAGGGTTTGCCGCTGCGCATCCAGCCGGGCCCGCAAGTGCTCGGTCTGCCCGTCCAGGGCGGCGCTCAGGTGCAGCCACGGGGTGGCCTGCCAGCCCAGGGCGGTACTCAGGTAGCCGCTTTGGAGCCGGTAATCCCAGCGGGCCTGGACGGCGGGATCCAGTTCCGACACGTCCAGATAAGTGAGCTGGTCCAGGGCATATTTCCCCCGCACAAGCAGCTGCCAGCGGGGAGACAGCCGCTGCGTACCGCCCACTTGCAGCGTCAGGCTCCGGTCGTCCTGCCGGTCGGAGGAGAGGGGATAGATATCGGCCTGTTTATAGACGGGACCGGGGATGCCGCGGCGGGCGTCGTACCAGCTGGCCGATGCCTGCCAGTTTCCCCCCGAAGGCTTCCAGAAGAGCTGGGCCTGGGTCCGAAGCAGCGTCAGGTCGCAGTTCTGCCGTGTCATGACGGTGTCGTATCCCCGGTAGTAGCCTTCGTCCGTGAGGCGGAAATCCTTCACATGGAAGCGGTAGCGTCCGTGGGAATGGGAAAACGCCGCCTGGACACGGGCCGAGAGGCGTTCCCCCAGCGGCATTTCCAGGCTGGCCGAGGGAGACACGGTGCCAAAGGCGCCGCCGCCCAGCTGGAGGCGGATGCGGCGCCGGCTGACCGGCGCGCTGCTCAGGTGCAGGGCGCTGGCGCTGCCGTATTCGCGCGCGCTTTGCAGCAGCTGGGAGCGCTGCCCCTGGTACAGTTCCACCTTCTCCAGGCCGTCCGTAAAGAGGCGGCCCAGGTCCACCTGCATGTTCTGGGCGTTCTCGATGGGCATTCCGTCCAGGAAGACGGCCGTGTGGGCGCTGCCCAGGCTGCGCACATTGATGGTCTTGAGCCCGCCGGCGCCGCCGTAATCCCGGATCTGGATGCCGGCGAAATCGCGGATGGCGTCGGCCAGGTTGTCCTGGGCGCGGAGGCGTTCGCCGCTCAGACTCTCCGAAGGAGGCGCCACGGCCCGGAGCGCCGTAATGCCGGCAGCCTGCAGGGTGTCGGGCTGCTGCAGGAGAAGGAAAGCGCTCAGAAGGGTGACAATCATAAAAAAGTTGGCTTGGCCGTGCAAATGTACAGATTATTCCGGGAAAATGTCTATATTTGTATGCTTAGACTATAAATAGAACACAATATGAAACTGACCATTTCCAGCACGAACCTTCTCAAAGCCCTCATGGACGTTTCCAAGGCCATTCCCTCCAAGTCGGCCCTGCCCATCCTGGAGAATTTCCTCTTTGTTCTCAAAGGAGGAAGCCTGCAAATCACCGCATCGGACTCGGAACTCACGCTGCGCACGGCCATTGAGCCGGAGAGCGGGGAAGAGGAAGGCGCCATCGCCGTTCCCGCCCGTCACATGATCGACCTCCTGAAGGAGTTGCCGGACCAGCCCCTGGGCATCCGCACCGTGTCGGACAGTTCCTTCGAGTGCAGCTGGGCCAGCGGTAACTCCGTGCTCCCGTATTTCCCGGCCGACGACTATCCGGAAATCAAGACCACCGGAGACGACGCCCTCAAGGTCAGTTTCCCGGCCGAAAGCCTCGTGGACGGCATCCAGAGCACGGTCTATGCCACGGCCGACGATGAGATCCGCCCGGCCATGAACGGTATCTTCTTCGATATTGATACGGCCAGCACCACCCTGGTGGCCTCGGATTCCCACAAGCTCATCTGCTATACCACCGCCGATGTGAAGGCCGCCGAGAAGGCCTCCTTCATCCTGCACAAGAAGCCCGCGAACGTGCTCCGTTCCATTATCGGCAAGGACGTGGAGAACGTGGAGGTCGCCTTCGACAGCAGCACGGCGCAGTTCACCTTCGGCCCCACCACCATGGTGTGCCGGCTGGTGGTGGGCAAGTATCCCAAATACCGGGATGTCATCCCCATGGGCAACGCCAACGTGCTGCAGATCGACCGCCAGCTCCTGCTCAATACGGTGCGACGGGTGGCCGTATGCGCCAACAAGGCTTCCAACCACATCAAGTTCACCCTGAAGGAGGGGCAGCTGGAAATCAGTGCGCAGGACCTGGGCTTCGCCCTGGCTGCCTATGAGAAGATCAGCTGCAACTATGCCGGCGACGAACTCACCATCGGCTTCAAGTCCACCTTCCTCACGGAAATCCTTTCCAACATGAGTTGCAACGGCCTGGTCATCAAGTTTGCCGATGCCCGCCGCGCCGCCCTCATCCTCCCGGCCGAAGAAGAGGCAGAGACGGAGAAGGTGTGCGGTATCTTAATGCCAATCATGATCCAGTAAGAACCGTCGGAGCAGGGTGTCTGTTTCTGAACCTGTGCCACCCTCGGCGACGGTTCAGAAACAGACACCCTGCTCCGGCTAGTACCATTACCCTATGGAACTGAACTTAGAGAGACCTCTACTTTTTTTTGATATTGAGAGTACGGGCCTGAATATTACCACGGACGGCATCATCGAACTCAGCTTCGTGAAGGTGATGCCGGGCGGCGAGGTAAAGATCAAGACCTGGAAAATCAAGCCCTGGGACTATATCCGTCACGTCCAGATTCCCATCAACCCGCAGGCTTCCGAGGTGAACGGCGTCAAGGACGAGGACCTGGTGGACTGCCCCAAGTTCATCGAAGTGCTGCCGGAAGTGATTACCTGGCTGGAAGGGAGCGATCTGGCCGGTTTCAATTCGGCCAAGTTCGACCTGCCCCTCCTTAGCGAAGAGATTGAGCGGGTGCGGGCCTATTGCCAGATCCGGATGGACTTCCCGGAATCCCGCGCCAAGGCCAAGGAGATGCTCGCCTGCATAGACCGCATCGACCTGCATCAGTCCCGCATGGTGGATGTACAGCAGATTTACCATCATTTCGAGCCGCGGAACCTCCGGGCGGCCTATCGTTTCTATTGCGGGGGCAAGGATTTTGAGAACGCCCACACGGCCGAGGCCGATACCCTGGCCACCTACGAGGTGCTCAAAGGCCAGCTGGACCGTTACCAGGCACCCACGGAATACCAGCAGGAAGTCCTGAAAAACGACGTGGAGGCCCTCTCCAAGGTGGGACCGCGTTCGCGCAACGTGGACTTTGCCGGCCGCCTGGTCATGGGCGAGGACTCGGAAGCCGTGATCAGTTTCGGCAAGCACAAGGGCAAGACGGCCCGGGAAGTATGGCTGGCCGAACCTTCCTATTTCTCCTGGATCGAGAACGGAGAATTCACCCTGGATACCAAGCGGCAGTTTGCCCGGCTCAAGGCCCAGTTCCAGAAGGAACAGAAGGAAGCCCTGAACCGGCCGGCCACGGAGGATGAACTCCAGGGCCTGGCCAGCAAGTTCAACGGCCGGCTTTTCTAGTTTCCCTTAGCGGTGACGCAGCGCCAGTTCGGCTTCCAGTTCCTGGAGGCCGATGCCTTGGCTTTCCAGCAGCACCAGGAGGTGATACACCAGGTCGGAGGCCTCGTAGATGAGGCGGGAGCGGTTCCCGTCCACGGCTTCAATCACGGTTTCACCGGCTTCTTCCACCACTTTCTTGCCAATGGCCTTGGGGCCTTTGATGAAAAGGCGGGTGGTGTAGGAGCCTTCGGGCAGGGCCTCGTGGCGGCCGCGGATCACGCCCAGCAGGGTGCGGATGAAGCCTTCGTCCTCGGGCGTATCGAAGCACGAGGGGGTGCCGCGGTGGCAGGTGGGGCCGTCGGGCCGCGCCCGCACCAGGAGCGTATCGGCATCGCAGTCGGCCAGGAGTTCTACCACATGCAGGTAGTTCCCGCTGGTCTCTCCCTTGGTCCAGAGGCAGTTGCGCCCGCGGGACCAGAAGGTGACCACGCCTTCGGCCACGGTCTTTTCAAAGGCTTCCCGGTTCATATAGCCCAGCATCAGCACCTTCAGGGTGGTATCGTCCTGGACAATGGCCGGCAGCAGTCCGTCGGCGTTCTTGCTTAGATTGAAATCGTCGAATGTCATAGTCTTACAGGAATATCGGCTTGTAACAGGGCCTGTTTGAGGGCCGGGATGGGAATCTGTCCGTAGTGGAAGATGCTGGCGGCGAGCGCAGCGCTGGCGCGGCCTTCGGTGAGCACTTTTACGATGTCTTCCACCGAGCCCGCTCCGCCGGAAGCGATGACAGGGATGGACAGCATGGCGTCCAGGCGGGCATAGAGCTCACAGGCGTAGCCGGCCCGGGTGCCGTCGTGGTCCATGGAAGTGAAAAGAATCTCCCCGGCGCCCCGCTCCTGGGCCTCCCGGGCCCAGTCGAAGAGCTCCCGGTCGGTGAAACGGGAACCGCCGTGGGTGGTGCACAGCCACCGGCCGTCCACGCATTTGGCGTCAATGGCCACCACCACGAACTGGCTGCCGTACTGGCGGGCGATGCGCCCGATGAGCGCGGGATTGGCCAGGGCGGAGCTGTTGACGGAAATCTTGTCGGCCCCGGCATCCAGCAGGCGTGCGGCGTCTTCCACCGAGCCGATGCCGCCCCCCACCGTGAAGGGAATGTCGATATGGCGGGCGATGCGGCCCACCAGTTCGGCGAAGGTGCGGCGGCCTTCCTTGCTGGCGCTGATGTCCAGATAGACCAGCTCGTCGGCGCCCTCCCGGGCATAGCGCGCCCCCATTTCCACGGCGTCGCCCACTTCGCGGAGGCCTTCGAAATTGATGCCTTTCACCACCTGGCCGTCCTTGACGTCCAGGCAGGGGATTATGCGTTTCGCGACCATAAGGCAATGTCTTTTATAGATATACGCTGTTCATAGAAGGCTTTCCCCACAATCACTTTCTGCAGGCCCAGGGCATCCAGCGAGCGGATGTCGGCCATGGAGGAGATGCCGCCGGAAACGGTGAAGGAAACGGCCGGGAAATCCTTTTGCAGGCGGGTGTACAGGGCCGATGCCGGACCGCCCAGCGTCCCGTCGCGGGAGATGTCGGTGACGATGCACTCCCGCAGCCCGCGGGACTGGAAACGTCGCACCAGCTCGTCGATGGTCACGGGCGCCTCTTCCAGCCAGCCCTTCACGGCTACCTGATGGCCGCGTACATCGGCCCCCAGGATCATCCGGGCGCCGTACTGGAGCAGCCACTTCTCGAAAAGGGAAGGCTTGAGGGCGGCCACGCTGCCCACGATGGCAAAGCTGGCACCGGCACTGAAAACGCGCTCCAGGGCTTCTGCCGTGCCAATCCCGCCGCCCCATTCGAGTTCGCAGTCCACGGCCTTGGCTATGGCTTCCAGCACCCGCAGGTTCCGCGGCTCCGAGGCCTTGGCGCCGTCCAGGTCCACCAGGTGGATGCGCGACACGCCGGCATCGGCAAACTGCCGGGCCTGTTCCACCGGCGAGGCGTCGTACTCTTTCTTTTGCCCGTAATCACCCCGGGTCAGGCGGACGCAGCGTCCGTCAATGAGGTCGATGGCTGGAATGATCCGGATCATAGGGACAGGAAGTTTTGGAGGATGGCGGCGCCTACGCTGCCGCTCTTCTCCGGATGGAACTGCGTGCCATAGAAGTTTTCCCAGCGGAGGGCGGCGCTGAACAGGGTGTCGCCGTGCCGGCAGGTGGCGATGGTGTCGGGGCACAGGCCGGGGTAGAAGGAGTGGACGAAGTACACGTAGCTGCCGCCCGGGATGCCCTTGAACAGTTTGCCTTCCAGGTTGCCGATGCTGTTCCAGCCCATGTGGGGCACCTTGGCATCGGGGGTTTCCTCGAATTTGCGTACGCGGGTGTCAAACAGGCCCAGGCAGTCCACGGGCCCTTCTTCCGAGCTGCGGCACATGAGCTGCATGCCCACGCAGATGCCCAGTACGGGTTGGCGCAGGCTCCGGACCACGGCGTCCAGACCGTCGGCGCGAAGGCTCTCCATGGCCTGGGCGGCATTCCCCACGCCGGGCAGGATCACCTTGTCGGCCTGCCGGATGCGGGCGGGATCGGCTGTGAGTTCATAGGAGGCCCCCAGCCGCTGCAGGGCGTTCCGTACCGAGCAGATATTGCCGGCTTCGTAGTCGATGATGGCAATCATAGCAGTCCTTTGCTGGAAGGTAAGTCGTAACTGAATACATTGCGCCGCACCGCCTGTTTCAGGCAGCGGGCGAAGGCTTTGAACACGGCCTCGGCCAGGTGGTGGTTGTTTTCCCCCCGGGCCTGGATATACAGATTGGCCTGCATGGCGTTGGCGAGCGATTTGAAGAAGTGGTGAAACATCTCGGTGGGGACATCGCCCACGTACTCGCGGGTGAATTGCACGTCCCAGACCAGTTCACTGCGTCCGCCGAAATCCAGCAGCACGATGGCCCGGCTCTCGTCCATGGGCAGGGCAAAGCCGTAGCGTTCGATGCCCCGTTTGTCGCCCAGGGCCCGGCGCAGGGCCTCGCCCAGGGCGATGGCCACATCTTCCATGCTGTGGTGCTCATCCACCTCCAGGTCGCCCCGGCAGCTGATCTGCAGGGCCAGGCCGCCGTGGGTCACCAGCTGATTGAGCATGTGGTCCAGGAACTTGAGGCCCGTGTCCAGGTCGGAGGGTCCCTTCCCGTCCAGGTCGGCCCGTACGTAGATGTCGGTCTCGGCGGTCTTGCGGGCGACGACGGCGCAGCGCTCGCTGCTGCGGATGGTCTCCACGATCTCGGGCCAGCTCAGCTCTCCCACCAGAAGCGCCCGGGCGCCCAGGTTCCGGGCCAGTTCCCGGTCTGTTTCCCGGTCGCCGATCACCCAGGAGGCCGCCAGGTCGTAGGAGCCGTCCAGGTATTTGCCGAACATGCCGGTCCCGGGCTTGCGGCAGGGAGACTTGTCTTCCGGGAAGGAAGGGTCGATGAGGATGTCGTCAAAGCGGACGCCCTCGCCTGCGAGGGTGTTGAGCAGGAGGTTCTGGGCGGGCCAGAAGTTCTCTTCCGGGAAGGCCGGAGTGCCCAGGCCATCCTGGTTGGAGGCCATCACCAGCTCGTATCCCAGCCCGGTGAGGGCTTTGAGGCCGGATATGGCCCCGGGAACGAAGGCGACTTTTTCCAGGGAGTCGATCTGCTCGTCGGCGGGCTCTTGGAGCAGGGTGCCGTCGCGGTCTATAAAAATGACTTTATTCATAGCGGGCTAAGGATTGCAGGAGCTTGTCGTTTTCGCAGGGGGTTCCCACGGTGATGCGCAGGCAGCCCGCGCAGAGCGGCTGGCGGGAGCGGTTGCGGACAATGACGCCGTCGGAAAGCAGGTGCTGGTACAGCCGGTCCGGCTCGTCCACCTGCACCAGCAGGAAGTTGGCATCGGAGGGCCAGACTTTCCGGACACAGGGGAAGGATACCAGGGCCTCGGCGAGGCGGCCCCGCTGGGCCACGATCTCGGCTACCTGGTCCCGGATGGGCGTTTCCAGCGCACGGGCAGCGGCCTCCTGGGCGGCCTGGCTGATGTTATAGGGGTATTTCACCCGGTTCATGAGGTCTGTGACATAGCGGTTGGCAAAGGCCAGTCCCAGCCGCAGGCCGGCCAGGCCATAGGCCTTGCTCAGGGTTTGCAGGACCACCAGGTTGGGATGGGTGAGCACCTGGTCGCGCAGGCTGCCCTTGGCGCTGAAATCGGCATAGGCCTCGTCCAGCACCACGATGCCGGGGAAGCGCTGCACCAGCTCCAGCAGCCGGGCCGGTTCAAAGGCGTTGCCCGACGGGTTGTTGGGACTGCAGAGGAACAGGAGTTTGCTGTGTGCATCGGCCGCGGCCAGCAGCTCTTCCACCGGCAGGGAGAAGTCGGGACCCAGGCAGATGCCCCGCAGCTCGACGTCGTTGATGGCCGCCGCCACGCTGTACATGCCATAGCTGGGGACGATGGCCAAGGCGTTGTCCTGCCCCGGGACGCAGAAGATGCGCAGCAGGAGGTCGATGGCTTCGTCGCTGCCGTTTCCCAGGAAGATATTCTCCACCGGCAGCCCCTTGAGGGCCGATATCCGTTGTTTGAGGGCTTTCTGCCGGGGATCCGGGTATCGGTTGTAGCCAATGCCGGCGTAGGGACTCTCGTTGGCGTCCAGGAAGATGTCCGGCGTGCCCTGGCACTCGTCCCGGGCGGTGGAATAAGGGGAGAGGGTGCGGATGTTGGGCCGCACCAGGGCTTCTAAGCTGCTCATCATAATCTGACTTTTACGGCGTTGGCGTGGGCGTCCAGGCCTTCGGCTTCGGCCATGTCTATAATGGTCCGGGACAGGCCGCGGAGGCCTTCCGGGGTGATTTCCTGCAAGGTCATCTTGCGGTAGAAACTGTCCAGGTTCACGCCGCTGAACGAGCGGGCCCAGCCGCAGGTGGGGAGGGTGTGGTTGGTGCCGGAGGCGTAGTCGCCCGCGCTTTCGGGGGTATAGCGGCCCACGAAGACGCTGCCGGCGGCGGTGATCCGGTCGGCGATGCGCCAGGGGTCTTCCGTGGCCAGGATCAGGTGCTCGGCGCCGTAGGCGTTGGCAAAGGCAATGCCATCCTCCAGCTGGTCAAAGACAAAGGCGCGGCTCTTTTCCAGGGCCTGCAGGGCAATGGCGCTCCGGGGGAGGAGGGCGGTCTGCCGATCCACCTCTTCCAGGATGCGCCGGCAGGTGTCCTCGGTGTCGCACACCAGCATCACCTGGCTGTCCGGGCCGTGTTCGGCCTGGGACAGGAGGTCGGCGGCGGCGAAAGCCGGGGGCGTCTGGCGGTCGGCCATGACCATCACTTCCGAGGGGCCGGCGGGCATGTCAATAGCCACCGTTCCGGCGCTCAGCTGCTGCTTGGCGGTGGTGACGTACTGGTTGCCGGGCCCGAAGATCTTGTCCACCCGGGGAACGGAGGCCGTGCCGTAAGCCATGGCGGCGATGGCCTGGGCGCCTCCCAGCTGGAAGATGCGCCGGATGCCGCACTGGCTGGCGGTGTAGAGCACTTCCGGGCTGATGCGGCCGTCCTTGCCGGCCGGGGTGCAGAGAATGACCTCCCCGCAGCCGGCGATGCGGGCGGGAATGGCCAGCATCAGGACGGTGGAAAAGAGGGGTGCGCTGCCGCCGGGGATGTACAGGCCCACCCGGCCGATGGGAACCGGACGCTGGATGCAGGTGACTCCGGGCGCGGTCTGGACGCGGATTTCCCGGGGACGCTGGGCTTCGTGGAAAGCCCGGATGTTCTTTTCGGCCTGCCGGATGGCCTCCTTGACGGCCGGGGAGACTTGCTCCCGGGCTGCCTGGATCAGCGCATCGGGCACTTCGATGGCCTCCAGGGGGCGGCCGTCAATCTCCAGGGAAAGGGCGCGCAGGGCCTCGTCCCCGTTTTCCTTCACGCGGCTGAGGATGGCTCGCACGCGTTCCTGCACCACGGGGTTCTCGGACGAGGGACGCAGGCACAGGGCGTCCCAGCTGCTGCGCGGCGGATTGATGCGTACTTCCATTACGGGATGAGTTTATCGATGTTCAATACCAGGATGCCTTCGGCCCCGATTGCTTTGAGCCGCTTGATCTTGTCCCAGAGGTCGGCCTCTTCCACGACGGAATGCATGGAGCACCAGCCGTCGGCGGCCAGGGGCATGATGGTGGGGCTGCGCATGGCGGGGAGGATGCGGATGGCCTCGTCCACCGCGTCTTTGGGAACGTTCATCAGCAGGTATTTCTTGCGGCGGCTCACCATGGCCGAGTCGATGCGGAACAGCATCTCGTCCAGTATGGCCTGCCCTTCGGCGTCCAGTTTGCCGGAAGAGATGAGCACGGCCTCCGACCAGAACACCTTCTCCACTTCCTCCAGGCCGTTGGCCACCAGGGTGCCGCCGGAGGAAACGATGTCGAAGATGGCATCGGCAATGCCCGCGGCCGGGGCCACCTCGACCGAGCCGGTAATGACCTGCACCTTGGCGTCAATGCCTTTCTCCCGGAGCCAGTCGCCCAGGATCTTGGGGTAGGACGTGGCGATGCGTTTGCCGCGGATCCAGTCCAGTCCGTCGTATCCTGCGTTCTTGGGAACGGCCAGGGACAGCCGGCAGGTGCTGAAGCCCAGGCGTTTGACAATCTGTACGGGGAGCCCGCGCTCCACCACCTCGTTCAGGCCCACGATGCCCAGCGCCGCCGTGCCGTCCGACACCACCTGCGGGATGTCATCGTCCCGCAGATACAGCAGTTCCAGGGGGAAATTGGGGGTCTGCAACAAAAACTTCCTGTGAGAATCGTCCAGCCCGATGCCGATTTCTTTCAGCAGCGCGGTGCTTTCTTCGCTCAGCCTTCCTTTGGATTGAATGGCAAGTCTTAACATAATTATTCAAATAATATTCAAAAATCCATTTAACAAAAAAATGGGCCAGCCGGTCCGGCAAGCCCATTCTATGTATCTCAGTACACGAATCACCTACCGGTTCTGGGAGAAGCGGTGATGATGGTGGTGTGCGCTAATCATAAACATTTGCTGCAAAGTTATTAATAAAAATTAAAAATGCAAATAAAAATGCTGAAGTACGGTCGAAGTTCTTTGCATGCCCTTGGCACAGAGTTTGAGTAAAAAGCCGCGGGAAATAATGAAAGATAAACTTACATATTATGAGTAAACCTATGTTGACTGTACTGATTTCCGTGCTGGCCGGCGGACTCACCGCCTTCGGCGTAGCAAAAGCCGTCCTGCCCCAGGACCAGCCCCAAGCCCAAATTGTCAATGCCGATGAAAACGGCAGGTCGGTGGAATACCGCACTGTCAATTTGGCAGATTCTGAATATCCCGATTTTACCTATGCGGCCGAGTCGGCCGTGCAGGCGGTGGTCTATGTAGAGGTGACGGTGCAGCGCCGCCAGCAGTACCAGACCATCGATCCCTTCTTCCGTTTCTTCTTCGGCGATGAGTATGCCCAGCCCCAGTCCCGGGAGCAGAAGGGAAGCGGCAGCGGCGTGATCATCCGTCCCGACGGATACATTGTCACCAACAACCACGTGATTGACGGGGCCACCCGCATCAGCGTCACGTTGAATGATAACAACCAGTATGACGCCACCGTGGTGGGGACGGATCCCGTGACGGACGTGGCCATCATCAAGGTGGATGCCGACGGCCTGCCGTCCATCCCGCTGGGCGACAGCGACCAGCTCCGCCTGGGCGAATGGGTCCTGGCTATCGGCTCGCCGCTGGGCGAACAGCTCCGGGGCACCATCACCGCCGGTATCGTATCGGCCAAGGGACGTTCCATGCCCAATACCACCGGTGAGTTCAAGATCGAGTCCTTCATCCAGACCGATGCGGCCGTGAATCCGGGCAACTCCGGCGGTGCGCTGGTGAACAAGAAGGGAGAACTGGTGGGCATCAATACCGCCATCGTTTCGCAGACGGGCGCCTATTCCGGCTACTCCTTCGCCGTGCCGGTGAACATTGTCAAACGCGTGGTGGAAGACCTCATGGATTACGGCTCCGTCAAGCGCGCCGTCCTGGGCATCACCATGGGCTCCGTGGACAAGAAAATTGCCGACGAAATGAAACTTTCTTCCGTGTCGGGCGTATATATTAACGAGGTTTTGAAAGGAAGTGCCGCGGAGAAGGCTGGTCTTCAGAAAAACGATGTCATCCTTTCCATTGACTCCCATAAAGTTACGGACGCCGCATCGGTCCAGGCCATTGTAAGTGGCTACCACCCCGGCGACCAGGCGGATATTACGTATGTCCGCGATGGGAAGACCAGAAGGACGATTGTCGTTTTCCAGAGTGCCGCCACCCGCAACGGTGAGAAAGACCTGGACGGCAGCATTGCCTTCTATGGTGCCAAACTCAAGGAGGCCGACGCTGCCACCCTCAAGGCCCTGGGGCTTCGTGCCGGTGTGCAGATCGTGTCCCTGGGTTCCGGCAAGATGGCAGAGGCAGGTGCCCGGGAAGGAGGCATCATCACCGTGGTGAACGGCGATACGGTTTCAAAACCTGAAGATGTGGTGGCCAAGGCAGAGAAAGCCCCCCGCGGCGTGTACATCGAAGGAATTGACGCAAACGGGAAAGAGTTCTATCTGGCCTTTGGCAAATAGAATGTAACCGTTTAACGTATCTATGAGGCAATTAAAGATTACCAAGTCCATCACCAACCGCGAAAGCGCGTCGCTGGACAAGTACCTCCAGGAAATCGGGCGTGAAGAGCTCGTAACTCCGGACGAGGAAGTGGAACTGGCCCAGCGCATCCGCAAAGGAGACCAGGTCGCCCTGGAGAAACTCACGCGTGCCAACCTCCGTTTCGTGGTGTCTGTGGCCAAACAGTATCAGAACCAGGGCCTGAGCCTTCCGGACCTGATCAATGAAGGGAACCTGGGACTGATCAAGGCGGCGGAGAAATTCGACGAGACCCGCGGTTTCAAATTCATCTCCTACGCCGTGTGGTGGATTCGGCAAAGCATCCTGCAGGCCCTGGCCGAGCAAAGCCGTATCGTACGCCTGCCCCTGAACCAGGTGGGCTCCTTGAATAAGATCAACAAGGCCCTCTCCAAGTTCGAGCAGGAGAACGAACGCCAGCCCTCCAACGAGGAACTGTCGGAAATGATCGACGTTCCCAAGGACAAGATCTCGGATACCCTTCGCGTGAGCGGCCGCCACGTCAGCGTGGACGCCCCTTTCGTGGAAGGCGAGGACAACAGCTTGCTGGACGTGCTGCCCAACGACGATTCGCCCAGCGCCGACCGCGGCCTGGTGAACGAAAGCCTCAATACGGAAATCGAGCGGGCGCTGAGCACCCTGACCGACCGGGAGCGGGAAATCATCAAGTCTTTCTTCGGTATCGGTTGTCAGGAAATGACGCTTGAGGAGATTGGCGAGCGCTTTGGCCTCACCCGGGAGCGGGTGCGCCAGATCAAGGAAAAAGCGATCCGCCGGCTCAAGAGTCCGTCCCGCAGCAAACTTCTCAAGAGCTATCTGGGATGACGCCGGAAGCATTTATCCAGCAGAAGGCTGCAGCAGCCATGCTGGCTTTGTATGGAACTGAAGTGGCGGAAACGTCACTTCAGGTTTCTGTTACCCGGAAGGAGTTTGAAGGGGACTATACCCTCGTTACCTTCCCGCTCCTGAAAATCTCCCGCCAGGCCCCGGACGCCACCGGCAATGCCATTGGCACCTGGATGGTGGAAAACGTTCCGGAAATCGCCGCTTTCAACAGCGTGAAGGGTTTCCTGAACCTCTCCTTCTCGCCCGTTTACTGGAATGAGGCGCTGCAGGAGCTCTCCGCCAACGAGCAGGCCGGCCAGCTGCCCGCCACGGGAAAGCGCATCATGGTGGAGTTCTCCTCGCCCAATACCAACAAGCCCCTGCACCTGGGCCATATCCGCAACAACCTGCTGGGTGACAGCGTGTCCCGTATCCTCAAGGCCTGCGGCAACGAGGTCATCAAGGCTACGCTGGTGAACGACCGCGGCGTGCATATCTGCAAGAGCATGTACGCCTGGGAGCAGTGCTTCGAGGGCAAGACGCCCGAAAGCACCGGCATCAAGGGAGACCACCTGGTAGGGGACTGCTACGTGGCTTTTGACAAGCTGTACAAGGCCGAAGTGGCCGAACTCGTAGCCGGAGGCATGCCGGAGGAGGAGGCCAAGAAAGAGGCCCCCAGCATCCGGGCCGCCCACCAGATGCTGGTGGACTGGGAAAAGAATGACGCCCATGTCCGGGAGCTCTGGAACAGGATGAACGGCTGGGTGTTCGCCGGTTTTGACCAGACCTACAAGGCCCTGGGCATTACCTTCGACAAGGTGGACCACGAGTCCGATACCTATCTCCTGGGCAAGGAACTGGTGCAGGAAGGCCTGCGCAAGGGCGTTTTCGAGACCGAACCCGACGGCAGCGTCTGGTGCGACCTCACGGCCGACGGCCTGGACCGCAAGCTGGTGCTCCGCGGCGACGGCACGTCCGTCTATATCACCCAGGACCTGGGCACGGCCGAACGCCGTTTCGCACAGTATCAGCTGGACTCCCACGTCTATGTGGTGGGCAATGAGCAGGACTACCATTTCCAGGTGCTCAAGCTCATCCTGGGCAAGCTGGGCTTTGACTGGGCACAGCGCATCTACCACCTGTCCTACGGCATGGTGG
>JAEEGL017443397.1_pt1 | contig 18288 bp, 14 predicted proteins | sample 9134231 | NCBI WGS metagenome assembly JAEEGL01 (sample SAMN16246548, study PRJNA631951) | gut metagenome | biome: gut microbiome; feature: rumen; material: fiber-attached | host: Bos | place: Iran: Karaj | collected 2018-10 | reverse complement strand
TGCTGAACCAAAGCTATCCCCAAATCTTCAACATCTTTGAATCTGTCACTCGCGTTTTTTCGTATAGATTTGGTAATAAGCAGATCAACACGTGATTGAATCTCTATATCAGGATCATTTGCCTTGACGATAGCCAGTATCTTACTCCTTTCCATCGATTCGTTAATGTCGAAGGGGTATGTCCCATATCGCATATAAGCTAACAAAATCCCCAAGGAATACACATCAGATGCCGAAGAGAAACGACCAAGGAAACTTTCTGGGGCGAGGAAACAAGGATTGAGGAATTCCGTGTCAAAATCCGGCTTGCCATGACATGCCTCATGACCTTTCTCTGCACCTTCAAGTTCCACTTTCACTTCCTTGCCTTCTTCCTTTAACACCTTCACCGTGTCAAGATTGACATTGAAATGACCACCACCATTGGTGTCATTGAATATCTTTTTCAGCATAATAGTCAAGAGATAGATAACGTACAGGTAATCTCTCTCCGACAATATTTTTTTCTCAACAGCTTCCCTGACTGTTATATAGTCGTTCTTATTTGTCATATACACCCTCCTATTTTTAACCGTTTACCTTCCACCATTTCTTGAAAGCCCTCTTGAACTTCTTGTTGATACGGGAGTAGTGCTGGTCAACCCAATGTCTGTCCACTCCCATTTCTTCTGCCAGCTTGACTGGAGGAACTTTCTCCACAAAACGAAGTCTCCATAGTTGCCTTTCTTCGTCTGTCCACTTCAATTTGGCAGAGAAGTCATAGATGAAATTCACAATCTTGTCCTTCACCTCGTCATCAGTCAACTGAAGCCCCAAGACATCACTAAACGGATTCTCACTTGTCCGTTCCTTATACCACTCTGCCATATCCATGACAAACTCCGACGATACAGTGATGATACTCGCGTTCTTATTATGAAGCACATCCTCCTCAAAGCAATAGGCGGAGCGGAGAATGGCATCCTTCAGTTGGCGTTCAGCCTGCTTTTTCTGCTTATTGTAGTCTTCCTCCGTCAAGTCTAACTTCTCCATGATCTCATTCTTTTTGAGTCTGTCAACATAGACCGCTGTCAACAGGTCGTAGTATTTGGTATGAGCCATCAGCTCGTCAATAACCAACTTACACTTCCCTTCTGATTGAGACAGCATCGTCAGACGTGTATTACCAGCAGTACGCATGCGATTCTCTGGAATGATGTGCTCATCCTCCAAACGTTCCATCACAGCATTTCTGGCCACACGACGCAACCAAGCAAAAAACGTCGATTGCTTGTCGTAGGTGTCCAATGGTGCCCACGTCCCGTTTGCCCAAAGCGTTTCATACACGATAGTGCTATAGGTGTCCTCAGAGATCTCAACATGATAGGTCTGAGCCAGTTCGCTGATATGCTTGTTGCGGAACCGTGCAATGTTGCATTTCTTCAGGTCTTTGCCGAACAAAAAACGCTGGCAGAAACCACTATCTGTCTTGAGGAGGTTCCTGATTTCATCACCCTCATTCTCAAAGTTGTTGAATCTCTCAACATCGTAACCGTTGTAATTCTTCTCGTCCATATCTATACAAGTTTTGAGGCACGAAAAAATGCCGATTTTACATCAATTTCTTGGTGCAAAGTTCGGCATTTCCCGGCTTAATGGCCTAAACTTGTATAGACGGTATAGTTAAACTTTTATCTTACTGAAAATCAATAATGTACCAATCTTCGTTTGCATTTGTTAACAAGAATTTTATGTAGTAGCTCTCCACTTGTTGATCACGTCCGTCAACTCCTTCGGAAGCATGATATCTTGTTTCTCCACATAGAGATGTTCGTCAGCATCTTCTATTATATAAGGAGCTGGCAAAGCCCCCAATTTGTTGCACGCATCGCTAACAGAAATTTTTATGTCACCCAAACAGTCGCTCAGGCGCCTTTCCTTTGCGTTGCCTTTGTCATCTCGTCCTTTCGTGATTTTCTTGAAGTGTTCTTCTCCGTCACAAAAGCGGTACACTTCCCATGAAAGCTTAACGAAAAGGTCTTTGTATTTGTCAAAGTCCAAGGTGTCCACCTCGTCTTTCAATACTTTATCAATCAAGAATAGCAGATACACAAGGAAGGAGTCACTGGAATCAAATTCAACCAGTTCGTCTTTCTTTCCATCTGTTATATAGAGCCTATATCTTCCTAATGTACGATGACCCGTTTCTATCTTTCCGAAATATCTTACTTCAAGCCATGTACTGGCATTTTCTGCGACTTTCTTCACGTTCGCTATCTCTGCCAATTTGCTTCTTTGGTTCTTATTTAGCATATCGGCAAACTTCCTGAACGAATGCACGTCCATGCTGCTGAATACAACCATCAACTCTGCATCTGCTAACTCATCACGATGGGATTTGACAAAGTTTTCCTCTATCCGATCCATCATCTTTAGCTTGTCAAGATGGGTTATCTTGCCTTTTATGCCCAATTTATCCTTTAGTGCAGCTTTTGACACAGCCATGCCAAAGGTTGGATGCATCATGTTTGAAGTTGAGGCAGCAGCATACCTTTTCCAAAAAGCATCGGTGTCAACTTCCTCTTTGATGAAGTCATGAATTTCTTCTGGATTGTCCTGTCCATACCACTTCATCTGCTCCATGATACTGAATTTGCTAATCCGTTCCGATGTATAAATCATCAGCGGTATATGAGCAAACAGGTCTTTTTCCTCAGAACGGACAATTAAGTATTGTTTGTCAGATTTGTCAGGAGTATAAAGCGGTAAAATAAAGTTGGCCTTTTTCTCATTGATTGCTGATTTAAGTAAAGGATGATTGTCAAATGTTAATGAATCATTGATGATGTCAAACTTATAGTCGTTCATCAAAGTATCTGCTCCCATCTTCTTCATCAGCATGCCAAACACTTCACTTGCCTTATCACCAATCGCTTCAGTGTTCGATGGCAATAGGTACAGGTGGCAGTCCATCAACTGCTCCACTTCGTATTGCTCAGAAACAATCCTGCCGATTGCCGGAACTTCAATAGGGCTATTATCCATGATGTTCATATATCGTCGTCCTTTCTATTCTTATGTTTCAAATAATATTGCTTGATTAAGTTGGTGTCGGGCGAAGACTCGTAATCTATAGGGACCGTCTCTACAGGTACGTTATCTTGATCATCCTCCAATTGTACATCGTTCCACGAATCTTGCAGTTCTTGATAATGTCCATATACAAAAGCAGGAAGTCCCTTTAATACTTCTTGAATATCATCAATCTCTCCCTGTTTCCGCATTTGTGTTATATATTCACGACCATACTCTACGATAGCCGCTCTAAGCGTACCGTCTGGATGGGTCATGCTTGCAGGCAACTGACGCAACACATATTTATATTTCCCTGTGGCCACATCGTCGCCTATTGTCGAGAATGCCCCAACCAGCATGTCTGCCGCCAATTCTTGAATCCATAGTTCATTCTCTATGAGCATAAACCGAACATTGAACAGCAGTTCGTGTGCAAGTTCGTGAACGAAGGCAAGTGTAAGAGTATCGTTGTTGTTGATACCAGCCTCATACATCAACTTTGTATTGTAGTACAATTCCGTTTCTTCCGCATTCTCTGACGTAACGACCTCTGCAAGTATCTCCGCTCTCTCGTTAACAATAGGCATTGGTAAATCAAAGAACGTTGCCACACGTTTAATGGCATTGTATATATCCTTTTCTGTTAATATCTCTTTATCATGGAAATGCACGTCGAAGAAGTTCGCCTGATGTCGCCTAATGAATTTGGCCCAAAACATTGGGTCTTTCGTCATCAGTTCATTGTAGGCATTCTTCGGATCATTCACATCCTTCAGCATTTCCTTATTATTCATAGGCTATCAATGAACACACTCATTTAGTTTATTAACAACAAGAGCCAATAATTTGCAAATAACAGGAATGCATATTAGTTAAACAGAGTCTTATTTGCTCTGAAGTATAGGACAAAGTCTTTTTGTTAACTACATAATATAAATAGACATTGTTAATTTTAACAACAACAATAATGCAGAATGAAACTTTACTTACATAATTACTTAAACCGCTAATGAATCTGACATGACTATCCAAATCATCACCTTCTCTATTGACACAAATAACATCAATTATATCTTTATTATTTGTACATTTATTGATAATCTCGTATATGGTTTTTTCATCATTAAATCCAATCCCAATATTAATATAATTGCGTGATAAAAAGTTTTTAAGAAAAGTCTCACTATAAAGGAATGGGAAAACAACAAAATTTTTGCTTAATAATTTTATACTCATACTAGAGCTATTTCTGTTAAGCGCAAACATCGGCAAGTGAGAGTATAGATGAATTGTTTGATGGCAATCCTCAATAACAGAAAATAGCTCTTTACAACTGAGTTGATTATTTAAAAAGCAATGCTGTAAATTCGCAAGACATTCTTCTATTGGTTCTGTCAATTTATCGCCATGTTGCAGGAGTTCTCCTCTTGAGTTGTGATCAAACTGTTTATACGGTAATTTTTCATATTGACAAGGTAACCTTCTTATTGACAATTCCCAATATTTACAAATAAGTTTGTTCGCAAAACTATTCCTTTCATTTTCTGACAATGATGGATTCAATAGTTTGTCCTTCCCCTCCTCAACAATATTATCTAACAAAGAAAAATTGTCGTTTATTTCAAAAATGGTATTGGGACAATAACTTATGTTTAATAATTCTTTCCCATTTAGGTACATCTGATATAATTCCTTTGCAAAGATCTCCGCTGTATCAAAAACATCAGGCTTGAATGATTTCCCTGGATTCTCAATTGAATTAATAGAAAGGAAAAACTCCCAAAAACTCTTATGGGAGAATTTAATTGAACCATCTCCTCTTCTATTAACCAAAGAACGTCCTCTAAATGAGTAAGGATTGTCTTGATAATCATTTTTTAACAAGAAAGATTGGAATTCGTCCTCAGTAATATACGCCTCCCCAGATTGAACCCATTTCTCATAAATATATAGAGACAATTTTTTAGAGAAGTCAAACAATTCTGATTTGTCTAACGCTTGCCCTTCACATTCTTTACTAAGCCATTTTTCAATGATACGAGCATAGATTTCTGAGACCAGAATAGTTTTATTATTAGCAAGATCCAGCAAATCATCAACAAACGACAATATCATGGGCCGCATCAAAAGATCATTGCTCAAGTCTGCAATTTTTTTTGCTTTGCTATATCCCTCACTAGGTATCTTGTATTTTGTTCCTAGATATTTAATTGTTTCTTCCTCACTGAAAGGAGATATATACATAATTTCCCATGAAAGAAATTTATGGTTATGGCTATTTTGCTGAACAGTTCCTTTAGCTGGCTCATTTCCTTTGTCAGAAAAGAATTGTGTTCTGCTTGTTAATATGACTATTCTATATTTATCTGTTATTTCTTCAATTATATCTAAGAAAGCTTTAGTATCTTTAATCGCATCGATATTCTCGTCTAAAGCGTCAAGAATAAGGACGGATTGACTTACATCATTATTTTCAGACATCTTTCTTAGTTCATTTATTACATTTTTTTGCCCCAAATATTTAATAAAAATAGGATACTTACACTCATTAAACTTATAAAGATTTATATATTTATAAAATAAATATGCAGAAAAAGTGGATTTACCCATTCCTGTTCCACCTAAAATTGCAAATCGTTTCTTCCATGCACCTTCATCTGCTGAAAATATCTCATTTAATAACTTATCAACCAAATCAAATCGATTGTCTGATATAGTAATTATATCTGAATCATGTGGGCCTTCTTTTTGCCCCATAGTTGGGATGAATGTAGAAGATTTTACCAATTTAAACCGCTCCGCCCCCAGTTCGATTTTTCCTTTGACTTCCTCTTCTTCTTTCCATTTCTTGATAGCTGCTCTTTTCTTTAAAAGACTCCAAACAAATCCACTTATTCCAGTTATTACTGCCACAATAAGGCCTCCAATTATTGTATTGTAAAGAGCGGGTAGTTCTATCATGACATTCATGCGATCTAATTAATTGTATTATTTTTTAATAAATAATTATGGTAATCATTTTGTTGAAGTTCCCCTAATGGTCAAAGGCCAGATAAGCCAACATGTTGGGATAAATCACAGTTACAGGGAGAGATGTTGCCATAACCTTGAAAGGGTGACAGAGCGGTCTGTCGCTCCTTCAGGGCTTCATTACCCATTATCTTTAGCCGGTGTTTACCACCTGCCTGTGGCCTTAACGCCCTTTCGAGACTACGCTTGTAGCATTTCATAAGGGTGGGAAACTTTATCGCAATAATACTATTCAAAAGGATGGCCTCCATGAACATGGCAATATGTTGCGTCCTTTGCAACAATGTTTCCACAGTATTTGCATGGAACTCCTTCATATTTGGTTACTATTCTATCATATTCTCCTGATTCAACCCATTTATATAATTCCCCCGCTCTGTATACTGTCCAAGGATGAGTGCTAGTAAGAATTGAAATCGTTTTTATTGCAGAGTCAAAAACGCCACTATTTAATCTTTCAAACTCCTCCGCCTGTTTCAAAAAGGCTGTAGTGTTAAGGCTCTCAAAACACTTTATGGGTACACCAGACATTTTTACAATTGTCTTAAGAGCTTCTTCTTTGTCTTGACAAGCTAAAAGTCCTGCCCTATCCGCTGTAAATTCAGACATCCTATCCCAATAAAGTAACCAATACTTTATTGGTCCAAGTAGAGACTCGCCAAGCGGAACTATTTTCACCAGATCTGAAAACAGAGATGCCATTTGATGATAAATAACATGTCCGCTTTTTATATGCCCCATCTCATGACCAATGATAAAACTAAGCTGTTTTTGAGAAAGAAGGTCTATGGCTCCAGAATTAAGAACCATTATTGTTCTTTCTTTATAGCCCGTAGTAAATCCATTGATATAATATCCCCACTGCGAATATATTTCTGGAAAATCGTCAACTGATAGCGTCGTAGCAACATTTCGTGCTATTTCGTATATATCAGGGCAAGATTCACGCGTAATTTGGAAATTACTACCCTGAAGTTGAATGATTTCCCAGCGAACATACCCCCAATTAAGAAATACATTTGTGAATGTCTCAAATCCTGTTAAAGAACGTAGTTTCGCCAATGCTGACTTGTCAAAGGGATGCTCATACTCTTCAGGAGGAAGATTAACTAATATTCTATTTTTCATATTTGTAATTTATTTTGTGACAGAATCTATTAAGTTCTTTATTTTTTTTAGTGCTTTATCAATAGAAAGATCCTTTCCTAACTGTTTAATTTCACTTTCTATATCATCACAATTATGTATATCAGGGATATGGTTATTTCGAATAGGATCTATGTTCATAGCAATAATATTACCATTTACATCTATAACCTGGTCAATCTTCTCACAATCAACGTTGTGTTCTTTTATAAATAAGTCCAACATCGATTCACTTGCAATCATTAAAATAATAATTTCATTAATTCTGTGTCTATATTCATGATTCCAATTAGTTTTGCACATTACAATCCATGACCAAACATTATGGATGTCAGCACGTAATCCATTCACAGTTGTATCATATATAATTGTTTTACTTAATTCATTATTTAAATTACTATAATTTAATGTACAATAGTAAGCAGTTGAATCCAAATAGTCTACATCATATTTACAGTCTGTGACAAAAAGCAAATTAAATGGTGTAGAACGACCTTCCTCATCTTTTATGGAACTCTCGATGCCGCGTATTGCCAAAACATATTCACCATTAGCAAGGGTTCTATAAAGAATGTTATATGCTCCATGCGAAAACAAAGAATTGCACTGGAGAGGAAACCCCAATGGATTGGAGTTTGTGATTATTTTTATTTGGGGGAGTGCTTCTAAATAACTAATCAAACCAATATCGTCTTGTTGATTACGTTTTTTAATAATGGGAAGGAGTGGTAAATAATACACAGGGCCAGAATTAGATGATAATTCACCTAAAAACATGTCTTTATAACCTCCACATGAATAATAAGCGTAAAGTCTCATAACTAATTCTTTAAAAATGTTATACCTTTATATACTTCTATTCCTTCTCCCGAGTATTTTATAATATCATCTGCGTGTATTTTCGAGACAATTTCTTTTATTTTTTCTATTGGTATATCGCCAAAATAATCCCATAGTCCCATAGTTACATAATTCATTACGCCATTTACCAATTTGGTCGCATTTCTAATAATCCAATTCTTATTCCTCTCAATAGATATCCGTTCGTCAAGATATCTACTAAACATGAAATCAAGGATGTGGAGAGCAAGTTGTTCGCAATTGTGAGGCTTATAGATACTGTCAATAACCTTAAACCAAGAATTAGGTCTAACGATATCTGTGCCAGATATTAAAATACATTCAGGGTCATCAACAATTGCTCCAGAAGATATTGAGCGTTCGTTACCATCTGACAATCTGATTTTCCCATTTTGCAAAGGACTCGCTTTTAGAGTTTTTTCTATCTCAAAAATCCAAAGAAAAGATTCTTTCCAAGAAAAAAGAGTTGCTGGCAAATGTTCTTGAAAGACTAAATTACCCATGGTTTGCACAGGGATAAATTCTATTTGAATATTATCGTTTGCGCGAAGAGTTGCTATTGGTGTCGAATATACTTCTTTTGTGCGTTCGACAACTAAATCTAATTCGCCATCTTTGGCCCATTTTTCACATTTTACAGGCACAAATACAACAAGTTTCTTAGTAGTAATATCCTTAAGATTAATTTGAATCAAGAAAGATTGGATGTCATCTACACAATTGTATTTGTGATTGACGACATCGTCAACATAGATATCATCTTCATCAAACTCCCCCATAAGAAATGTAGTATCAATAGCAATGACGATTACATCACAATCTTTGATTTCTTCTTTGATTTGGTTACCTTGGATATCCTCTCCGTTATAAAACTCACCATTAACATCTATGAAGCTAATGGTCATATCGTCTGCACTTCCTGGAACTGACAATGAAAGATTATAACGACAAATACTACTTGTTTTTCCCGAGTCAACAAGAATGGTTTTATTATTGTATTCTTCGAAAATCTTCTTTGCTTTTTTGAGTTTACTTTTAATGGATGATTGGCCTTCTGTTTGTTTCGCTTCACTGGCGCTTAATATCGTATTAATTGGTGGTTTCGAAAAAACATCAATAATTGCTGCCAAAGTAGAGCTTTTACCAACCCTTTGACCACCCATCATTAGAACATTTAGGTTTTTACCCATTGGCAAATTTATTTATTAAAAACATGAAAGCATGTGTAGACGAGCGTACCAATTATAATGCCACTTACTGCGTACCATAAGATTCTGTTCCTCCTAGACGCATTTACGCTTACAGATTTTTTCTTTATTTCTTCAATCTTAGCTTTATTATCTAATGGTAGCACTTTACTAGAAAATACCAAATTAACGTTCATCTTTCCTAATTGTAACTCTTTATTAATAAATTCTTTGGTGATTGAAGAATGGGCAACAAGAAGAGCAACATCTCCTTGTCGAGGACAGATTTTGCGTTTACCATTGACTAATTCTATTATATTGGGGGCCGCAGAAATAGTTTGAATCCAATTATTAAATTCACTTAATGCAAATCGCAATCCATTATATTCATTGTCGTATCCTAATAAAGATGCTATTTTCACAGAAACAGATTTCTTATAATTTGCCCAGTAGCATGAAATGCCTGCTAATTTATAAGAATCCTCTTCTGTATCAGATACTATCATGAATAAGAAAGGTATTTTTCTTCCACTTTCGTCTGCAGAATTGCTATCAATGTCGCGAAGGATTAGAGCATATTCTTGTCCTCTCATATGAGAAAAAATAATATCATAGCCACCATGTGAAACAAGAGGAATCGCCTGACTGGGGAAACCGTAATCATTATTATTCGTAATTAGATTCATTTTGGGCAAAGTCTTCGCCTTGTTGACAAATGCCAACTGTGTTTCATCTTTTGCATCCATTGCTTTTTTCTCTTGCACTGCAAGCAATGGCAAATAATACAAATAATTGTGAGAAAGGTTTGAATTTCCCAAGTAAAAATCTTTGTATCCTCCTACAGAATAATATGAAAAATATTTAAACATCTTCGTTGTCTATTATTTAATATATTTTTAATCGTTCAATACCATCTACATTATCTTTAATCAGATTCTTGTTGGTAATTTCAACAATAGTATTATTCAAATCATTAATCGTTATTTTCCCGAATACTCGTCTGAAAAATTGCACAAAATCATTGTCAGTCTGATTTTTCCTTGCTTTATTCAACATAAAGCGAAGTATATGAAGAGTTACTTGTTCGCAATTCTTAGGTTGATACCTGGGATGTTCATTTCGATGGTTGTACCAAGCAAAAGGACGTGGAATATCCAGATTTTCTTCACCATACTGAAAAACAGACTCATGATGCAAATCAAACATTTCATCATCTTTGAGTGCATAGGGCAAACCACTAGGTAGAATTGCAATTTTATTGGTATTTTTAGAACATTTTACAAAAGGATACGATTTCTCCGTTTCAATCCCTCTATAATCTTTTTCTTTTATGACAACTGGTTTTCCTTTGTCTTTATTCCTTATTATTAATGCATCTCTTAATTTTGCAAATTCAATATCACCAGCCGTTTCAATAGGAATGATAGCCAATTCGGTATTAGGCCGTTGTATCAAGAAATCGATAGTGCTCTTGTACTTTTCTCTTATTTTTGATTTAACTTTTTCTATTTCTTTTTTATGAAGCCAGTACTCACATTTTGCTGGAACAAAAAGTACACATTTTGCATCTATCTTCTTTTTGTTGACATCCATTCCAGATAAAAAAGAGTGGATACTGTCTGTAACATTCGCAGCTTCAGGAACTCCGTCTTCTTCTGACATAAGGTATGGAGTATCCACAACAATTACATAAACGTCACAATCTTTAAGATAATTCTCTGTTTGTGTAGTAAATTGACCGCCGAATTCAAAAAATTCTCCGTTAGAATCACGAAACTCTATCATCATGTCCTTATTCGTTCCTGCTAAAAGAATTTGGAGGTGATATAACCAATAATTACTTGTTGGTCCTTTGTCAATCAGAAATTCGGCATCATTATACACCTTTAGGAAACTTTTAAGTTCTAGGCACTTGTTATCTAGGCGTTCCTGCCTTTCTTCAATTCCGTCTATACCAATCTTCGTTTCAGGCCTTGTCTGATCACCAACAGAAAGTAATTCGTGAATCTCTTTTGTGTGTATCATTTGGTCGAACATACTTGCTAAAACAGATGTTTTTCCACATCTGCGACCTCCCATCATTAAAACCTTTAAATTTGCCATAGATAGTTAATTTTTTAACTCACTTTAATTTAAAAATAGTATTTGTCAATACAACTTCATACCCGTTCTCGTTGTATAAGATATTTTTTCCTATTTTCTTTATCTCATGAAAGAATTCATCATCATTTTTAAGATAGGATATAAACGTGTTTTTAATCCTTTCTAAATATCCTACAGGTTGCTTCTGTAGCCACTCGTATTCGTTTGTTACATATGTAAGTACGTAATATAATGGCTGTACACAGAACATCGGCAAAAACTTAGGCTTATTTCCATAATAGCGGAAATGTGATATCTTGGAGCTCCCAACACCCATTGGATTGTCCTCAAAATGATCGAACTCAACTGAGCCTAAAGTTTGTATTGGCGTAATTATGATTGTAATATTTGAGCTCTCTGAAAAAGCTATAAGCGGTTTATAAGCCTCTTTTACTTTTTGATTAAGCTCTCCTATACGATAATCATGAAAATAACGCTCACATTTAAGAGGAACTAGTAGCACCATCTTATCTTTCACGAAGGATTCGTTATTTTTAAAATAGCTAACAACTTTGCTTGTTTCGTTTCTATCCTCGTTAAAACGTCCATTTTCCTCCATAAGATACGGGGAATCGATGGCTATCATTATTACATCTGACTCTTTGACATAATCAGACACTTTAGATGGATTAGAAATTAAGTATTCTCCGGGGAAATCTTTTATCTCTATATCTACCGTTTTCGCTCGTCCCACTTTGCCCATTTCAAAGGAAAACGTAGTTTCAGTACTTGTCGCAGCAATAGCACCAGTGGAAGGAGTATCATTAAAATCCTTCTGCTTCGCAATTATGTTTTGTAACAGCAGTTTTTTCTGTATCAAATCCGAGGCTGTTTTAGCTTCAGGTCTGAAATACACATTGGAACCTGCTATACAATCACGACTCTCGCTAAAAATTGAAGCCATCAAAGTGGTTTTCCCTACAGCTCGAGGTCCCATCATCGTTACCTTCAATACAGGTGTTTTGCTGATTGATTTTGAGAGTTTATCTTTTAATTTATCTAAAATAGGCATAATATCAATTATTAAGTAAGTTGTTCAGATTTTCTATGGATGTAGACCATTCGATAAAAGACTTACTATTTTTTGTCTTTGCAGCAATTTCTTCATGCCAAATTTCGTTCATATTGTCATAATAAAAACGCTTTAACTCTTGTACACCTTTTATATCAGTACCAATTTTTATATGAAACTTGTGTACTCTAGAATAGAAAGAATGGCTAGGAATGAGCGAAAAGTCATTTATCCAACCCTTCAAATTCTTTTGAACAGGGAGCAAACGGTTTGCTAATTGCTGCCAAACAGCAACACCTTTTTCCTCAAATTCTTCTGGGTCATCTCCTAAATAGGGGCGGAATTCTTTGTGGGTTCGTTCAATAACGTGGAGACTTTTTGTTACATTATACTCTACAAGCCCTTCTATATTAATCTGATAATCTAATATGAAGCGTAATGCAGAGAACAAACTCGGATATTTTGTTTCTGGCACATATTTTTTTATAATGTTTTCTAACCATTCAAATGAGGGCTTTTTAGATGATTTCTCAGATGGCAATGGAAGACGAGACCATAATCCTTCTGAAAACATAAGACTCACTATCTTAAGTTGTACTTCTCTCTGAAGTGGTTCTAATACATCAGTATTTATTTTTTCGAAGGAATCAAAGATCTCATTTCTCATTTGCTCGATAATATCTTCAAACATATCGCGTGTAGTAATGAGATTCCCACTTTTGAATCTATCAATGATCTCATCTTCACTAGGGAGCCCACTATCGATAGTTTCTATTTTTTCATAATAAGCATTAACTAATTTTTTGCATGGTTCATCCTTGTGCTTTGCATAATTATCATGATCCAATTCATTCATTTTTATATTAAAATCATGAATCAAAGGTCTATACCCGTCTGTTTCAAAATCCCAATTACTTAAAGCTGATAATGGTATTGCAGCACGGGCATCTTGTAACAAAGAAAGGCAAGTGTTGTATGCTGTTGTAATGAAAACAGACGCAGACTCTAATAATTGATTGTCAAGATATGAAAGGTTGCGTACAATCATCTGCAAATGTGGAACAAGCAGTTTGTCATTTACATCTACCTCATTTTTAGCATTTACAGGAACTATTAATCCAAATGGAGGGTGTTTGGTTCTTAAAAGATTTAATATGTCTGGTATGTTTTGAATATTGCTATTTTCACCGGAAGGAATCTCATTTATAGCGTATGACAACCATTTTTCTGGTTCACGGACAAGTAACTTTTCCTGAAGTTTTTTATATACAGAACTTTCTTTGTTCGGAATGGTTCCTCCAAGTGGAGCTGGGCAAAACACATCAACTGCGCCATCACAATCTTCGAGTAAAACTCTAAACATTTCTTCTTCAACTTCACTGGAATTGACGGGTGAATCAAGTCCGACTGTATCAACAAATTCAATTCTGCCACACTCTTGATTTGGGAATCTACAATAAATATCAACAGACTTCACCGCTAGATACCTATAATACAAGTGTCGCCATACTCTTAATTTTGGAGTGCCATCTTCATTCCTTTTCTTTACTCTTTCTACTATATCATCAGGGGCAGCATTGGTTGGTATATCTGTACGTTTTTCGTATTCACGGTACTGTGCAACGAAAGTCATAACGACATCCTTATCTGTATATGTTTTTATACCGTCACCAACAAACTCTTCATAACAATTTTTATGGTTGATAAATTTTGTCTTAAATCCTTCTAGTTCTGTTTCATCATCGCCGTCAAATCCTGACAAATCTAATGAAGCTAAATCTTCAAGACTATTTATGCTAAATGATGTATATGTTTTAGGGAATAATCTTTTTAGTTGGTGTTTTATCTTACTCAACATTTCTTCCAGAGAACAAAACTGAATAACAGCTCTAAAATTCGCGTCTTTGGGACTATTATGAATAACAGATACAGCACCAGTACAACTCGTCCCGTCATATGCAGGTATTACCTCATTAGGTAGTCCTGTCATTGACCGTAAGAATGTACTTTTCCCTTGACGTTCATTTCCAATGAAAGCAATACGTACAGCATCTCTTTCAAAACGTCTTTTTAATTTACCCAATTCATTAATAGCGATTGCTATATCGCTTACCGCTTCACCAAATTCTGATTTTAATTTTGTGAATGCTGTATGTGCCTCTGGATTAGAATTATACGCTGAATAAAAATCACCCGTTTTGTTGTCCAAGTCTTTTTTTATTTCCGCATATTTCTTTTCCATTGTTAACACTGCATTCTGAATTGAGACCAGTTTGTTCATCTTTTGCTCAACAGTTTGCAAATGGCCTTTGTCACTATACTCACCACGACCAAGACGTTTGTCTAAGATCTTGTCGATTTGTTCATTAATTGTTGGCATATTATATCTATTAAAAAATTAACGTTAGCATTTTTCTAAACTTAAAACAAAGTCAATCGTAATGACACCAATATGGTATATCATCGCTGTCATTATCGCTATAAACAGAATCATAATTTCTCTCAGATTCTTTCAATAAACTCGCTATTTGAGGATAATCAGACTGAAATACATCTCTGTAGAAAGACTCGGAATCACAAATTTGCAAGCAATCTAAAATCTCGTTAGGGAAATATATGGATCCCATGTCATTCAAATTATCAATTAACCATTTTTTTGCAACGGAATTGTTTCCAAGAATAAAATGTATAATTGCAATACGTACACATATTCCATTAGCATAAGTTCGTTTGCTCCATAAAACTCTATCTCTATCCCAAATATCCCAAGTAGTTATTGTTGGGATAAAATGTACAAACGCAGACTCTAAATGCGTTAAAGCTCTATTTAAACATTCTCTATAATTTGATTCAGAACTTGCAGATGACAGAATATAATTAGCCATTTCATATTCTTGTTTTGAAATTTTCTTTAATGGCGATCCCTGCGACAAGGATATAATCATTTTAAACACATTATATAGTACCTTATAAGATATTTCCATTGTAGACCGTTAAATTAAAACATTTATACAACCCATTATCATTCCAAGTAGTGCGCCAAGCCATACTATAGCTTTAAGTTCCTTGTCCATTACTTGAAATATAATTTTCTCAGTCTCATTCATATCCATCTCATTGATACGGCTTTCTATCATTTTGCTTATGTTGATAGTTTCCAGAATCTTTGGAAGATGATCTTTGATGATAGTACGATAAAGCCCCAAGATAGATTTCTTTACTTGCTCTATCTGTTCATCTTTATTAGAGAGTAAGGTTGACATCGAACAACCCATAAGGTTGCCAATTTCATTGCCTATAAGATTTCCAACAATCTCTTGTGAGTTGTTTTGCAACATTTCGTTAATGTTTTTGCCAAGAGCTTGTTCTACAGGTTCTGCTAACGCTGATATAAACTCTGAAGCAGTATCTTTAGCTTGTTTGCCGAAAAGGCTCTCAAAGCCACGACTAATCATTTTACCAATACCACCACCAGAACCTATACCACCTTCTTTCAATGTATCACCAATTGTGCTACCAAAGTTCTGCATTTTGTTCATCACATGACTAACAGCAATATGTGCTATCTGGGTTCCAAGTGAGGAATCGGACAATTTGTGATAAATAAGTGTCGTAAGTTCGCTATTTACGCTTTTTGAAGCAACATCTATTTCTTCTTCGGAGAGATAATGTGAAATGAACTGACGTAGTGTTTCTTGATTGCCCTTTTGTGTTCTAAAGAAATCATCAATGGCATTTCCCAGTTTATCTAACATGTCGTCAGAAAGGAGGTTCTTTTCCAAGACCTCTTGATTCATTAGATTTGTACTGATAGAACTTCCTATTGCTTGTGCAATACGTCCTTTTTCTTTTGGAATAATGCCAGGTGTAAATGGTATTTTTACACCAAAAATGTATTTTGCTTGATGAGGCCTAAATAACATGCGTATAGCAATGTCATTGGTTATATAGCCAATGACTGCTCCCACAATGGGACGAGTTACATACGCAAATTCTATCATAATCTTATATACTTGTAAAGAGGTGATAATACAGGTTTATCTTGCTCTAGGCAATGCCATTTAAAGAAAAATAACACAAATAACTCTTCAAACCTACTAGTAGTCCGGTTTGAATCTTTCCTATTGTATATGTTTCTTTTAGTTATTGACATTACCATAATATTGTTATATTCCTTATAGGAAATTTGGGTGTAAAGTTACAAAATTATTTTTGAATTAGATGCTTTTTGGACCAAAAAAATGAAAAATCTGACTCAAAATGTTTCAGAATCGCGTAAATTAACCTGTTTTTGTTAATATTTTCCCTTATTCCAAGTATATCAGTATTCCTGTATAGTTATCTTGACTTCTTCCATTCTCACACAAAAACTTAATCACATCTACAACCTCTTCGGGTGATTTGTCATCCATCAGACGGCTAGTGAGAATGTCAGGATTAATGTATGTACTGACGCCATCTGTACAGAGAAATATCCTATCTTCAGGCTCCAAGTCGAATTGCTTTATTTCAACTTTGGCATACTCTCGATGGTACGAGAAGAAACTGCGATTGATATACTCTCCCCACACATTATGTTCTATATGGTCCTGTGTCTGATATACCACATCTGCATTGGAGCGAAGGAGATATCCACGGCTATCACCACAATGAGCAATGGTTACAATGTATTTATATATTGCGGCAAGCACCATCGTTGTGCCCGTCTCTACTTTGTGGAGAACATCGGCCTTTGCATCCAAGGCCTCAGAAGCTATTCGGAAAGCATTTTCTAAAACAGACTCCACACCATCCTCGAATGAGGCATGTTCCCAATAATCGCAAATAGTCGTGCATATAACTTGACTGGCAACCTCGCCCATGGCATGGCCACCCATTCCGTCGCACACCACGAAAAGATAGCGTCCATCTTCAGGATTCGCTACAACTTGACAGTAGTCCTCATTGTCACGCCGGACACCGCGCTCGGAGAAAGATGTATATCTTATCTGTCCCATATTTAAGAGCAAACTATTGAAATCGGATGTGACACATTACGTACCGCATCCGATTACAGGTTAAAACTTCACAACCACATCTTCGTATTCGGATTTGACAATCTTAATTCCTTTCTTTGATGCTTTTTGCCTAATCTTTTTCATCTCATTTTGAGCTTCACGCAGTGCTTTCTTCTGCTGAGTATAATTGGATGAACTCATGCTTTGACCTGTAGAGCCACCTACGTCCTTTCCGTCTTTCTTTACCCTTGCACCTAAGTTTGTCAACGATTCATAGTTGGCTTTAGCCCTACTTTCCCATTGTCTGTACTGGGATTCAAGTGTTCCACCCCCAGAGCCGGAACCGCCAGAAATAGCATCGGACTCACTGCCTCCCGTTCTCTGTTGAATCTGCTCAACCGCGACAGCGGTTTGTTGTAACGTATTGCCTAATGCTGTAAGAGTTTCTGCCAATTGCTGCCTGCGAAGTTCTGCCATCATTTCCTCATTGCGAACCATATTCTCAATTTGGGACATATCCATTGTCTCAGAAGCTACCCATTTCCCACCAACATTTCCATAAAGCCAGGAAGCAGCACCTTTCTTTTTGTATATTCCTTTAGCTTGGATGGGCATCACCTCTTCATCATTCTTGTCAACTACTCCCCACTTCATTTCACCGTCTATCAGCCGAGCAACGAAATAATAGGTATGCGAACCTTTTATGCCAATCATAATATCATCGTACTTTCCTGCAGGAATAGTCGCTCTAATTTTCTTTTCGTCCTTAACATCGTCAACTACTGCGGCAAAATGTCCCAATCCACGACCAGAAAAAGTAGTCAACCTACTATGATATTCTTCGAGCCAAACGTTTGGA
>JAEEGL015731053.1_pt1 | contig 18288 bp, 16 predicted proteins | sample 9134231 | NCBI WGS metagenome assembly JAEEGL01 (sample SAMN16246548, study PRJNA631951) | gut metagenome | biome: gut microbiome; feature: rumen; material: fiber-attached | host: Bos | place: Iran: Karaj | collected 2018-10 | reverse complement strand
CCATGAAGAGCTCGATCGTCTTCGGGTTATCCTTTGTAGCGCCGCAGTGCTGAACGATGTACTCACCGATCCTTGTTCCAACACCCTTGTTATCGAATGTTGCATAGTAGCTAACAGCGTCTGTGTTCATAAGAAGACGGTCATAAGCGATAACAGGGATGCCTGCTTCCTTAGCCTGTGCCTCTACATTAACAAGAGCGTCTGAGTCGATAGCTGCTATAACAAGGCAATTAGCGCCTGCTGCGATCATGTTCTCGATCTGTGAAACCTGAGCCTGAACGTCATCCTCTGCATACTGAAGATCTACGGTATAGCCGAGTTCCTCAAGCTGAGCCTTCATGTTGGCACCGTCGTGCATCCATCTCTCTGAAGACTGTGTGGGCATTGCAACTGCAACCTTCTTGCCTGCGCCTGTTGCTGCGGGTGCTGCAGTGTCGGCAGAAGTGTCTGCTGCAGGTGCTGCTGTGTCAGCAGAAGTGTCTGCTGCGGGTGCTGATGTGTCTGCTGCAGGTGCTGCAGTAGTACCGCAAGCTGTAAGTGCAACCATAGAGATTGCCAGAATAGCTGCTAAAATTTTCTTTTTCATACTTATCCTCCTAATAGTATTTTGTAGTTTGCTGTTCCCGACTGCCGGGACCATAACTTGGATAAGTACAATCTAATACAGTTCAATACCAGATAGAATAAAAAATCCTACACAGCATATATAAAAATCTCCAGAGACTATTTACCCACTGATACGGTGAGTATCTGCCAGTTCACCGAGCTTTCTTAACCTGTGATTGACACCGCTCTTACCGAGAGGCGGGTCAAAAAGCTTACCGAGTTCCGGCAAAGTCGCATCCGGATTCTCAAGTCTTATGAGTGCCATCTCCTTAAGACTGCCCGGAAGACTCTCCAGTATCCCGTTGTCTCTTAAGTACTCGATATCCTCGATCTGACGGGTGGCTGCGTTGACCGTCTTGGTGATATTGGCGGCCTCACAGTTGACCCTTCTGTTGACGTCACCTCTGACTTCCCTGACGATCCTGTCATTTTCCATCTGCATAAGACCGACATGAGCTTCACAGAGACCTAAGAGTTCTACTATGGAAGAACCTTCCTTCATATATACAACAAATCTCTTCTTGCGTTCCGTGATCCTGGCATCCAGTTCGAGATCCTTAAGCTGATCCACAAGCTGATCTGCCTGAGCCTTCGTATCACAGACAAACTCAAGATGATAGCTTCTCTTGGGATCGCTCATGGAACCCACACTTAAGTATGCTCCTCTAATATATGCCCTCTTACAGCAGGACTGCTTAAGAAGCAGGGGACTCACCGGATCGTTTAATCCGTGCATGACCCCTGCCTGATCGATTATCTTAAGAGCCTGAAGCATTGAATGATACTGCTCGTCAGAAGACTCATCATCCATACCGATACCGAAAGTCTTCTTAAGTAATGTAAAGAACTTCCTGCATACAGCCTCATTATCCGTATTGAGCCCCATAACGGTCCTGCCGTCCGGATCTCTTCCTATATTACCGCAGAACTCGATCATGGCCGCGATCTCCGCCAGCTGGCAGTGACGCGCACCCGGAACTATCCTGCTCATCTCTTCCTTAACTTCTGATGAAAATGACATAGATCAATCCTTAATATCCCTGTGGCTTAATGATATCCCGTAGTCGCCCTTGTCCTTAAGCCGCATATATATCTCACGGGCCAGGGTAACGGACCTGTGCTGTCCGCCGGTACAGCCGACAGCGACTACCAGCTGGTACTTGCCTTCATTGACATATCCCGGGATCAGGAACTGGAGCATCCCTTCCAGCCTGTCCAAAAACTCCACGGCTTCTGGAAAGGACATCACATAATCGTGCACGGGATCGTCATTGCCGGTCAGGTGCTTTAGTTCTTCTATATAGAACGGATTGGGTAAGAATCTGACATCAAAGACAAGATCAGCATCGGCAGGTATCCCGTTCTTAAAACCGAAGGATACTATGTTTATCATAAGACTGTTGTAATTCTCACCCGTGACGAAGATCTTATCCAGCTCTTCCTTGAGATTGCGGGTAAGGAGATTGGATGTGTCGAAAATATAATCAGCCTTGCTCTTGATAGGCTCCAGTATCTTACGCTCCTTGCGGATACCGTCTTCCACACGGTTCTCGGGAGGAACCGCAAGAGGATGGATCCTTCTTGTCTCCTTATAGCGCTTAAGAAGAGTCGAGTCGGACGCATCCATAAATACGATCTCGTAACTGTATCCGTTGGCCTTGATGGCATCAAGCGCGGCATGTGCTTCATCAAAGTCCTGGTCCGCTCTCACATCAAGTCCCAGTGCAACCTTCTGGATCTCACTGTTAGGCGTGGCTATGAGCTCCACAAACTTATCTATAAGAGGGATAGGAAGATTGTCCACACAATAGAATCCTATGTCCTCAAGCATCTTCATGGCAGTTCTCTTACCGCCGCCGCTCATTCCCGTAACGATAACAAATCTCATCAGAACTCTCCTAAGAATACTACTTCGGGTTCCAACCTGACACCTGTGTCAGCATATACCTTCTCTCTTACTTCACATATAAGTCTGTATATATCCGTGGCAGTTGCCTTATCCCTGTTGATCACAAAGCCTGCATGCTTGTCTGATACTGCGGCACCGCCTACGGCATATCCCTTAAGTCCGCACTCCTCAATAAGTCCTCCCGCAAAGAATCCGACGGGACGCTTAAATGTGGAACCTGCGGACGGATAATCCAGAGGCTGCTTCTCTCTTCTCCTGCCGTTCAGATCCTTCATAAGTGCTTCGATCTCATCATGTTCACCTGCAGATAACCTGATCACGGCTGAGAGCACTATGTAAGGTCTGTCCTTGACCACGCTGTGTCTGTAAGAAAAATCCATCTCTTCATTAGTCAAAGCGCGTACTTCTCCTAAGTCTCTGTCAAACACGGTGACACTCTCAATGACATCCTTCATCTCACCGCCGTATGCTCCGGCATTCATACACACGGCTCCGCCGAGAGTTCCCGGAATGCCCGATGCAAACTCAAGACCTGTAAGTTCATGCTCTAGCGCAGCGCCGGCAAGCCTGCCTAACATCACACCGGCCTCTGCCGTAATGACATCACCGTCCGTACTTAACTCATTCATATCAGACGTATCTATTATCAGTCCGTCATAACCTGCATCGGATACAAGGATATTGCTGCCGTTGCCTGTTACATAATAAGAGGATGTGCCGTCCTCACTGCTGCCCGTATTGCTGTACGATACTCCTTCGTCTGCAAGGATCTTAAGCAGTGCAGTGAACTCATCGGTACTCTTAACAGAGACAAAGCGCGCCGCCCTGCCTCCGACTCTGAATGTCGTATGAATATACATAGGCTCATCCCTGAGGATACGCTCCTCAGGGATGAGCTCACTTATCTTACTGTCTGTTATCTGATCCCACATATCTTACTTATCCAGTACCAGTCTTGCCGCTCCGTATATTCCCGCATCATTTCCCAGCTTGGCCAGTGCGAACTTCGCTCCCTTGCCGCCGGGGAATACGTACTTCTCATAGTAAGGCTCCATATATTCGATGAGCACTCTTCCTGCCTTGGATACGCCGCCGCCTATAACGAACACTTCCGGATTAACGACATCCGCTACCGCTGCCAGTCCCTTGCCCAGGTACTCACCGTAGATATGTGCAACTTCCATGGCAAGCTCATCTCCTGCCTTAACCGCATCCCAGACATCCTTGGCTGTAACCTCGCCTTCTCTTAAGATGCTGTCCTTGCTCGAATCAGCGAGCTTCTTCTTGGCAAGTCTCACAACTCCTGTTGCGGAAGCATACTGCTCAAGACATCCGTGACCTCCGCATCCGCAGGCTTCTGATTCATTATCCTCAAGATGAATATGTCCGATCTCTCCGCCTGCTCCTGTAGCTCCGTTAACTATCTTGCCGTCGACTATTATACCGCCGCCGACTCCTGTACCGAGAGTAACAGCCACCACATTGTTATAACCCTGGCCGCCGCCTCTCCACATCTCACCAAGAGCTGCAACATTGGCATCATTGCTGGCCTTGACCCTGATATCCGTCAGTTCCTCAAGCTCCTTGTTGACGTTCAGATCCTTCCAGCCTAAGTTGACTGCCACGATGACGGTTCCGTCACCCTTAACGGGGCCCGGCACACCTATTCCTATGCCTTCCACATCCTTCTTGTCTATATCATCCTTGGCAAGCTTGACCAGGATGCTGCCGGCTATATCTCCTATTATATTGGAACCCTTATCCTCCGTACGTGTGGGGATCTCCCACTTGTCCAGCAGATTGCCCTCCGTATCAAAGCATCCGAGCTTAACGGTCGTTCCGCCTACATCTACTCCAAAAACCAGTTTTCCCATGTGATCCTCCTCGTCGTTTTGCGCTTCGCGCAAAACGTTGGTTTAAGAACAATTTATTGTTCTTAAACTACTCGTCTTCTTCCTCTCTCTTCTCGGCGAGTGACTTCTGTACTCTCTCATACAGAGCCTGTGCCGCATTGTATCCCATCTTCTTCTGTCTGTGGTTGATAGCCGCAGACTCACAGATGATGGAGAGATTACGTCCGGGACGGATGGGGATGTTGTGACATACCACTCTGTTGCCCAGATACTCTATATACTCCTCTTCAAGACCAAGTCTGTCGTAGTCCTTATCCTTATCCCATTCCTCAAGTCTGATGACCAGATCTATACCCTGGGAATCCTTGACGCTGGATACACCGAAGAGGCTCTTGACATCGACTATGCCTATGCCTCGAAGCTCGATGAAGTGCTTGGTGATATCGGGTGCTGTACCGATAAGAGTCTCATCTGACACCTTACGGATCTCAACCACGTCATCGGTCACAAGTCTGTGACCTCTCTTGATAAGCTCCAAAGCAGCCTCTGACTTACCTATTCCGCTCTCGCCTGTTATCAGGAGTCCCTCACCGAACACATCCACAAGCACGCCGTGAACGGAGATCATGGGAGCAAGCTTAACATTAAGCCACCTGATGATCTCTGCCGTAAATGCGGAGGTTGCCTTCTTGGTCATCAGAAGCGGTATCCCGTGCTTAACGGCCGTCTTCATGAACAGCGCATTGGGCTTAAGCTCTCTGCAGAATACGATACCCGGTGTCGGATATGACAGTAACTGCTCGAAGACTTCCTTCTGCCTGGCCTTGGGCAGGCTCTCCATATATGTATATTCCACATATCCTATGATCTGCAGTCTCGTCGATTCATAATGCTCGAAATATCCTGCCAACTGAAGCGCCGGTCTGTTGATATCGGGCTGAGTGATCTTGATCTTCCTTATGTCTATGTCAGGAGTAAGATTCTCTAACTTGCTGTGTTCGATTATGTCTGCCAGTTTTACACTTGCCATTTGATCACCTCGTCATTCCGGGCCGCGGCCCTTCTGCCCATTATTTTACCACATCACCATGGAAAAATGAATATACTGACTGTGCCTGCCTTGCGTTGATGCCCTTAACGCCGGCCAACCTGTCAATGTCCGCTTTTTTGATATCTTCTATACTGTCAAATGCCATCATCAGGCTCTTTCGCCCGGCAGGCCCGATGCCCGGGATCTCATCCAGAACCGAATGCACCTGATCCTTGCTCCTTAAGCTCCTGTGGAATGTGATGGCAAATCTGTGTGCTTCATCCTGTATCCTCGTGATCAGCTTAAAGCCCTCTCCGGTACGGTCTATCGGAAGCTCAACGTTATTGTAATACAGGCCTCTCGTCCTGTGATTGTCATCCTTGACCATTCCGCAGACAGGGATGTCCAGTCCGAGCTCCTTAAGCACCTCAAGCGCTATGCCTACCTGTCCCTTACCGCCGTCCATCAGGATCACGTCGGGGAATCTGGTAAAGCTTCCGAACTCCGTATCCTCGCCCCTCTCCTTAAGCTGTGCCATCTCCTCCAGACCGTGTGTAAATCGTCTGGTTAGCACTTCCCTCATGCAGGCGTAGTCATCCGGACCGGCAACCGTCTTCATCTTAAACTTGCGGTAATCGCTCTTCTTGGGCTTTCCGCCCTCGAATACGACCATGGACCCGACATTCTCAAAGCCGGATGTATTGGATATGTCAAAGGCCTCCATTCGGTTGAGTCCCTTGAGTCCTAGTATATCTTCTATCTCCCTGACAGCACCTATCGTCCTTCCCTGCTCACGCTTGATCCTCTCCTTATCTTTATCAAGGATCAGTTCCGCATTGGATGCTGCGAGCGAGATGAGCTTCGCCTTCTGTCCGATCTTGGGCACGATTATGTGCACCCTGTTGCCGCGCTTGGATGAGAGCCAGTCTTCGATCAGCTCCGTCTCCGACAGTTCGCACGGAAGGTACAGTTCCTTCGGGATATACGGTGTCCCCGCATAATACTGTTTTATAAAGCTCTCCGTTATATCCTCGCCCGTGCTGTCCTCGTCTGTCTTGAGGAAAAAATGCTCTCTTCCGATCATCCTTCCGCCACGGATAAAGAATACCTGAACGACCGCATCGGTGCCCTTATGACTGAAGGCCACGATATCCCTGTCCTCACCATCGGTATGCTCTATCTTCTGCTTCTGGGCTACCTGCTTCACGCTGTCTAGCAGATCCCTTATGGCTGCAGCCTTCTCAAAGTCAAGAGCATCTGACGCCTGTGTCATCTCATTCTCAAGCCCGGTTATTATCGGATCGTAATTACCGTTAAGGAACTCCAGAGCCTGATCCACTCTGGATGCATATTCTTCCTTAGTGACATTGCCCTGGCACGGAGCCGTACACTGCCCAATGTGATGATTGAGACAGGGCCTGTCCGTAGTCTTCCTGCCGTAAGTCACCTTTGCATTGCAGGTCCTTAGCTTATACAGCTTATTGATGAGTTCGATGGTATCCTTAACAGATCCTGCGGAAGTATAGGGACCGAAGTATCTGGACTTGTCCTTCTTCATCTCCCTGGAGAAGAGAATGCGCGGGTAATCCTCATTCGTTACCTTTATATAAGGATAGGTCTTGTCATCCATGAGCATCGTGTTGTACTTGGGGTGATGCTCCTTGATCAGATCATTCTCAAGGACCAGCGCTTCAAGTTCAGAGTCCGTGACTATATATTCGAAGTAGGCGATGAGCCTTACCATCCTGTCGATCCACGGCCCTCTTCCGACATTCTCACGAAAATAAGACCGCACCCTGCTGTGAAGGTTAACGGCCTTTCCTACATATATCACATCATCATTCTTATCATGCATGATGTACACGCCCGGCTTCTTGGGCAGCTTATTCAGTTCTTCCTTAATATCGAATCCGTTGTCCATCATATTCAGTATAGCACCCGAATGGCGCTGTTGCTATACAAACAGACAACTTAAAGTGATTTGTCACAGACACAGATCCGGACCTGAACTACAGAAAACGTGCAGCTCTCAGTGTACAGTACTTGCTGTCGCCTTCCATATATGTATCATATACCCCTTCAACCCTGATCGTCGCACCTTCCTCAGGATAATCCTCCGGATACTTATGCTCTCCCTCAAATTCAAACTCGATCCCCTGGGAGCAGCATGCCGTGGCATCCTGTATTATGCAGGCATAATAATCCTTGCCGGTGGTGTCATCATGATAGTGGGAGAATGCCCCCTCCATACAGATCTTCTTACCCATATAGTCATCGGGGTTGGTCATCATGTTATAGACTTCCGAATATACAAAAGTGCTTGACAGCGATGTAAGATCCACATCAACATCGCTGGCAGCCTCTGTCGCAGGAGCACTCCCGGGAGCTTTCTGTCCGCACCCGAACATGCCCATTATGATAAAACCTCCAAGAACGGAATAGATCAGTTTTTTACTCATCTTCCTCTGCACCTCCCTATGATGTAGCAGATAAGGAATCCGATGACATCAACAGCCACGATCGTTGAACCAACCGGAGTTCCGGCCATGATCGATACGATGAGTCCTGTCAGCGCACAGATGACGGATATGACAGCTGAGGCTATGGTGACCTGCTTAAAGCTGTTGAATATCCTCATGGCAGACAGTGCCGGGAAGATCACCAGAGCTGATATCAAAAGCGAACCCACAAGGTTCATGGCAAGCACTATGATCACAGCTATGACCACAGCGACCATCAGATTGTATGCACCCGCGGGAAGGCCCGTGGCCCTTGCAAAGTTTTCATCAAATGTCACCGCGAATATCTTGTTATAGAAGATCACGAATATGGCGATGACGAGGACTGACAGAACAACACACAGCCATACTTCACCCTCAGTCAGCGTGAGAATTGATGTGGAACCGAACAGTGTCGAGCATACGTCTCCGCTTATATTGGATGAACTTGAGAAAATGTTCATCAGCAGATATCCGAATGCAAGTGATGCAACCGATATCATCGCGATCGCAGCATCACCCTTGATCCTGGTATTCTGTCCGGTACGCAGGAGAAGAATGGCACTGATCACCGTGATCGGAAGTATCACTATCATCTTGTTACTCAGATTGAGTACCGCTGCTATAGCCATCGCACCGAATGCCACATGCGACAGTCCGTCTCCGATAAAAGAGAATCTCTTGAGTACAAGTGTGACTCCGAGAAGCGAAGAGCATAGGGCGATCAACACGCCCACTATGATCGCATATCTTACGAAAGGATATGAAAGATATATCATCAGCTTATCCATTTATCATCCCTCCGTTCCTTCAATCGACGCATCTACAAACATCCTGCCCGCAGCACTCTTAAGATATTCATCCTTGGTCCCGAAGAAGAGCTCATCTCCTATGTGGAGTATGTGACTCGCATACTTAACGGCCGCTGCAATATCATGAGATACCATTATGATGGTTATCCCTTCTTTATTAAGGTTCTTAATAAGCTCATACATCGTAACAGTGACCTTGGGATCAAGTCCTGATACGGGCTCGTCTAATAGAAGTACCTTGCCGGTAGCGCAGAGTGCCCTTGCAAGCAATACTCTCTGCTGCTGCCCTCCGGACAACTCCCTGTAGCATCTGTCCTTTAGATCTTCTATGTCCATACGGCGCATATTCTGATCGGCGATCTCCTTCTCATGCCTGTTATAGAAGGGACGAAATCCGCTGCCTGCACACAGACCGGACATCACGATCTCCTTAACGGAAGCGGGGAAATCCTTCTGTACCTCTGTCTGCTGCGGAAGATATCCTATCTCATTACGACTCAGATCCTCCCCGTATGTGATCTGCCCCGACAACGGAGACGTAAGCCCGAGCAGAGTCTTCATAAGAGTTGTCTTGCCCGAACCGTTCTCCCCGACTATACACAGATAATCGCCCTTATGGACAGTAAATCCGATATTCTTTTCCACTGCCACGCCGTCATATCCGACGCTCAGATCCTTAACTTCAATATAACTCATATCTCTCCTTTTATTATCACGATCCGCGCTTCCCTAGTTCGTGGCAGCGCATGTCTCACATATACCATAGAAAACAGTCCGCATGGGATTGAGTGTAAATCCGTGATCCTTATAAAGGTGCTCACCGATCCCCTCAAGCTCCTCACAGTGCATATGGATGAGCTTGCCGCACTTCTCGCACTTGCAATGGAAGCAGACCTCCGCACCCTTATGACTGTCCTGGCCCATGAATTCAAAGCATGCCGGACTGTTACCGTCAATGATATACTTCCCCACTATACCTTCGTCTACCAGACGTTCCAACTGTCTGTACACAGTTGCCTGTCCTATGGTCTGTCCCTTGCTCTTCAGGTGCTCGCAAACGTCACCTGCGGTTATATGCCTGCCCGGTACGGCCTGCAGATATTCCATCATTATCTCTCGTTGCCTGGTCTTATATGCCATATATGCCTCCGATCACAAAATAATGAAATTGATAATCATTCTCAAATTATATTCCCCAATATAATAAATGTCAACAACTTACATAAAAAAATCTGAGATAACAGATCCTCCGGGCAATTCTTCGCTCAGGACCGGAATATAAAAGGGCCGGCACTGCTGCCGGCCCGGATCACCTGATCACATACTCAGAACCTAAAAAATCTGACTCTATATCTTCGTATTAACTCCGTTAACATTCACATTCTCATTTTCATCCATCGGGATCACAAGACACTTCTGGTCTCCTATGACCTGAGAACGGATCTTGAGTGCCTTCTCAGGCTTAACACGAACGACCACATCATAAGTCTTCACGTCATCTCCGGAGATACTCTCACTCTCAACCCTCTTAAGTTCTGAGCGGAGCGAAGCAACTTCCTTGACCAGTTCCTTCTTCTCTCTCTCCTTGGCGTTCTTTTGAAGTTCCTTATTGTCTATGAGATTGGCCACTTCCGGAAGCTCATCGGCAAATTCTTCAAGCACCACTTCCTTGATGATACGTGCAGGCTCTCCCTCTATGCCGTTCTCATCAAGGACTTCATCTATCGTAGTGGCATCAAGCGTAACGCTTATCCCTACGCCTCCTATGGCTTCTTCTGTCTCTATCCTGTTATTGAGACTCTCCTGGATACCGATGAGTGCCTCCTGTCCCTGCTCGTCATCCGCTCCGTATGCGCGCTTGACGATCGAAGAGAATACCTTACGCTGCTCAAATGCCGTACGCTTCGGACCGCATCCCAGCACATCCTCTACAAACTCCGCATGGGAATCCTTGGCATCCCTTACAAAATAGTCAACCTTATGGATATCCGCGCTCCTGTCATCAAAGGCAGGGAATAGGAATCCTATATCCGGTACTCCCACAACCCAGTCACGGATCCTGGCACCGATCCTGTTCTCATCAGGCTTATACCCGAGTCCCGGCTTGGACAGCGCCACGGGACAGATGGAAACCAGAAGATAATCATATACCTCATCAGACTCCCCAGTCTTCATATTGTCGGAAGTCTTGTTCATGATGTCATATACATCATGGAATACCAGGATCAGAAAGTTACCCACATAGTTATATCCGTCTATTATAAGATCATACAGTCTGTCCAAAAGGTCCTCATTATCAAGGGCTGATGCTCGCAGACCGTAGAGGAACTGCTGCTTGCCACCCGGTGCTTCTTCCTCGGTCGGAAAGTCAAGCTCGAGGATATTATTGCCGATGGTTCCCGTCAGAGTCTTCTTGGCGATCTCCATGAACTTAAAGAACTCCTCTTCCCTGAGGTTTAAGAAGTCCTCATTGAGCTTAAGCACCTTATGTCTGTTGGCATCCACATAGCATCCCGCCATGCGCCTGATCGTGCAGGACTCCTTCTTATATCTCTTCTTAAGTTCCAGTACATCCTTCTTGTTCATATCTCATTTATCCTTTCTGTCGCAAAAACGGAGCGACTGACTTGCTGTCACTCCGCAGTTTTTTCTCTGATCGAAGATATCAATTCTATCGAACCGAATAAGAACAGTATCACCGCTCCAAGTATCCTGAATACATCTCCGTCACCTGTCTTGGGCATGTCCTTGGCATTGCTGTAACCCTTTACTCCGGCAACCGGCTTGGCACTGCTGCCGGATGAGCTCGAAGATGAGGATGAATCCTTCTTATCGGAACTTCCGGATGAACCGCCGGATGCTCCCTTCGTAGTACTTGGCTTAGGTGTTGCAGACTTGGTTGTCGACGGCGTCGGACTCGTTGTTACGGAAGGAGTAGGTGATGTCACCGCTTCTGTGACCAGTGACTTGGGAGTATACAGGAATCCATATTCTCCGAAGGCGGTCGCCGTGAACTGAAGACAGTTGGTATTGTTCTTGACAAGCTTAGTCGACGGCACATTTTCCAGAACATTGCTTGAAACGGCCGCTACCATCTTGACAGTTCCCTGAGTCAGATCCATAGATGAAGGTACCGGCATTGTTATGGTACAACTGCCGAAGTTGTTGTATCTGTTGCCGTTCTCATCGATTATGTATATATTGTAGGGCACCAGTGTCTGATCCTTATTAAGAGTCTGGATCTTCTTGATATCAGCCCCGTCGTCATCCTCTATGATGAGCTTGAGATTGCCCACAAGATTGCTGACGGTTGCTGCGATCTGATTGGTACCTGTCTTGTCCGCTCTGTTATCCACTATGGTAAGGGAATTGTTGCGGACTGTCTGTGTGGGCTTGCGGGTAGGAGTCGGTATGACCGGCGACGGTGATGGCGAAACCTCTGCAGCTCCTGTAACTTCCGGTGAAGGCGATACCGTGGGCGATGTCTCCGCTGAAGGAGATGCCTCCGCCTCCCCTGTGGGAGATGTCGAAGGTGTTATCGGCAGGATCGCCTCCGGTGTAATGGTCGGAATTGCGGCTTCCTTTATAAGGATAATGCTCTTGGGATTCTCATCCGTACTGTTAACGGGGATCACCGTATAAGCCTTCTTATTCTCAGTATTAGTCTCATCCATCTCCCATGATCCGTCTTCAAGAAGGTGATAATAAGTATCCGGAAGAATGATCTCCTTAGCCGTTATCTTTGGTGTCCGAATGATGTTCAGCGATGTACAGCCTGTAAGCATATTGGTAACGTTTGTCTCTGCATTGACCGTAAAGCTGTTTAAATCCAGTTCGGTAAGAGAAGAACATCCATAGAACATCTCCTCCATATCCGTAACGGTCTCAGTATTGAACGAACTGAGATCCAAAGCTTCCAGACCCGAGCAGCTCCAGAACATGTTATTCATATTGATCACACCGGATGTGTCAAATCCGGTCAGTTCAAGACTTCTCAGTTCCCCGCACTCCGTAAACATTCCCAGCATACTGTTTACATTAGCCGTATTGAAATTACTTACATCAAGACTTTCAGCATGTGCGATCCCCGCAAACATTTCCTGCATTGACGTATAATTCGATGTATCCAGAATGCTTAACAACGGATCCATATCAAAAGGATCCGCTCCTGAGAATCGATTGGGATTGCCTCCCGCAAAATCGAGATTGGGCTCCGAAGTGACTTTCGTAAGTTCTTCGGGTACAAATATCTCAAAAGCAGTACCGTCCACTCTGACACATATCATATTCGGATCGGTACTCTCTCCGCACTCGACCCAGCCGTCGCCATCCCTGGCTGTCACACATCTGACTTCCGTGATATCCGACAATGAAGTCAGTCCTGCTTCGGTACACATATCTATAAATTTAAACTTGGAAAAATTCTCGTTAAGTGCCGTCTCAACCTCTGCAGCACGCGTAAAAGCCGGCAATGCCACAAGAAGCATCGCCAGCACTATTGCAGATATGCCCAATATTCTCTTACGTCTAAGATATATACTGCCTGTCATTTATCTTCCGCCCATAAGGGTTATTATCTGTTCATCGAAGCCTGTGGCTCATTCCCCTTCACGTTCTCTTGCAAGTATCACAAGCCGCCCGTTGGCCTTGCTGTATTCGCAGGTTGAGAGCGTTAACAGTCTGTCTCCCCACTTGGCCGTTATCCCCGTGTCATACAGAGACTCAGCCACGGCCCCCTGTACATACTCATCGAATGCTTCCTCATCATCTATCTGTATATAATCATAGAATTCAAATGATGTGGTGTTCTCGTCATACACCTGTGATCTGAACACTGCTATTATATCATATATCCTCTCCTCATAGAGAGTATTGAAATAAATTGCCGGATGTTCTTCATAATAACTCTTATCAGAGTATTTCTTAAGGCTTCCGAACATTGCCCCGGACTTCATGTTATGCCCGTGGATCAGGCAGTTTATCCCATTGCCCGACGGATCACACCGCTTATCCAGTACGAGAAGTCCCGTTACATCATCTTCGCCTTCAAAGTTATGATTGAGATAATAATCATTGTCTCCATCCTTAAACATCACGGGATAGTCTATCGGAGTATCCGGGATAATAAGCCAGCCGACCATATCCGCATTTGCATCATGGAGATCCTTATACTTCTGCATTATCTGAGGAGTGGGAATGGGTGTGGGTATCGGGTTATCTCTCTTGACCTGAAGGATCCTGGGAGTCGGAGTCGCCTCAGCTTCCCTGCTTATCTGCTGTATATCCTCTATGTCCTTATCACTCCGGTATTCCTTGTATATCCACAGCCCTAAGATGACTACCGCAAGAGTAAGCAGCAGATACAACTGCATCAGTATTAAGTTTCTGACCCTGCTTTTCCTGCGACGTTTTGCCATAAATAACAGTTAGCGATTCCCATACTTTCCTGACATCAACAATCATTATTTTATAACCTCAACGCTTTTGTTTCAAGAAAAAGCCCACCGGAGCTTACATATGCTCCGATGGGTTCTTTAACTAATATTATTCTGTCAGGGATGACATCACTGTATGTTTACTCTGCTTCCACAAAGATGCCTGCCTCTGCCTGAGCCTTCTCAAGGTCAGCTTTTATCTTTTCCGGCATCTTACCCTTGGGGATCTTCACATAATAGCTGTTCGTATATCCCTTATCGGTCTGATAATAGATGTTGATATCCAGACCTTCCTCATAGGGCTTGAGCACGCTGTTGACATAGGCGAAGTGGTCTAATACTGCCAGGTCCGCGATCTCCGCGATGATAGCATCATCCTCTCCGGAATTGTATATTACCTGTGTCTGATCAGGCACTTCCACTTCCTTTGTATACTCAAGTGTCATGTCTGATGTGGAATTCATATATGAATAATCCGTTATCTCTATGTGATCTATCCTGCGGACATCGAGCTTCGCTGCATCGCTATTCTCTTCCATACCCTTGCTCCTTAAGAAGTTAAGGGTATTCTGATAATCCGGATAGATGTAATAACCATACATGGGATCCATATAACTGTCTTCCATCTTAACCGATGAAACGACCTGATATACGGGATATTCCGCTTCAATCCTTCTGAAGCTCATATCCATGATATCCTTATCCATGGCTTCCAGGAAGGATCTTATATCATCGGGATCCTCCAGCTTAAATGCGGTATTGTACATATTATCCGTAAACTCAAGTTTCTTTATGATATCGCTGTCGATAAACTCTTTTATCTGGTAGCCGGCTTCCTTATATTCCCTGCTGTCAAATAATGCTTCCATAGGGCCGTAGGCTTCAGCAAGCTTGGCATTGTATGAACGGTATACCGTCCTTCCGCCCTTAAGGTTATATCTGACTGTATAGTAAGTTTTCTGCTCTTCATCGATACCGAACTTGGCAGCCCACTCTTCATATGGCATATTGTTAAGTTCTCTCTGCTTCTCAGCACGCTTGAACACAGAGCGCTCCGGATCGATGCTTGCCGCTCCCAGATCACACATCTGTCTGATTGCCGCATTATCTACAGCCTGCATATGCTCAAGGACATGTTCGTCCCTGTTCTCGTATTCGATCTCGGCTTCTTTTCCCTTACCGATGATCTTAAAGCTGCTCATATCACTCTCAATATCATTGAGGTAGAGAGAAGAACTTGCAACCTTACTCTCCTTAGGCACATATCTGTCATATCCGGTAAGATCATATAAGAATATACATGCTATGACAGCCGCAACAGCAAGTGAAAATATGAGCTGCACCCAGTGCTTTAAGCACTTCTTAAAGTCAAGCTGAAGCACGATCTCCGCAATGATATGTGTTACCACTCCCGTACCGGCAAATATCAGCCAATACCAGCCTGCAGTCATGAAGTCACCCGATACGAATACCAGATATATTCCTCCGGCCAATGCCGCCATGATGACCATGGGTATCCTTATGACAGGCTGTAATGCGCTGAATGACAGTGCCCTTCCTGCGCTCTCCGAAGGCCTGATGACGAAGAGCCATGCTGCGATCAGAGTGTAGATAACTGCGCTCGCTATGAGTATTAGAAACCTTCCGGGATAAAGCGATATAAGTGCCCCGAGGTTTTCATGTATATTGCTGGGAAACAGAATGGCCTTCCACCAGCTGTAACTTTCGCTGCTTAAGTACGAATAGGTCTGGAAGCAATAACTCCTGTACCAGCCGATGACGGTCTGGATAAACTCGCCTCCGACTATTATGGCCAAACCGATCAGCTGACCTATGAGCATGTTGCCCGAGAGCATATAGCCGATCACCGTGATGCTGAATCCTACAATAAATAAGAATATAGAGTATACAAACTCACATCCGATCACGGCTCCTATACCGTTTCCGCTCATTCCCTTGACCAGGACTACCAGCAGTTCCAGTACGGATACCACTACTCTGATCAGGATATAGGGGATCATTCCCGTTAAGAATCTCACCGTGAACATCCTCTTCCTGTCTATTGGAATACTGTGATACAGGTCTACCTTTGAGCGTGAGAATACATATCCGAAGCATATCGCCCCGTAGAATATACCCACGATCAGGAACAGCAGTCCCGTGTAGCTGATGCTCACGCTATCCTTTACCATGGGGATCATCTGGCTCTTTGTCCATCCCCACATTGCCCAGCGGTCTATATTCATAAGCAGCCTGCCGGGCAGATATGCAACTAAGATCATGAATGACAGCGCGTAGAGCCAGAGCTTGCGCCTGCACTCACCCTTAAACAGATTAAGCGATAATGTTCTTGATGTCATATCCGACCACCTCCGTCTCACTTATGAATATCTCTTCAAGCGACAAGGGCAATACTTCCGCAAAAACAGTATGCGTCTGAGACAACGCTCTATCCACTGTCTCCCTGTCCGCACGAACTGTTATGGTGTTAAGAGATCCCCTTTTCTCATGACTCATCACGTTCAGTCCCTTGATAAATGTCTCCTCATCAGCCTCAGATTCAAATACACACTGAAGTCTGTGTATGCCGAGCTTCATGTCATCCAGATCTCTCGAGAAGAGGATGCCGCCCTGATGGAGCAGTCCCACATGGTCGCATATATCCTCAAGTTCTCTTAAGTTGTGTGAAGCTATAACGGGAGTCAGCTGCCTGTCCTCAAGCTCTGCTATGAATATCTTCTTGACTGCCTGACGCATGACCGGATCAAGTCCGTCAAATGTCTCGTCACACAGAAGATACTTGGTATTGGCACATACTCCGAGTATCACTGAAAGCTGCTTCTTCATTCCCTTTGAGAATGTATTGATACGTCTCTTTGCACCGAGTCCGAACTTGCTCATCAGGTCCTCAAACCTCGCATCATCAAACTTGTCATACATTCCCTTATAGAAGTTCTTCATATCCTCAGGTGTGGAATTGGCGAAGTAATGCTGCTCATCCGATATGTAGAACACTTCCTTCTTGGCTGTCGGATTCTCATATACATCCATTCCGTCGATCAGGATCCTGCCTGATGTGGGCTTGAGCACTCCCGCTATCATACGAAGAAGCGTACTCTTACCTGCTCCGTTTGTTCCCACAAGACCGAACACATGTCCGTCTTCCATTCCTGCTGTTATATTCTTAACTGCGTAGAAATCTTCAAAACTCTTACTGAGTTCCATTATCTCGATCATTTCTTGTCCACCTCCCCGCTGTCGGTATTTTCTTCCCTGTTTATATGACCTCTTCCCATCCCGGCATCTGTATCATCAATATCCTTAAGTCTTAAGTCTATCTCCGAATGGAGCCTGTCTGCCGGCACTCCTAAGTGGATCAGCTCCATGGCCTTGTCTCCGAATTCCGTAAGAGCCATTCCGACCTTATCCTCTTTCCATCCGTCCTTTGGCGAGACGAAGTTGCCTCTGCCCTTGACCGTATATATGTATCCGTCGCGTTCAAGCTCCTGATATGCCCTCTGGATCGTGTTGGGGTTGATCGACAGCTCGATCGCCATGTTCCTGACTGAAGGGATCTTGTCGTTCTCCGTCAGCACGCCCTTGACTATCAGATTCTTAAGCTTCTCGTTGATCTGCTCATATATAGGCCGCTTGTCCTGATAATCGATACTTATAAGCATCCGGATCTTCTCCTTTCCTGTTTTCCCCGGGTTTCCCCCGTTTTTATGTAAAAGTAAGTGTACTAATACATCTAGTACACTTAATATACTCCCGCCGGGGCGGACTGTCAACAGGTTTTTTTTTCCTTAGATGCATTTTTTATTTCCAGTCTATAACTGTTTTTTATGCTTAAAACGGAATTTAGTCTTGCACAGGGATAAGTCATCGAACATTATGTTGTTGGTTACCTGTTTGCCGGAAAGGTTAAATAATGGCAAACAAAAAGAAAAATCAACGACATCTTACCCTTACCGATAGAACCTACATTGAACAAGAACTTGTACGAGGTTCAACATTCACTGACATTGGCAAAGCATTGGGTAAAGATCCTTCTACTATTGCAAAGGAGGTAAAACATCACTACGAGATAAGTAAAGTATCAGAAATCTCACATGGTTGCCGTAATTGTATCAATTATTCTGAAT
>JAEEGL015503647.1_pt1 | contig 18288 bp, 16 predicted proteins | sample 9134231 | NCBI WGS metagenome assembly JAEEGL01 (sample SAMN16246548, study PRJNA631951) | gut metagenome | biome: gut microbiome; feature: rumen; material: fiber-attached | host: Bos | place: Iran: Karaj | collected 2018-10 | reverse complement strand
TCTACTCCGCCAACGAGTTCCTCACCCGCATCAATCTGATGAAGGCCTATCGCGCCGACAGCGACACCCCCATCATGCACCTCCACGGCAAGAAGGTGGCCGTGGTCGGCGGCGGCAACGTGGCTATGGACGCCGCCCGCTGCTCCAAGCGCCTGGGCGCCGACGTGTACGTGGTGTATCGCCGCGGCATGGAGGAGCTGCCCGCCCGTAAGGAAGAGGTGGAGCACGCCATCGAAGAGGGCATCATCTTCAAGACCCTCAACAACCCCATCCAGATCAACGGCGACAGCGAGGACCGCGTCTCCTCCATGACCTGCATCGAGATGGAGCTGGGTGAGCCGGATGCCTCCGGCCGCCGCCGCCCCGTGGAGAAGCCGGGCAGCGAGTTCGACCTGCCGGTGGACGCCGTCATCATGTCCCTGGGCACCAGCCCCAACCCGCTGATCAAGAGCACCACCAAGGGCCTCGAGGTCAACAAGAAGGGCGGCATCATTGTCAACGAGGACGGCCTCACCAGCCGCGAGGGCGTGTACGCCGGCGGCGACGCCGTTACCGGCGCTGCCACCGTCATCCTGGCCATGGGCGCAGGCAAGCTGGGCGCCAAGTCCATCGACGAGTATCTGAGCAACAAGTAAAAACAATACATCACCCAAAACGGGGCGGACAGAGCTGTCCGCCCCGTTTTTCCAACTGTCTCGCTCTTGTGCTGGAGAGGAAAAGATGATATAATCAATTATTACTGAGCGAAAAAGAGAAGCGAGGCAATTCGATATGAAGAAACAATCGGAATCCACCGGCGCGCTGATCGGTCTGTTTCTGTCCTATTTCAAGAAACACAAGGGCCTGTTCGCGCTGGATATGGGCTGCGCCCTCCTGATCGCCCTCATTGACCTGGCGTTCCCTCTGGTTTCCCGCACGGCCATGTATCAGTGGCTGCCGGATCGAAAGTACGGAGTGTTTTTCATCGTCATGGCCATCGTTGTGCTGGCTTTCCTGCTGCGGTCCGGCCTGTATTTCGTGGTGGGCTACTGGGGCCATACCTTCGGCATCCGGGTGGAGGCAGATATCCGCCGGGATCTCTTTGAGCATATCCAGGAGCTGGGCTTCGACTTTTTTGACCGCAACCGGACCGGCCAGCTCATGAGCCGCCTGACCACCGATCTCTTTGAACTGACGGAGCTGGCTCACCACGGGCCGGAGGACCTGTTCATCTCATCCGTCACCATTATCGGCGCACTGGTGGTGATGTTCACCATCCGCTGGGAGCTGGCGCTGGTGGTCATGTGCATCATCCCTCTGCTGTTGATCGTGGTGATGTACCGCCGGCGGCAGATGAGCGCGGCGGCACGGGAGGCCAAGCAGAAGACCGGCACCATCAACGCCGAGATCGAATCCAGCCTCAGCGGCGTGCGCACCACCAAGGCCTTTGCCAACGAGGCCGAGCAGCAGACCCGGTTTGACGGCGCCAACGACGTGTTTAAAACTGCCAAGCGGGGCTTTCACCGTGAGATGGGCCTGTTCATGGCCAGCATGGAGTTCTTTGTGAACATTCTCTCCGTGGCGGTCATCGCCATGGGCGGCTGGCTTATCATGAGGGGCCGTTTGAACTACGTGGATCTCATCACCTTCAGCCTCTATATCTCCACCTTTGTCAGCCCTGTCCGCAAGCTGGCCAACTTTGCCGAGTTGTTCTCCAGCGGGTTTGCCGGGTTGAAGCGGTTTGCCGAACTGATGCACACCAAGCCCGCCATCCAGGACGCACCCGACGCCACGGAGCTGAAGAACGTGGATGGCCGCGTGACCGTGGATCACGTCTCCTTTACCTACGACGGCGTCACAGAGGTGCTCCACAACGTGTCACTGGACGTTGCCGCAGGTGAGACAATTGCCGTGGTGGGACCCAGCGGCGGCGGCAAGAGCACGCTGTGCCAGCTGATCCCCCGGTTTTACGAGGTGACGGAGGGGGCCGTTTCCATCGACGGACATGACGTGCGCCATCTGACCCAGAAGTCCCTGCGCCGCAGCATCGGTATCGTGCAGCAGGACGTGTTCCTCTTTGCCGACACCGTGCGCGAGAATATCCGCTTTGGCCGCCCCGACGCCACCGACGAGGAGGTGGTGGAGGCTGCCAAAAAGGCGGAGATCTACGACAACATTATGGAGATGCCCAACGGGTTCGACACCTATGTGGGCGAGCGGGGCACCCTGCTCTCCGGTGGACAAAAGCAGCGTGTGGCCATTGCCCGCATTTTCCTGAAAAATCCGCCCATCCTGATTTTGGACGAGGCCACGTCGGCGCTGGACAGCGTCACCGAGAGCCGGATCCAGCACGCCTTTGACGAGCTGTCCACCGGCCGCACCACGCTGATCATTGCTCACCGGCTCAGCACCATCCGCAAGGCGCACCGCATCCTGGTGGTGCAGGATGGCGTCATTGCCGAGCAGGGCACCCATGAGGAGCTCCTGGCGAAGAACGGCGCGTACGCGAAGTTGTATCACACCCAGAATCTGGGAGAGGTCTGCTGATGGAAAAGCGGGAGCTGCTGGACCGGGTGGCAATGAACGAGGAGGAACGGCTGTTGCTGGGCCGGGTTTGGGATAAATACGACCAGTGCCGCCGGCGGAACATCCCGGCCTGTACGGAATTCCTGTCCCCCCAGGAACAGGCTGCGGCGGAGCGGCTGCTTCGCGCGCTGGGGGCGGAGGACGGATACATTCTCTGGGGCGGCTATGATGGCGCGGAACGGCGCCAGATCCACTTCCTGCCGGATTGGGAGACAGAGCCGGACTATGAGGCGATCCGCTGCCTGCGGTGTACGTTCTATGAGCAGGGGCAACTGACCCACCGGGATTTTCTGGGCAGCCTCATGGGCCTGGGATTGACCCGGGAGAAGATCGGCGATATACTGGTATCGGACCAATCCGCCGACGTGGTGGTATCCCGGAGTGTGGCGGACCATCTGCTGCGGGAGTGGACAGCCGCAGGCCGGACGGCGCTGCACGTGGCGGAGATTGACCCGTCGGAGTTGCGTGTGCCTGTGCAAAAGACGAAAATCCTGCGGGATACAGTGTCCTCCCTGCGGCTGGACAGCGTGGTGTCCGTTGGCTTTTCCACCAGCCGGGGAAAAGCGGGCGAGGCGGTGGAATCGGGCAGGGTACAGGTGAACTGGACCGACTGTCAGAAGCCGGACCGCCTGTTGCGACAGGGCGATGTGATCACCGTCCGCGGCGCGGGAAAGTGCAAACTGACCGAGGTGGGCGGCGCCACCAAAAAGGGCCGCATTTTTATCACAGTGGAACGCTATCTGTGACGGGTAGAGGAGATACGATGGATCAGAAAAAAATCGACCGCATCAATGAGCTGGCCCACAAGGCAAAAACGGCGGAGGGACTCACCCCGGAGGAGATCCGGGAGCGGGATGCCCTGCGCCGGGAATACATCGACGCGGTGGTGGGCAATCTGCGTACGGAGTTGGAACACACTTACGTGGTGGATGAGCACGGAAACAAGCGCAAACTGCGGGGGAAGGGAGGACTAAAGTCCTGATGGCATACTACTATGGCGACGGCAACTACCAGAAGCCGCACAACAATCAAAACAACAGTTCGGGGAATGGCGACTGGTTTCCCTGGGTATTGATCGCCATTTTCTTTATGACAGGTCTCTGGCCCGTGGGACTGATCCTGCTGATCTCCAAGCTGTCCGACATGGGAAGCAAGAAAAAGAAACCCACGTCAAGCAGTCAAAGGCAGACGGCGACACAGAAGAAAACCGTGTCCCAGCAGACACAGACCGGTCAGACACAGACCGGTCAGACACAGACCGGTCAGACACAGACCGGTCAGACCACGGCTGCGCAGCCAAAGCGGACAACCTCCGGAGCGACCGCTGCAAAGAAAAATGTGGTCTCCAATATGATGAAGACGCCTCAGTACAGCGACAAGGGCAGCCGGATCATGCAGATCATCGGCTGGATCGTAGCCGGTCTCGGCGGTTTTGCGCTGCTGGGCGGGCTGGGCGATGCCATTGGCTCCGGCAGCCTGCTGCAGGAGCTGGGCACGATCTTCTTCTCCACCGGCATGTTGGCCGGCGGGCTGGGATTGCTGCTGGGCGGTTGGAAGATGAAACGCCGGGCCCGGCGGTTTACCAAATATCTTGCCGCTGCGGGCAAAAAGGATTCCATTGACATCAACCGCCTGGCCGAGGCGGCGGAGGTCAGTGAGCGCAAGGCCGAGAGGGATCTGGAAATCATGGTGGAGAAAGGCCTGTGGGGGCCGGAAGCCTACGTGGACAACACCAACGACATGCTTTTCCGCACCCATGAGGCCGCTGCCAAGTACTTCGACAAAAAGAATCCCATGCGGGAGCGGTTTGTGTCCACGCCTCCTCAGGCGGATGAGGGCTTCTCCGGCATGCTGCGGAATATCCGCCGGGCCAATGACCGCATCGCCGATCCGACGCTGTCCATGAAGATCGACCGCCTGGAGGAGATCACCAGCCGCATTTTCAAGACCATTGAGGACCACCCGGAGCGCCGGGATAAGGCCAACACGTTTCTCAACTACTACCTGCCCACCACCCAGAAGCTGCTGGACAGCTATGCCGACTTCGAGGAGGCAGGCGTCAGCGGCGCCAATCTCACCCAGGCCAAGGCCCGGATTGAGCGGACGATGGACAACATCGTGGCAGGTTTTGAGCATCAGCTGGACGAGCTGTACCAGGCGGAGGCTATGGACGTGGACAGCGACATCCGCGTTATGGAGAGCATGCTGCGCCGGGATACCAGTACCGTTGCCGATGACTTTGGCCTGGACGGCGGTACAGCCGTGCAAGGATGGGAAGAAGAATAATTGTATGTGTAAAGCCGTGCCGGGTTACCCCCGACACGGCTTTACACATATTAAATAAGAAGGGCTTGCAAAACACGGGAAAATACGCTACAATGCAAAACATACCATAAACTGGGGGAGAAGACCATGCCGGAAAAGATCGTCAGTCGCAGCAATCCGCTTGTCAAACATCTGCGCGCGCTGGCCGCTTCCGGCGATTATCGCCGTGACCGGAGGCAGTTCCTGTGCGACAGTCCCAAGCTTCTGGAGGAGGCTCTGCGCTGGGGCGCGGCTGTCTCCACGGTGGTCTGCACCGATCCTGCCGGCCTGCCGGAGCTTCCGGAGCGTGTGGATATTATCACCGTCAGCGACAGCGTGATGGAGGCGGTTTCCCCCGCCAAAACACCCCAGGGCGTGCTGTGTGTGTGCACACTGCCGGATACGGCCCTGCCGCCCCGCCTGGATGGACAGCGCTACGTGGTGCTGGACGGCGTGCAGGATCCCGGCAATGTGGGCACGGTGCTGCGCACGGCGGATGCCTTCGGAGCGGACGGCATGATCCTGCTGCCGGGCTGCGCGGATCCCTTCAGCCCCAAAACGGTGCGCGCCTCCATGGGCGCCGTGTTCCGCTGCCCGGTGTGGCAGTGCGGGGCAGAGAACATGAAAGAAACAATAAAGCAAAGCGGAATCGCCCTCTATGGCGCCGCTCTGCGAGCAGATACCGTGGACGCCCGCACCGTTGGCTATGACCGCGTAGCTATTGCCATCGGCTCCGAGGGCAGGGGACTGTCCCAAAAGGTGCTGGACCTGTGTGATGCCACGGTGCGCATCCCCATGGAACCCCGGTGCGAGTCCCTGAACGCAGCCATCGCCGCCGCGGTGCTGCTCTGGGAGGCCTATCGATAAGAGAGAAGGGAGGCGTCAGCCATGGCTGCGCTGAAATACTGGATCTGGCTGACCACGGTGCCCGGTCTCACCAACCGGAGCCGGCTGCAGCTGCTGGCGCATTTTTCCTCGCCGGAGGACGTATACTACGCAGATGTAGAGGAGGCCCTGACCGCCGGACTGAGCCGGGAACAGGCGGACCGGCTGGCTGATCGCTCCCTGGAGCGTGCCGAGACCATTCTGGCGGATTGCGCCAAAAAAGAACTGTTCGTTCTGACCATGGATGACGCGGCCTATCCGGCCAGACTGCGCAATATTTTTGATCCGCCTGTCCTGCTGTATGGAAAGGGCGCCATGCCGCTCTTTGACGAGGAGGCCGCCGTGGCGGTAGTGGGCACTCGCGCCGCCACGCCCTATGGCATCCACAGCGCCGAGGAGCTGAGCTATGGAATGGCCAGGGGCGGCGCGCTGATCGTGTCAGGTATGGCCAAAGGCATCGATGCCTCCGCCCACCGGGGCGCGCTGCGCGCAGGCGGGTTTACGGCGGCGGTGCTTGGCTGCGGCGCGGACGTGGCCTATCCCGAGTCCAACCGCCGGCTGTATGAGGATATTGCCGTCACTGGCGTCATTTTGTCGGAGTATGCGCCGGGCACCACGCCGGAAGGGTGGCGGTTCCCCGCCCGCAACCGTATCATCAGTGGCCTGAGCGTCGCCACGCTGGTGGTGGAGGCGCCGGAGCGCAGCGGTGCGCTGATCACCGCCCGCACGGCGCTTGATCAGGGACGGGACGTGTTTGCCGTACCCGGTCCCATCGATGCAGCCGAGAGCCGGGGCTGCAATCAGCTGATTCAGAGCGGCGCAGGTCTGGTGGCTCAGGCGTGGGATCTGTTAAGTGAGTACGAGTACCGCTTCCCCCACAAGCTGCGCCCCACAGGTGAGAAAATGCCGGAGCCGCCCGAAGAGGCTGCGGAGGTGGTACCGGGAACGACAGAGAAGGTGGAGGCCCTTCCGGTCCTTACGAGAGAACAACTGCGGGGCTTGACGGAAGATCAGCTCCGCGTGATGAGAGCATTATATGCTGACCGTCCCATGCTGACGGACGAGCTGGCAGAGGAGACCCAGATACCCGTGCGGCGGGTGCTGGCATCCCTGACAGTATTGGAAATCGACGGCTTTGTCCGCCAAAGCGGTGCCCGCTGCTTTGTGCGTACGGCAGAGCTGCCCCAGGAGGAGAAGGAACATGGCAAAGAAGGATGAAAAAAAACTGGTGATCGTGGAGTCCCCCGCCAAGGCAAAGACCATCGGCAAATATCTCGGCCCCGGCTATGAGGTCAGGGCCTGCATGGGCCACCTGCGCGATCTGCCCAAGAGCACCATCGGCGTGGACGTGGACAACGACTTTGAACCCAACTACCGTCCCATCAAGGGCAAGGAGGACATCATCCGGGATTTGAAGAAGCTGGCTCAATCCAGCGACGTGGTCTATCTGGCAACCGACCCGGACCGTGAGGGCGAGGCCATCTCCTGGCATCTCCAGCACCTTCTGGAACTGGATGGAGAGAAGGCACAGCGCGTGACCTTCAATGAGATTACCCCCCGGGTGGTGACGGAGAGTATTGCCAAGCCCCGATCCATCGACCAGGATCTGGTGGACGCACAGCAGGCGCGCCGTGTGCTGGACCGCATTGTTGGGTACCAGATTTCTCCCCTGATGTGGAAAAAGATCCGCCGCGGCCTCAGCGCCGGACGGGTCCAGAGCGTGGCTGCCCGTATGGTGGACGACCGGGACCGGGAAATTGAGACCTTTGAGCCCAAGGAGTTCTGGACGCTGGATGCCATGCTGAAAAACGAGGCCGGCGCAGAGTTTACCGTCCACTACTACGGAAGAGACGGCAAAAAGTATGAGCCTGCCACCGGAAAAGAGGTGGAGGAGCTCCAGCAGGAGTTATCCGACCTTCCCTTCGTGGTGGACAGCGTCAAGCGCTCTGATAAGCAGAGATCCCCGGCGCCGCCCTTTACCACCTCCACCATGCAGCAGGAGGCGTCCCGCAAGCTGAACATGACGCCTCGCCGCACCATGGCCATCGCCCAGCAGCTCTATGAGGGCGTGGATATCACCGGCGAGGGCACTGTGGGTCTCATTACCTATATGCGTACCGACTCCCTGCGGGTTTCCACCGAGGCCCAGCGTGATGCGCGCTCCTTCATCGACGGACGCTACGGGCAGAATTACCGCCCCGGCAGTTACCGCCAGTTCAAGGCCAAGGCCGGCGCACAGGACGCCCACGAGGCCATTCGCCCCAGCAACGTGAAGCTGACCCCCGAGCAGGTCAAGAATGACCTGACCGGCGAGCAGTACAGGCTCTATCGCCTGATTTGGAGCCGCTTCCTGGCCAGCCAGATGGCCAACGCCGTATATGACAGCGTCAACGTGGAGGTCGCGGCAGGCAAGCACGCTTTCCGCGCCAGTGCCAGCACGTTGAAATTCGCCGGCTATACCGCCGTGTATGAGGAGAGCAGAGACGAGGAGAAAGAGGAGAAGGAATTGCCTCTGCCCGAGCTGCACCCCGGTGAGAGCGTTTCGGTGCTGGATTTCGTCTCCGGGCAGCATTTTACCCAGCCTCCCGCCCACTACACCGAGGCCACGCTGATCCGCGCCATGGAGGAGCAGGGCATCGGCCGCCCCTCCACCTACGCGCCTACCGTGTCCACCATTCTGGACCGGGGATACGTGAAAAAGGACGGCAAGTATCTGTGCATCACCAACCTGGGCCACGCGGTGACGGCGTGGATGGAGCAGTATTTCACCGACATCGCCGATACCAAATTCACCGCCCATATGGAACAGCTGCTGGACAGCGTGGAGGAGGGAGAGACTCCCTGGAAGGATGTGCTGCGGGGCTTCTACGGCGGCTTCACCGACCATCTGGGTCAGGCGGAGCAGAGTGAGTACGTCAAGATCCCGGATACCGTCAGCGATGAGGTATGTCCTGTCTGCGGACGCAATCTGGTGGAGAAGGACGGCAAATTCGGCCCGTTCCTGGCCTGTCCGGGTTTCCCGGAATGCAACTTCACCATGCCCCTGGTGGTACAGATGCCCGGCCGCTGCCCCAAGTGCGGCGGACGGCTGATGAAGCGCACCGGCGTCAGCAAAAAGAGCGGCAAGCAGTACACCTACTACTGCTGCGAGTTCACCAACAACCGGGGCGGCGCCGCCACCTGTGACTTCATGACCTGGGACGTGCCGGTGAAGGACGACTGCCCCGCCTGCGGCCAGACCATGTTCAAACGGGCCGGACGGGGCTATAAGCGGCCCTTCTGCATCAACCCCGAATGCAGCAACTTTACCCCCGAGGATAAGCGGGGCTACTACAAGAAAGCGGACGAGGGGACGGAAAAGGCGGAAAAAAAGACCGCCAAAAAGTCTGCCGCCAAAAAGACCACCACCCGAAAGACCACGAAAAAGGCGGAGAAATAAATGAGCCACGTAACTGTGATCGGCGCGGGCCTGGCGGGCAGCGAGTGCGCCTGGCAGCTTGCCCAGCGAGGCATCGAGGTGACGCTGCGGGAGATGAAACCCGTCAAGACTACACCTGCCCATACAACCGAATACTATGCCGAGCTGTGCTGCTCCAACTCCCTGCGGTCGGACCAGCTGGAAAACGCCGTGGGCCTCCTGAAAGAAGAGCTGCGCCGTTTGGACAGCCTGATCATCCGCTGTGCCGACGCCACCCGCGTCCCCGCCGGCGGCGCTCTGGCGGTGGACCGCCACGGTTTTGCCCGGATGGTGACGGAGCAGATCCAAAATCACCCCAACATCACTGTGGTACCGGGCGAGGTTACGGAGATCCCCGAGGGCGAGGTGGTCATCGCCTCCGGCCCCCTGACCTCCGATGCCCTGGCGGACAAGCTGACCGACCTGTTCGGCGGCGATACCACCCTGCACTTTTACGACGCCGCCGCACCACTGGTGGCTTTTGACAGCGTGGACATGTCCAGCGCCTACTTTGCCTCTCGTTACGACAAAGGAACACCGGATTATGTTAACTGCCCTATGACGGAGGATGAATACAGGGCGTTTTGGACGGAGCTGATCTCTGCCCAGGAGGCGGAAGTCCACGGATTTGACGACGGCGGCGTATTTGAGGGCTGCATGCCAGTGGAGGTCATGGCCCGGCGGGGGGAGGACACGCTGCGGTTCGGTCCTCTGAAGCCCAAAGGACTGCCGGATCCAAAAACGGGGCGTGATCCCTACGCGGTGGTGCAGCTGCGCAAGGACAACGCCGAGGGAACCATCTACAACCTGGTGGGTTTCCAGACGCACCTGAAATGGCCGGAGCAGAAGCGGGTCTTCTCCATGATCCCCGCGCTGCGGGAGGCTCGGTTTCTGCGCTATGGCGTCATGCACCGCAACACCTATCTGGATTCTCCCCGGCTGCTGGACCGTTATTACCGTCTGCGCTCCGATCAGCGCATCTCCTTTGCCGGGCAGATGACCGGCGTGGAAGGCTATGTGGAGTCCTGCGCCAGCGGATTCCTGGTGGGCGTGGAGACGGCCCGCCGCCTGCTGGGCAAGCCCCCTGTTGATTTCCCCCAGGAGACGGCCATCGGCGCCCTGGGATTGTACGTCAGCGGCGGCAGCGTGGGCGATTTCCAGCCTATGAACATCAATTTCGGCATCATTCCGCCCCTGGGCTACCGGGTGAAGGGTAAGAGAAACAAAAACGCGGAGTTGTCCCGGCGGTCCCTGGAGATCATAGAAAAAATAAAGGAAGAGGTTCTGAGTCGATGAAGATCATCATTGACGCCATGGGTGGCGACAACGCGCCGCTGGAGATCGTAAAAGGAGCTCTTGCGGCACAAAAACACTGGGGTGTGGATGTGGCTCTCACCGGTGACACGGTGGCCATTCTCAAGGCACTGGAGAGCTGCGGCGTCAAGGAACTGCCCCGCGGCATGGAAATTGTACATACCACCGAGACGGTTGAGATGTGCGACGACCCCGCCATGGTATTCCGCCGCAAGAAGGACAGCTCCATGGGCGTGGCATTGCAGATGCTGCGTGACGGCAAGGGTGACGCGGTGGTGTCCGCGGGCTCGACGGGCGCGCTGCTCACCGGAGCCACGCTGATCGTCAAGCGGGTGCGGGGTATCCGCCGGGCGGCTATGGCCCCCGTGATCCCCACCACCACAGGCAAGGCGGTTCTCATTGACTGCGGCGCAAATGCCGAGTGTACCCCGGAATACCTGGTACAGTTTGCCTATCTGGGCAGCTTTTACGCCAAGCGGATCCTGGGACTGGAGAATCCCCGGGTGGGCCTTTTGAACATCGGCGCTGAGGACAGCAAGGGTACCGATCTCCAGAAGGAGACACTTCACTGGCTCCGGAATGCCGGCGAAAAGGGCCATTTGAACTTTATCGGCAATATTGAGGCCAAGGAGGCCATCAAGGGCGGCTGCGATGTCATTGTGGCCGACGGTTTTTCCGGCAACATCATGCTCAAGAGCATCGAGGGGACCGGTTCGCTGGCAGGCAGCGCCGTCAAGTCCATCTTCCGGAAAAACCTGCTGACAAAGCTGGCTGCCCTGATTGTGATGCCGGGTCTCAACGCCTTCAAGGCAATGATGGATCCCAACAAGGTGGGCGGTACGGCGTTTATCGGCATCTCCCGCCCGGTCATCAAGGCCCATGGCTCGTCCAATGCCGAGGCTATCGAAAATGCCGTCGGCCAGGCAAAGTATTTTGCCGAAAGCGGACTCATTGCCGATATTGAGTCCCATGTGGAGCTGATGAAGGTGGACCGTGAGGAAATGTGAAATTCACAAATTATCTATTGACACGGCTATGCAATTGCCGTATTATTTCCCCAGATAACACGGCGAAAGGAGGAATACCTTCATGACAACGGAAGAGATTTTCAAGACGATGCAGGGCCTTATTGCCGAGCAGTTCGCCATGGATACCGACGAAGTCACTATGGAAAGCTCATTTGTGGACGATCTTGGCGCCGACAGCGTGGATCTGGTGGACCTGGTGATGGCTATGGAGGAGCAGTTCGAGATCGGCGAGATCCAGGAGGAAGAGCTGTCCCGCCTGAAGACGGTGGGTGACTGTGTCGATTACCTGAGCGGAAAGCTGAGCGAATGATCGCAATCAACATTTGAAAAAAGTGACCCCGCTGAAAGGCGGGGTTTCCTTTTTCAGGTGTTGGAGAAAGGAAGTAACGATGGAAACACTGGAAGAACGGCTGGGCTATCGGTTCCGGGACAGGAACCTGCTCTGCGCCGCGATGATCCACAGCTCCTTTGCCAATGAGCACAGAGGAAGCGGCCTGGAAAGCAACGAGCGCCTGGAGTTTCTGGGCGATGCTGTGCTGGGCCTTGTGACAGGAGAATACCTGTTCCGCACCCATCCCGATGCGCCGGAAGGTGATCTGACAAGGATGCGGGCGGCGCTGGTATGCGAGGAGAGTCTGCACGAAGTGGCTGAGGCCCTCGATCTGGGCCGGTATCTGAAATTGGGCAGGGGAGAGGAGCTGGGCGGAGGCCGCCGGCGTCCCTCCATTTTGGCTGACGCCACAGAGTCCGTCTTTGCCGCGGTGTATCTGGACGGCGGCATGGAGCCTGCCCGTGCGCTGATCCACCGGGTTCTGCTGGAGCGCGGCCGGGAGGAGGCGGTTGAGAGCCGCCGCCGGGATTACAAGACGGCGCTGCAGGAGGTGGTGCAGCGCAAGGCCAATCAGGTGCTGTGCTATGAGATGATCGGCGCAACCGGCCCGGACCATGAGAAAGTATTCACCTGCGCCGTTCAGCTGAACGGCGAAACGATCGGGCAGGGCAGCGGCCGCAGCAAAAAAGAGGCGGAGCAGGCCGCAGCCCAGGCTGCCCTGGAGCAGATCCGCAAATAAGACGATCGGCGTCTGATCCTGTGGGACAGGCGCCGATTTGTTTATTCACAAGAAATATGTGTGGTATTTTTTACCGGGATATGATATAATCTCATGATAGAGTAGAGTAGTATCGGCACCGGATACTGTTTCGGAGCCGGGAGAACCAGATAGAACGGGGGATAGTTATATGTCTGTTTTCGAATCCATCTTGCTGGGCCTGATCCAGGGCATCGCTGAATTTCTGCCCATTTCCAGCTCCGGTCATCTGGCCATTGCACAAAACCTGCTTGGTCTAAAGGCAGATGTGCCCGAGTTTTTTGACGTGCTGTTGCATCTTGGCACACTGCTGGCGGTGTTTGCGGCCTATTGGCAGGATATCAAGGACATGGTCCGGGAGTTTTTCTGCGGCATCGGTGATGTTGTCCACCGCAGCACACCTACGCCTGTGCCCCCCGCCCGGCGGCTGATCCTGCTGATCGTCATCGGTACGCTGCCTCTTTTTGCGGTGCTGCCGATACATAAGAAGATCCAGAGCCTGTCCAACAATATGGTCTTTATCGGCATGGCGCTGGTGGTCACCGGATTCTTGCTGTACGCCTGCGATCTGCGGCGCAAGGGTCGGAAAAATGAGCGCACCGCCACCTGGCTGGACGCTGTCCTGGTGGGAGTCGGCCAGGCCGTTGCCACCGTGCCCGGTATTTCCCGCTCCGGTATGACCATTACCGCCGGATGCTTTACCGGCTTTGAGCGGCGCTTTGCGGTGCGGTTTTCGTTTCTGCTGTCCATTCCCGCTGTGCTGGGCGCCAACATTCTCAGCCTGAAGGACGCTCTGGAGGCCGGTATCGACTGGACCCAGGTGCCGGTTTATCTGGTTGGCGTCATCGTGGCGGCGGTGGTGGGTTATCTGTGCATCCGGCTGCTGAGAATGATTGCCGACAGAGGCCGCTTCGGCGCCTTCGCCTACTACTGCTGGGCGGCGGGTCTGCTGACCCTGGTGCTGAACATTATCGTCAACAAGTGAGGAACAAAATGGCTACAAAACAGAAGAAAACGGGGAAAAAGGGGAAATCTCCCTCCCGCAATGAAAAGACGCCGCCCCGCAGGCCGGCCTATAACGCCACGGCGCGCCTGGTCTGCGCGCTGGTGTGTCTGCTGCTGGCTCTGTGCGTGCTGGTCAGCTATTTCCGGGCAGAGGCACTGTTCCTGCGCTTTTTCTCCGGACTGCTCAAGGGCTTGTTTGGATACGGATACTATCTGTCCGCTGCCCTGCTGGCTCTCGCCGGGGGCATGCTGATCGCACATGGGGGACGCCCTGTGCGGCTGCGCACCATCTGTACGCTGCTGCTGGTACCGCTGGTGGGCAGCCTGATGCACCTGCTGCTCAGCCATGCCGGCTACGGTTCTTCCACGTCCGTGATCAAAGACCTATGGACGGATGGACAGGCCCTGCTGGGAGGCGGTGTGATTTCCGGCGGCCTGGCGGTGGGCCTGCACGCTGTTTTCGGGAAGATCATCTCGATCATCCTTGTGCTGGCGTTCATTATCGTTGCAGTGATCGTGGCATGTCATCTGAACCCCTCCGAGATGGCGGAGACTGCCCGTGAGCGGGCTGCCGTCCGCCGGGAAGAGGCGGAGAGAGTGCGACAGGAAAAAGAGGAGCAGAAAGAGTGGGAGGAGAAGGCAAGACGCCGCAAGGACTTGGATCAGCCACCGGCAAGGCGCCGCGGCAATCAGGTCATTGACTTTCCGCTGGATGATCCCCTTCCTCTGCAGGAGGACACTGCGCCGATGGACAAGCCCCTTGAACAGGTGATGCCGGAGCGGAAGAGCTTCTTCTCCCGCAAAAGTGAGGAGATCCGCACCCCGGCCGAGGTGCTGGAGCAGTCCACTGACGGAAAACAGCCCGCCGTTGAGGAGAAAAAGCCCCGTCGCCGCAAGGAAAAGGAGATCACCAAAGAGGACGTGGTGGAGGCTACCGAGGAGATCACCCAGGAGATCGACAGCGAGCTGGCAGAACCGGCAGAGGCCTATCACTACCCGCCTGTCACGCTGCTGGAAGCCAATATCACAGACAATTACGCAGAGGTTGGCGCCGAGCTGCGCAACAATTCCCGCCGTCTGACGGATACGCTGAGCTCCTTCGGCGTAGACGCATCTGCCGGCGAGGTGGTCCACGGGCCCAGCGTGACCCGTTATGAGTTCACGCTGGATCAGGGCGTCAAGCTCAGCAAGCTCACCAATCTCTCCGAAGATATTGCCCTGGCACTGGGCGTCAGCGGCGTGAGAATCGCACCCATCCCCAACAAGAATTCCGTGGTGGGTATTGAAGTGCCCAACCGTGTCCGCGCCACGGTGAAGATCCGCGATATCATCGAGTCCCAGAACTTTACCGGGCACAAGTCCCCGGTGGCATTCGTGGTGGGCAAGGACATCGGCGGAAACGAGATCGTGGGTGACATCTCCCGTCTGCCCCACGTGCTGATTGCCGGTACCACCGGTTCCGGCAAGTCCGTGTGTACCAACTCCATGATCATCAGTCTGCTCTATCGCTGCACGCCGGAGGACGTTCGGTTTATCATGGTGGACCCGAAGATGGTGGAGCTGGCCCCCTATAACGGCATTCCCCACCTGCTGATCCCGGTGGTAACCGATCCCAAAAAGGCTGCCGGCGCCCTGCAGTGGGCCGTATTCGAGATGATGAAGCGGTATAAAATGTTCTCGGAGAAGGGCGTCAAGGATCTGAAGGGCTACAATGCGCTGGCTGATCAGGACCCGGAGATGAAAAAGCTGCCCACCGTTGTGGTTGTCATCGACGAGCTGGCCGATCTGATGATCGCCGCGGCCAAGGAGGTGGAGGAATCCATCTGCCGAGTGGCCCAGATGGGCCGGGCTGCGGGTATGCACCTTGTCATCGCCACCCAGAGCCCCCGTGCCGACGTCATCACCGGCCTGATGAAGGCCAATATTCCCAGCCGTATCGCCCTGACCGTGGCGTCCTCTCTGGAGAGCCGGATCATTCTGGACAACGTGGGCGCTGAGAAACTGGTAGGTTACGGCGATATGCTGTATTTCCCTCTGGGAATGCAGAAACCCCTGCGTGTGCAGGGCTGCTTCGTCTCCCCGGAGGAGATCGAGCGTGTGGTGGAGTTTGTCAAGGCCAGCGGCGAGGCCAATTACGACCAGGGCGTCATCGACCAGATCGAGGCTGCCGCCAAGAAGGACGAGAAGGGCAAGGGCGCATTCGCCTCCGCCGACGAGGATGTGGACGGCGACGACACCGACGAGCTGCTGCCTGCCGCCGTGGATATCATGCTGGAGATCGGACAGGCATCCACCTCCATGCTGCAGCGCAAGCTGAAGCTGGGCTATTCCCGGGCCTCCCGCCTGGTGGACCAGATGGAGGAGCGCGGCTATGTGGGTCCCTTCAACGGCAGCAAGCCCCGGGAGATCCTGATTACCAAGCAGCAATGGCAGGAGCTGAAGATGAAGCAGGGGACCGGTGATCCGGATCCGGAGCGGGAATTCGACCGCTTTGGCACCATCAACGATATGTTCGAGAGCCACGATGCATTGGAATAACTCAATATCACAAAACAACCCGCCCCACGGATGTGCGGCGGGTTGTTTTGCGGAAGGGATGCCACCCGCATTCTCGGCGCATAGGATGGATGGGGCCATGCGCCCCGATCCGAGCGAGAGGAGGTGACTTCCGTGAAACAATTCGGCATCGACGTTTCCCACTGGCAGGGGGATTTCGACTTTGCCAAAGCCGTGAAGGAGGGCGTCAGATTCGTTGTTATCAAGGGTGGCGGCGGAGATGACGGACTGTACGTGGATTCCCGGTTCAAGGAAAACTATAACAAGGTGAAAAAGCTGAACCTGCCGGCGGGCTGCTACTGGTTCAGCAGGGCGCTGACGGTAGAGGATGCCCGCAAGGAGGCGGCCTATTTCTATGACAACATCCTGAAGGGCCGACAGTTTGAGCTGCCGGTGTATATGGATGTGGAGAACAAGACCCAGCTGTCCCTGGGCAAGCGGAAGCTGACGGACGTGGTTAAGGCGTGGTGCAGCGAGCTGGAGAAACGGGATATGCTGCCGGGGATTTACAGCTCCAAGTCCTACTTTGACGCCTATCTGTACGACAGCGAGCTGACGAAGTACCCCCACTGGGTGGCAGCCTGGTCCAAGTCGTGCAGCTATTCACCCCAGAGCTGCTTCGGCCTGTGGCAGTTCGGCGGTGAGACCAACCTGATCCGCAGCAACAAGGTGGCCGGCGTGGTCTGCGACCAGGACTATCTGCTCATCGACTACCCTTCAATGATCAAAAAAGAGGGCAAAAACGGCTTTCCCAAACCGGAACCCGCCACGCCCAAGGCGGATACGTGCTCCGTGACGCTGCCGGTGCTGCGCGTGGGCAGTGACGGCGGCCACGTCCGCACGCTGCAGATCCTGCTGAACAAGTACAACCGCGCCCGGCTGACCGAGGACGGCATTTTCGGCACCGCCACGGAGCACGCGGTGCGGCTCTACCAGCGCAAGCGGGGCCTGGCGGTGGATGGCGTGGTGGGCAAGGACACCTGGACACAGCTGCTGCAATAAACAGAAAAACAGGACGGAGGGATCCCTCCGTCCTGTTGGCGTCCATCAGTCAGCTCTGCCCGTCCGCCAGACGGTCCAACCGGCGGTTGCGGAAATACAGGATCATATCGGCGCTGACCATGAGAATGTTCAGGATGTAGAAGAAAAAGACGTAGGTGATGCTGCCGGCCGCAATCTTGGACAGGATCCCGGCGATATAGCCCAGCCAGATGAAGCACAGAAAAACGATACTCTTGCCCCTGGCGGTCCTGGACCGGACGGAGCGGATGATATTCATGGGCCAGGACAGGCCAAACAGCGTCACCATGCACGCCTCCAATAACTCAGGCATCACACTATTACCTCGCAATCTGAAAATATCAAGCCTCCCGGCTTGATTTCGCCGGGCGGAGCGCCGCAGTGAATTCGCTTCTTTTCGCGTTATTCCGCACGGCGCGCGTTGAGTATATCAGATTGTCCCGCGAACTGCAAGAGGATGTCCCCGGAACTGCAACGGACAGATAAAACCGGCGTGACCGTAATCGTCACGCCGGTTTCATGCAATTGGCTGTTGATTTCTCACGCGTTGGTTTCAAGCGAGCGGCTCCACCGCCGACAAATCCTCCATGTCAATGACGGTGCCATCAGCCATAGTGACGGTGTGATACACCGGGTCCACCTTCTTTACCGCGCCCTCTATGGTCACATAGGCCCCGCCGGCCTTGTAGGGATCGTAGACAAAGTAGGTGATCCGCGCTGCCGGACGTTCGCTCTCTCGGTCATAGAGCTGCCGAAGGGCTTCACTGAGTTCGGCGCGGCGGCTCTCGTCCAGCTCCACCGGCGACTCTGTCAGCCGAGCTGTCTCCCGCACGGCGTCCTCGTATCCGGTGAGAGCCGCAAAAGGGGAGAACTGGGCCGCCCGGTTCCACCGGGACATATGGGGGCGCGTGGGGGACACGTGGTGAGGCAGGCGGATGATGTCGTCATAGCGATGTTCATTTTGTTCGCTCATTTTTCCGCCCCCTCACGCCTTGTGACCGCCGATCTGGCGGTTGCGCTCCATGGCCGTGGCGCCCTCCTCCAGGTTCATGCCCTTCAAAATGGC
>JAEEGL013492197.1_pt1 | contig 18288 bp, 28 predicted proteins | sample 9134231 | NCBI WGS metagenome assembly JAEEGL01 (sample SAMN16246548, study PRJNA631951) | gut metagenome | biome: gut microbiome; feature: rumen; material: fiber-attached | host: Bos | place: Iran: Karaj | collected 2018-10 | reverse complement strand
TGTATTGGGTGTTTAACAATATAGAAATGGCTTGTGTACCTGTTACGGCAGACATGGAAGATAATGGTGTGTTAATTGATTTGGATTATTCCAACCAGTTATCCTCCAGATACAATAAGTTACTTGAAGAAAAAGTACAGAACTTTTATGAGTTATTAAAACCCTATAATGATAAGATAGATAAGGCAAGAAATGGCGGGGCTAAAATTGATAATCCTGTAAATATGGGAAGTCCTACACAGTTGGCAATTCTATTCTATGATATTCTTAAAGTTGAACCTCCTGATAAGGGTTCCCCAAGAGGAACAGGGGAGGATATATTAGTTAAAATGAATAATCCGATTGCTAAGGCAATCTTGGAATACAGAACAATGGCAAAGTTGGTATCTACATACATAGACAAGTTGCCAGAATGTGTTAATCCAAATGATGGTAAGATACATTGTAATTTCCATCAATATGGAGCCAACACAGGAAGATATTCAAGCAGTGAACCAAACTTGCAGAACATTCCTTCACATAACAAAGATATTAGAAAGATGTTTACTGCCAGCAATGGGTATTTATTAATGAGTAGTGACTTTTCACAACAGGAACCTAAATGTCTTGCGGCTCTGTGCCGTAAAGATGGTGACCCACAGATGTATAACACATTTATGGAGGGTAAAGATTTGTATAGTGAAATAGCAAGTAAGGCGTTTAATAAGCCCTATAAAGAATGTTTGGAACACTTTCCAAAAGGTTCCTACATTACACAAATTAACAAAAAATGGTATTACGCCACAGAGGACGATTATGATAAAATAGCCGATGGTGCAAATGATACTTATAATGACGGTAAAGAACGTAGAACACAGGCAAAAAGTATTTTGTTGGGTGTGTTATATGGTAGAGGGGAATCAAGTATTGCTGAGCAATTAGGTTGTACAAAGGAAAAGGCAAAGGCAATCAAGAAAAGTGTGTTCCAAGGTTTCCCAGCAATTAAACAATTTGAACAGACTTCCATAAACATGGCAAAAGAATTAGGTTATGTTACTACAGTTTGTGGTAGAAAAAGAAGATTACCTGATATGCAGTTGGACGAATATGAGTTTTATTGGGAGAATGGTAAGGAGTTGGATACAGATATACTTGATTTTGATAGTGACTTACCTTTCGACGATAATGGAAATCCGGTTGAGCAGGATAATACAGTTCCACAGGCTACACGAAGTAAATACATAAGAAAGCTCAAAAATGTTTGGAAGTTTTCGGATAAGCAAAAGATAATTCAGGAAGCTAAAAAAGAAGGTATTAAGATTATTGATAATGAAGTAAAGTTGGCAGATGCTACTCGGCAGTGTGTTAATAGTAGAATACAGGGTAGTGCGGCAGACCTTACAAAGTTGGCAATGATAAAACTCAACAATAATACCAAGTTAAAGGAATTAGGTTTTAGACTTTTAATTCCTGTTCACGATGAAGTCATAGCGGAATGTCCTGAGGCAAATATAAAGGAATGTTCTAAGTTGTTGGCACAGATAATGTCACAGGCCGCAGAAGAAATATTGGAAATGTCAATTAAATGTGATGTGGTTGTATCTAAATGTTGGTATGGAGAGGAGATAGAAATATGATACCTAACTTTGTTAAGGGAAGAGAAAAGAATGGGGAAGGGTTTGATTTATATTTCGCCGGAACTCAATGTGATTTATGTGAGGAGTGGATGTTACTACATAAGTCATGCCGATTACAGAGTCAGGTGAATGATAGGAAGAATATTGCCAGATGGGTTCAGGAGGCCGTTGGGGCAAAACTGTTTATAGATTCTGGTGCCTATACTGCCTTGACACAGGGTAAGGAAGTTAATGTGGACGAGTATATTAACTACATCAATGGAATTTCCGATAAGGTTCATGTGTTTGCACAGGTGGACTATATACCTAAAAGTGCACAGGATAAAACAGATACAGGAAAGGCAAGTTGGGAAAATTACTTGTATATGCAAGATAGAGTTAAGGAACCTGACAAGTTAATGCCTATATATCATCAGAGCGAGAATTTGGAAGTCTTAAAACGTATGGTAGAATATAAAAGACCTGATGGAACTTTTATACCTTATATAGGTTTTGGTGCTCTGGCCGGAACAGGAGTAACACTTCCACAGAAGAAAGCATTCTTTTCTAAATGTTATAAGGTAATTCTACAGAGTAAAAATCCACACGTTAAGGTTCATGCAATGGGTATGACATCTCTTTCACTTTTGGAGATGTTTCCGTTTTATAGTGCCGATAGCACAAGTTGGATAATGCAGGGGGCAATGGGTAATATCCAAACTCCTTGGGGTATGTTGGATGTAAGTGATAAGAACAAATTTCAGAAAAGTAGTTTATTCCATGCACATCCGGAGATAAAAGATAAGATAATAGCATGGTTAGAAGATAACGGATTAACACTTGATGGAGTTGTAAATGATTACAAGTCAAGAATGTTATGTAATTTGATAACATTAACAGAGTGGGCAAAAAATTATAGATATAAAGGAGGCGAATTACAGTTTAAGAAAAGTCTGTTTTGACCACATAATGTTTACCTATAAACCATTATAAAAAATATCAGGAGGAATTAAAAATGAACAGAAACACAGGTAAAATGGATTTAATCCATAAAGATGGTACAGTTTGTAAGGGAGCCAATGTTGTGTGGGACCCTATTACACCTAAGGTAGGGATTCCTTATTTTGGCACACAGGCAAGATTTTCCGATTTCTTTTCGGCAGTAATTTCCAATTACTTTGATACTTTACAGGGTGTGAGGTATGCCGAAACTAATTCAGGAAATTGTGATTCTTCTTTCTTATACGCCACTGAGTATGGGATGAAGGTTATCACTAATGATTTAGGTTTATACAGTTACTACACGGCAAGAGCCATTGGTGGTGAGGCAGATGACAAGATTATTTCAGATGCGGCTTATTGTGCGGCACTTGTTGATATAATGGGCTCCTACACACCGGAACAGCCCACAAGTGAGGAACAGATACAGGCAGTTAAACAGAGGCAGAAGGAATGGGAAGACAAGTTTAGGTCCGTTCGTGTTCCTGGTGCTTATGTGGCTAATTACAATATGGACTTAGAGGATTTCTTAAATGTAATGCCGGAAGTTGATGTATTGTTTTCCGATTACGCATGGCCTTGGAGAATGGCGGGTACCGGGGAGACTGAGGAGTATACGGCAAGTGTGGATTTATTTAGAAAGTACCTTACCGGGGATGAACTTGGTTTCACGGCCTTAACAAGAGAGGAGATTATTCCTTTTGTACTGCGTAACCTTCCTAAGGCACTTAAGAAATGTAAATATTTCTTACTTAGTAACCAGTCCAGCAATTATCCTGACCCTGAGACATTGGAGTTTGCCCTTACAAAGGCAGGTTATGAATATGACAGATATACAATGTTTACAGAGAAGCAGGATGTTGATGATTTAGGCAATCAGGATGCGTACCTAAATAATGGTCTTTGGTGTGAGACTGTTTATGTTATAAAGGGCGAATTATAATAGGAGGGTTACTATGTGTTCTATATGTGGTGGTACTGATTTAAATGATATGGCCTTTCATATTTTTAAAAAGGCACAGGATAGGGGAAGAGATTATAGTAACCTTTTCTTTCGCAAAGGAAGTTGGATTTGTAATCACAGGGCAGTTCCTACAACAGAATTAGAAAACAGTGATTATAATCAGCCTTTTGGTACAGATTATAAGGTTGTACATAATGGGACTATTTCTAATGATAAGGAGTTAGGTAATAAGGGCAAAATAGATAGTGCGATTTTACCTAAGGTTCTTGATTTTACAAGTTTAGCAACTTTTACGGAATCATTACAACGTATTATAGGTTCCTATGCTATAGCAGTATTGAAACCCAATGGACATTTTTATCTGGCATGTAACTATAAACCTATTTTCTATAGTTTTACACCGGATGGAAATTTTTACTTTTCTTCCTATGCCCATCACTTAGAAGGATTACCTAATGTCACAAGGATGACACCTTATTCCACTTTTGATACAGAAACAAAAGAAACCGGAGTTATTCCCAGAAAGGTATATGATAGGGCGGTTGTTATATGTTCCGGAGGACTAGATAGTACTGCTGTGGCTTCCTATGTTAGACAAACTCACAAGGATATGATTTTACTACATTTTCAATATGGTTGTCTGGCAGAGACTAAGGAAACACAGTGTATTAAACAATTAGCGGAGGATTTTCATTGCGATTACAAGTTTATGCCTTTGAATTATGATTTTTCCGATTGCCATTTATTAGGTAATGGGGATGACATAGCAGAAGGTGAGGCCGGTGCAGAATATGCACATGAATGGGTTCCGGCAAGAAATCTGGTACTTATGTCCATGGCAGTAGCATTTGCAGAGGCTAACCATTACAGTTATATTTATTTGGGGACCAACCTGGAAGAGGGTGGGGCTTATCCAGATAATGAAGAACAGTTTATAAGGGATTTTAACAGTTGTTTATATGGGGCAGTTCAGAATGGTAATTATGTGGAAATAAGAACTCCTGTTGGGAATCTTATGAAGCATGAAATAGTAGCATTTGGAAATAAATATGGAGCACCCTTTGAACATACATGGTCCTGTTATAGAAATGGGGAGAAGCCTTGTGGTCATTGTGGTCCCTGTCATATGAGAAAAATCGCTTTTGAAAGAAATGGTCTGGTGGACCCGTTGTTAAAGGAGGAGTGATTATGTACTACGTATCTAAGAGAATGGAGATAGCAGGTTCACATCAACTGAAGTTACCCTACACTTCTAAATGTGAAAATTTACATGGGCATAATTGGATAATTACTGTCCATTGTAAGTCTAAGAAGTTAACACAGTATGGGATGGTTGTTGACTTTGCACAGGTTAAGAAAGAAATACATGGTTATTTAGACCATGGGAATCTTAATCAGTTGTTGCCGGACATTAATCCTACAGCAGAAAATATTGCTAAATGGATATGTGATAAAGTCACAGACCTCTGTGAATACGGTTATTGTTATAAGGTAACTGTACAGGAGTCTGAAGGTAACATAGCCACATATGAAAGGGGTGATGATGAATGAAGGTAGTTGAAATCTTTAACAGTATTGAGGGAGAAGGAAAAAGAGCCGGACTTCCTTGTACATTTATAAGATTATATGGGTGTAACCTCAAGTGCAGTTATTGCGATAGTCGTTATGCCTGTGAGGGTGGAGATTATACCGAAATGTCCATCGGTGAAATCGTAAAGCAGGTTAAGAATTTTGGTTGTCCGAATATAACACTTACCGGAGGGGAACCTTTACTTCATTATGAAACGAATGAACTGTTAAGACGTTTGGCAGATTTGACACGTTTAACAGGAATACATTATCAGATAAATGTGGAAACCAATGGTTCCATTACTCCCGGATTAGTAACATCTGCACCTCATGATATATTCTACACAATGGATTATAAGACAAAGGCAAGCGGAATGTCCGAGCACATGAATCTGTATGCTATAAGCACTCTAAACGAAAATGATGTGTTGAAGTTTGTGGTGGGTTCCGAAGAAGATATGGAGCAGGCTTTAGAACTTACCCACCAGAGGAAGGTAAAGGCTCAGATATATCTTAGTCCGGTATTCGGACAGATAGAACCTGTTAAGTTGGTGGAGTTTGTACAAAAACACGAATTATGGAATTGGAAGGTACAGTTACAGCTCCACAAATTTATCTGGGACCCTAATGAAAGGGGTGTATGATATGAAGCAGATTGATAGTCGTAAGGTGGAAGAGGCAGTTAGATTGTTACTTGAGGCACTTGGGGATGACCCGGAACGTGAAGGATTAAAGGAAACACCCAGAAGAGTTGCCAAGATGTACCAGGAAGTCTTTGAAGGAATGTGTTATACTAATGAAGAGATTGCTCAGATGTTTAATAAGTGTTTTGAGGACACTACAACCGGGGATTTAGTTGTTATAGATAACATTCCGATATTTAGTTATTGTGAGCATCATGTGGCGTTAATGTACGATATGAAGGTATCTGTTGGGTATATACCTAAAGGAAAAGTTATTGGACTTTCTAAGGTTGCCCGGATAGCGGATATGTGTGCTAAACGTCTACAACTTCAGGAACGTATTGGAACTGATATATATGAAGTTCTTCAAAAGGTACTTGAAACGGATGATATTATAGTAGTTATAGAAGGAAGTCATTCCTGTATGACAGCACGTGGTATCAAGAAGGTGGGTAGTAAAACCAAGACAGCATGTTGTAAAGGAGTGTTCAGGGAAGATGTTACTTTACGGCAGGAGTTTTATAGTTTGATTAAGTAAGGAGTATATATATATGGGAGAACTTTTGAACACATTTGTTTTGGTGCACAATGACCATATTATCAGTCCGGTGTTAACTACTACACGTGAGTATGGTAATTGGTTAGAAAAGGTATTTGATAGTTCTATCTGTAATATGGAATTATACATGAAGTCTGTCAAGGCTGAGGGTGAAAGGGTGTTGGAAAAACACCCCGGAACCCGAATTGGAACTTACTTTGATAAGGTAAAGCTAAGTGACCCGAAATACAAGTCATGGTTCATCTTGGAACAGTCCAAATGTCTTGACAGACTTGTTAAACTCAAATTGATTGAAAAGAAAGATATAATTCCAATTAGTGTTAATGATGAGCAGGGCAGGAGAATGTTAAGGTGCTACACAGTGGACCAAATAGCACTGTATATTAAAACAAAGATAGACAGAAACTTTTCAATTTCAGAATATGTTGCTCAACCTAAACAAGTAAAGGTTGAGGATATGCAATATATTATCAAACAGGAATTACAATCCAAAAGAAAGAAATTATTTTAGGAGGAATTTTATGAAAGAGGAAGAGTACCAGAAGATTGTATCTCGTAGGAAGAAAAGAAATATGTCAATGTTCCGTAGAATTCACACAAGGAAGATTGACAGAATGGTAGCAAAGCATAACATGGAGAAATCCGGTGTATCTGTACATGATATAATAAAGCGTCATTTCTTTCCGGACCGTTGGAGAGAGTATGCTAATATGAATATTTAAGGAGGCTATTATGGCAGGCAAGAAAAAGACAGTAACAAAGGAACAGTCTAATGTATTAACATTAGCAACGGAATCATTCAAGACTCTTGTGGCAAAGTCCTACAAGGGTGTGGGTAACAATAAGTTACTTCCACTCACTCAGCTTATGTGTATTCGTGTCAAAGACAATGTTCTTACATTATGTACATCGGATTCCACCAGCACCAATTATTTATATGTAAGACAGGAAGGAGTTGCAGGTGATTTTTATGCTACAGTAATGGCAGAACAGTTTGCTAAACTGATAGGAAAGTTTACCTGTGACAACATCTCCATGGAAGTGGAAGAGGGCAAACTTAAGATAACCGGTAATGGTAATTATACATTAGCATTGCAGTATGATGAAATGGGTAATATGATACAGTATCCGGACCCGGTGGCAGAATTAGGTGATGCCACTGAAGATACCCAGACAATGACTTCCGCTACATTGAATAAGATACTGAATGCCATTAAACCTTCTTTGGCAGTTACAATGGAAACACCCTGCTTGACAGGTTATTACGCCGGACATATTGTAACGGCAACAAATGGGGAGGAAATGGGTATTTATAATGTATCATTATTAAGAAATGCCGCACTCCTTTCTCCGGTTGCCTTAGATTTGGTGGCACTTTCCGATGCACAGACTATTTCAATAGACTGTTATGACGAGGGTGTTATTGTATTCAGTACACCCGATGTAATTGTCTACAGCACTGTTATGGAAGATATTGAGTCTTATCCGGTAGATGCATTACAGGAATTTTTTGATTCCGATATGCCATATAATTGTAAATTACCTAAGAATGAACTATTACAGGCATTAGACAGAATTTCATTGTTTGTTGGTACTTATGATGATAATGCCATAAAGATGGAATTTACCGGAAAGTCCTTGCAGTTATCTTCCTTGGCCATGACAGGTGTGGAAACTGTTAATTATATTTCAGGTGATAAGGATACCTTTGAATGCAGTATGGACTTACAGGCATTATTGAAACATATCAAAACACAGTCCACAGATGCCGTAGATGTACAATTCGGTGATGAACAGGCAATTAAATTAGTGGATGATGATATTGTTCAGGTAATTAGTTTGTTCGAGAATGGAACAGACGAGTGATACATATAATAAGTAGGACCTCAGTTGGCTGGGGTCCTTTTTGTTTAAAAACCACATAATTAGGTAAAAAAGTTGTTGACTTTTCAAAAAACGTGTTGTATAATGTTTCATATAGGAATGCTCCTATAAAAAATCTCATAAATCTCACAAGGAGGAATAAAAAATGAAAAACATGAACAAAGCACAGTTAATCGAGGAACTTCATAACAGAGGAGAGTGGTGGGCTAACGAGTCCTATTCTAAGGAGTATCTCCAGAATTATTTGGATGGTGCCAAGAAAGCTTCTTCAATGTCAATGGAGCAGTTATTAGCAAAGATTCAGGGAAGATGAAATATGAACAGACCCACAAGATTTTTCAGTGACCGACAGGAAAAGGCGGTGGCAAAACAGATAGATGGTAGACAAACAAGTAATTCTGGTGCCACCCCTTTTCAAAAGGGAGACGTAACCACAGATAGTTGGTTAATTGAGTGTAAAACAAGTACAACAGAAAAAGCCTCTTTCAGTATTAAGAAGGAATGGCTTGATAAAAACAAGGAAGAAGCGTTTGCTATGGGTAAAGATTATAATGCCCTTTGTTTTGATTTTGGGGACAATGGCAAGCGCTATTATGTTATTGATGAGAAAACATTTAAGGAGGTTTTACAATGGATAAAATGATGCGGGTATGCCTGTTCATTATTAAGACAGCATTGGTGATTGGTTTTATGTTTGGTTTAATTTGTTTCTTTGGGGAAACACCGGAAGAAAGTGGTTTGGGTTCCCAGATTAATTTATGGATTACCGGAATAATTATTTGCTTAGGTTGTGGATTGGCCTTGGCATTTATTAAATATAAGGAGGAAGTATGATAACACTAGCAGTAAAATACCGTCCTACATGCTTTAAGGACGTAACAGAACAGGAAAGTATCAAAGTGATACTTCAACAACAGTTGGAAGATAACACAGTAAAACATGCCTATTTATTCTGTGGGGGTGCCGGAACAGGAAAGACAACTTGTGCCCGTATTTTTGCCAAGGAAATAAATAAAGGGCAGGGTATTCCCATAGAGATGGATGCCGCATCTAATAGTGGTGTGGAAGATGTTAGAAATATAGTACAACAGGCAAAGACAAAGGCACTTGATAGTGAATACAAGGTATTTATTATAGATGAGTGCCATGCAATTAGTTTAATGGGTTGGCAGGCATTCCTTAAATTATTGGAAGAGCCACCGGCAAAAAGTATTTTTATTTTCTGTACAACAGACCCACAGAAAATACCCAAGACAATACTTTCAAGAGTACAGAGATATGATTTTCAGCGTATAAGTCAGCAAGGCATTGTTGATAGGTTAGCATTTATACTTGAGAATGAGGGATGTGATGCCACCCATGTTACGGGTTGGTTACCTGCAATAGACTATATAGCAAAGATAGCAGACGGCGGAATGCGTGATGCTATAACGCTTATAGATAAAGCGTTATCATATAACAAAGATTTAACGCTTGAGAACGTGGTAAAGGCATTGGGTACAACCAATTACGATATCATGTTTCAGCTGACAGATAGTATTGTGTACAGTAAGAGCAAAGATATGTTGGCTATTATTGAAGATATACATGCTCAGGGGAAGGATTTAAAGCGCTTTATTAAGGGGTACATACAGTTTCTATTAGATATTAATAAGTATGCCTTAGGGTGTGATTGGAGTCAGTTATCACTTCCACATTTACAGGAGTACGAAGATAAAATGACGGAATGGTTGAAATTCAATGACCTATTTACAAGTTTACTCAATATGATTGTTACCTTGGGCAATAACATGAAATATAGTACTACACCTAAATATGATATAGAGGCGGCTTTACTATTATATATTGAGATGTGAAAGGAGGAAAGTATAAAATGATAGGGCAGAAGCGTTTTAAAGATATTGTTGAGTTACTTATTAGTAACCATTCTTTTCCCAGGTTTTGTATTATAACAGGACCTGTGGGAAGTGGTAAAAAGACTATGTGTGATTGGATATGTGAAGTTTTTAAGAAATATGTGGCAAACTGTTTAGTATATAAACTTCCGGACATTAAGATAGACTCCATAAGGCAAATGACTACTACATGCTACCAAACCACACATCCCATAGTTTATGTTATTCAGGATGCAGATAATATGTCAGTACAGGCAAAGAATTCCTTGTTAAAGGTTACGGAAGAGCCACCCAATAATGCTTATTTCTTAATGACATTGGAGTCAGCAGACCTTACTTTGGATACTGTAAGAAGTAGGGCTACCATATATAATATGGACAACTACACTCAGGAAGAACTGAAGGAATACGCCATTAGAAGTCACAATGCCACACCGGAAGAGTTGACAATACTGTTAGATATTTGTAATGTTCCGGGTGACGTGGATATGTTATATAAGGATGGTCCAAAACAGTTTTATGATTATGTTGTTAAAGTGGTAGACAACATAGCAGAAGTGGAAGGTTCTAATGTATTTAAGATTTCGGATAAGTTGGCAGTCAAACAGGATTCGGAAGGTTATGATGTAAAGTTGTTCTTAAGAATATTTATGTCTATCTGTGTACAACGTATGAAGGAAGAACCTTTAAGATATGCTACAGCAGTTTCTATCACAAGTAAATATATGAGTCAACTTGGTATAAGGGGTGTTTCTAAACAGATGTTATTAGATACATGGATGTTGGAAATAAGAAAGTATTGGCTGAGGTGATATATGACAATAGCGGAATTGAAGGCACAAATGATGTCTCACAAGATGAAGGACGTTTACTTATTTGTGGGTCCGGAAATAGCTGTTAGGGATATCTATATCAAACAGATAGCAAAAATGGGGCAATATTCTATCAAATGGGTTGATACACCGGCGGATATATTGAAGAGTATTAGGTCCAATTCTATTCTACAGCAGAAAACTTTGTTCATTCTGACTGAATGTGCAGAGTTAGTTAAGAATGAGAAGTGCCAACAGATACTTGAAATGGATAAGGGTAAGAACATGCTATTATGCCTGTTTACCAGCCTTGATAAACGTATTAAGTTCTATAAACAGTATAAAGACAATATTGTGGAATTTGAACCCCTACAACCCGAAATATTGAAGAAGTACGTACAAAAGGAAATAGGTCTGTCTGATAAAAATTGTAACAAATTGATGGAAATCTGTGAATACGATTATGGCAGATGTCTTTTGGAGATTGATAAAATAAAGTATTGTGCCAAGGCTACCCGGGCAGAAAATATGCCGAACAATGTATTTGAGTTGTTGTTGTTTGATGGAACAATATATCAACCACCAAAAGATACCATATTTGATTTCGTAGATGCCGTAATGAATAGGGATGCCTATAAGGCATTCAAGTTGATGCAAGAAAGTTATGATAGTGGTGAAGCTACCCTTGTTATGCTAAGTAATTTATATAGCAATTTTAAGGCAGTTCTTCAAGTACAATCCTGTGAAAGCAGGGATGTTGGGAATTGTACAGGGTTAACAGGTTGGCAGATAACAAATGCCAAAAAATATCTTAACAAGTATTCTATTAGGGAATTAATAGATGCCATGGAATGGATACGAAAGGCAGAGGTTGGTATTAAATCCGGAACAGTTGAAGAGATGTTGGCAGTACCACAAATATTAGTGAATATTATGGGATAGGGGTATTTATGGAGAATAATCATCATTGTCCATTTTGTGGACGTTATACAAGGGACGAATGGGTTGTACAGGGTAGAGGAAAACATTCTATAAAGCAATGGTTTCATAGTAGTTGTTTTATGGAAAATGTTAAAAATAAAACTTATTGGGATTTCAAATTATATAGTCGGAGGTTATGATGAGTGGTTTAAGTAAGGAAGAAAGATGCCGGTATGAAGGGGCGGATTGGGCCTTGAGAATGGTGGAAGAAAACGGGTTGGAGTACACTAAAAATGAACTACAGAGAAGAGGAATATATGGTATCCCTTTAAAGATTAATCGTTCGGATTTTAATAATATGTATAAGAATGTGATGTATTGTGTATTACTGACAGCATGTTGTACATTAAGAGATGAATTTGATTTTGGAAAGGAGCGTTTGAACAGGTATATTCAAAGATTTAATATTAAGGCGGAATGCCTTAGGGATAAATATGTGGATTGGAAAGAACTTCAACAAACAATAAAAGAAGAAACAGGAATTTTATTTCCCTTACCGGAGGTGTAATAATGGCAAGAAATTTAAAAAACTTGATAAACCTTGTAAACAAGGCAACTACACAGATGTTACCGGAACAGTCTTTTCTGTCGGACCTCAAACGTAGTATAGAAATGACAGATGAGAAAAGTCGTAGACCGGGCAGTAAAACATATAAACCAAGTTGTATGGGGTGTATTCGGCAAATGGCCTATATAGTACTTGGAAAACCTATGGATGATGTGGGTTCAAGTTATATTGGAGTGGGTATTTGTAATTCAGGTACAGATACCCATCAAAGAATACAACAGGCAGTCCTTGATATGAAAGGTAATGGAATGGACTGTGAATATATTAATGTGGCGGATTACATAAAGAGTCGGAATTTAGATTATCTGGAAATCACAAAGGAATCTGATTTTCTTCATGGGGATTATGAAACAAAACTGTATCATAAGGAACTTAATATGAGTTTCCTGTGTGATGGAATTATAAAATATCAAGGAAAGTACTACATCTTGGAAATAAAAACTGAAAATTCCAGCAAATTCTATTCTAGAGATGGTGTTAATCCTGAACACTATAATCAGGCCACGGCGTATTCATTATCTTTTGGTATTTCCGATGTATTATTTGTTTATATATCTAGGGATATATTAGATATGAAAAGTTATTTGTTTACTCCTACAGATGAAATGAAACAGGATTTGACAGGTCTTATAACCAACTGTGATAGTTATGTTAAAAAGTTGAGAATTCCACCTAAACCTGTTAATGTATCTAAAAAGACCTGTGAATACTGTGAATATAAGACACAATGCAGAAAGGACGGATAAATGGCAGTAAATAGAGGAAAGCAGTTTGAGGATATTATAAAAAACTGTTTTGAGAAAGTACCCGGTACGGTGGTTGTTAGAGTACATGACCAAACTACCGGTTTTTATGGTAGTAAGAATCCCTGTGATTTTCTGATATATAAGAAGCCTTTGTTTATGACAATTGAGTGTAAATCTGTACATGGTAATACCCTACCTTTTGCTAATATTACAGATTATCAGTGGGAACAGTTGTTTAAGATGGGGAGTGTTCCGGGGGTGACATCCGGTGTTATATGTTGGTGGATAGACCACGATGTTACATTATTTATTCCTATACAGAAATTACAGGAATACAAGGAGGCAGGTTTTAAAAGTGTGAGATTTGATATATTTGATAATGCAGGGATATACCAAATATCTGGGAAAAAGAAACGTGTATTCTTTGATTATGATATGAAACAATTTTTAAAGGAGGTGACTACATGGCAAAAATAAATCTCTATGATGAGATTAAATTGGACAAGGTGAAGGATATACAACTTCATGTTGAAAACAGTTCTAAGCAACTTAATGACATTGTAAACAGTATAATTCAGCCCTATTGCAAGGATTTAGATGGTTATGTGGAATTTATTAAAGAATGTTTGTCAGATGGGGAAAACCCACCTACAGACATGGAATTAGAGGACTTTTGTTTAAATCTTTCCACATACATTTATTTCGCAGGTGGTATGGTGGAACAGTTAGGTATTAGGGATGATATTGCTAAGGCAGTATATAAGGAAACCTATCACAGTACAAGGTCTACACAAGATAAAGGAACAGTGGCAGATAAGGACAGCATAGCGGAACTTAACAGTCAGCAGGAACTACTCACCAGCATTTGTTATACCAGGGCATGGAAGACAATGAAGGCAAAAGTGGAAAATGCACAGGAACTTTTACAGAGTTGTAAAAAGGCATTGTCCCGTCGTATGACGGAGATGGAACTAACAAGGTTAGGGGGTGATTAAATGGTTTCATTTACACATGCTTCGAAGGGTAAGATATTTATGCTGACAGATGCCGGTAATAAAATAGGTAGAGTAAAGGCAAAGTTCATGCCACTGAACCCAATGTTTAAGGAGTCTTATTTACATACGGCACCCACAGCATGGATTAAAAATGGTTGGATAGAAGAAAAGGAGATTAATTATGGGAAACAAACTTGATGAAATGCTCAAGAACGTGAACAAGGAGCAGAAAGAGGAAATTTTTACGAAAGGGCTTACCACATATGAGCAGTTCAAACGAATACCCTTTACAAGTCCTAGAATGAATTACTGTACTTTTGGCGGAATACCTGAAGGAAGATTAATTGAGTTCTATGGGCAGGAAAGTGGTGGTAAAACCACTACAGCACTTGATATCGTGGCTAATTTCCAACAGTTACATCCGGATAAAGATTGTATGTATGTGGATGCGGAGAATACTTTTGATGTGGAATGGGCACAGAGACTCGGAGTGGATGTGGACAGATTATATATTCTACAACCTAAGGCACAGTCGGCTGAATTTATATTTAAGACCATATTAAATGGTATTGAAAGCGGAGAACTTGGATTAGCTGTGATTGATAGCCTTGCCGCATTATTATCTGACCAGGAGATGAGTAAGGAAGTGGACCAGAAAACTTATGGTGGTATTTCTATGGCATTAACAAACTTTAGTAAAAGAGCGGAAATGCTATGTCATAGACATCATTGCACTATAATAGGTATCAATCAGGAACGTGAAGATATCAACAGTCCTTATGGGGCAATGAAGACACCGGGTGGTAAATGTTGGAAGTATATGTGTACAATGCGACTTCAATTCAGCAAAGGGTCTTTTATAGATGATAAAGGTAATACTCTTACACGTGGGGCAGAAAATCCTGTGGGTAATATTGTTATGATGAGCATTACAAAGACAAAGTGCTGTCCTCCCACAAGGAGAACAGGTTTCTATACATTATTATATGATGAGGGAATTGATTATATCAGGGATTTGATAGATGTAGCCACAAAATTTGGCATTGTTGAAAAGAATGGTTCCTGGTTTAAAGTCATAGATGTGGATACCGGAGAAGTATTGGAAGACAAATTACAGGGGATGGCAAGTGTTCACACCAAATTGAATGAGGATGTAGATTTAATGCAAAAGGTAGAATCTCTTGTAAATAAGCAAATGGGTATTGACGAATAATACTTATTGTGTTATAATACAGTTGCGCCAATAATTTTGGAGTGTTCATAGTAAGCCCATAAGCAAACAAGGGATTCCTATATAATAAGGAATTCCTTGTTTGTTTTTATTCAAAACTATTGTAAAATAGGTAAAAAAGTCGTTGACTTTTGTAAAAACGTGTTGTATAATGTTTCATATAGCTAAGACTATAAATTCACAAGACTCGAAAGGAGAACAGATTATGGCAAGTGTTATAGCATTACAGAAGGGTATAGGTTGGAAGCATGTACAGTTGGACGAGATAACAAAGTTACAGAAGTCTTGGACCTGGGAGGATAAGGAATATAGAGTTGATGTATTCTTTGGCAGATTAAGGGACGGTAATTTTACTCCGGTATGTATAATGAATGTGTATGAACAGGGTGCCGGAACAAAACAGGTTGTTGATGATAATTGCGATGTTTGGAACAATATGTTTACTTCCACAACAACTGATGAGGGTAATGAATATTTCAGATACTTGAGGAAGCATGGATTTACAGTTGCAAGGAGGTATTGATATGACAAACGCAATGATAATACTTTTGCAAAGTGTTAAGTTAATGGAACAGGGAATACTTGAACCCACAGGTGAAACACTTACAGTTGACAATGGTGATGGCACTACTAAAGAATTGGACGTTCCGGAAGCAATACATACCTATCAAGTTTGGAAGGCTTTAGGGTATCAGGTAAAGAAAGGTGAAAAGGCAATAGCACAATTTCCTATTTGGAAATACGTTAAGGGTAAGACACAGGAAATAGTTGAGGATGAGGAAATACAAGACGAAGTAGTTCGAAAGGGTTATTGCAGGATGGTTAATTCAAGTTTCTTTAAGGTATCACAAGTACAGGAGGTGGCAAAATGATTACAATGTTAAAGCAGTGGTCAGGTAAGGTGGCAGTTAACGGACAGTCTTTCGAAAATATACAGCAGGCGATTTCTAATTTTAAACCGGGTAATGGCTCAATTTGTATAAAGTTGTTTCCTAAACAGGAAACCCCTGTAAAAACCGATGGTAATAATGTACACGTTGCCAACAAGGAGCCGGAGATTCGTATTACTGTTAAAAAGTATATGACGGAGAAATCCACACCACAATTTGATTTTATGGCAAAGTGGAATAACGATGTTCCGATGCCATTAAGGGTAATGACCGGAAAAGTTTTACAGGAAACAAGAGGAATGGTTAAAATGGAACTGCACGGCGATATCTGGGCGGAGAAGATTTGCACTTGTATGTGCTGTGGTAGAAAGTTAACTAATCCGGTTAGTCAGTATTTTGGAATAGGTCCGGAGTGTGGTGGACATAACTATGTCAATCCTTTTAACAGTGAAGCGGAATTACAACAGGCAGTTTCAGAATATAAAAGGAAATTAAGAGCAACAACATGGACGGGTTGGGTTATTAAAAGCGCTATAGTAGAGGAGGTGGAAGTTTGAAGATAGGGGATACAGTATTTCTTTGCGTGGTTGTTCCAAATTGTAATATCTATGATATTTTACAGTTAACACTCCGAACCGTGGAAGACACATGGGCAGTAGGAGTTGATGAACATACCAAGCAGGCATATTTATTCGGATTTAACATGGTAGGAAGTTATGTGTTCACAGAACACTATGAGGCACAAGAGGCCCTATTACAATTTAGAAGCAAGGAGGAAGACACAGATGGAAACAGATTGGAAGCAACAGTTTAATTATCAGAAAGGTAAGGTACAGGAGTGGTTAGATTCCATTATACATCATCAGGAATCTTTAGAAATATTGGCGGATGATACTGCTAATGGTGTGAATACAAGTTTATGCCTTGGGCATATGCGTAAGACCATTCATGTTTGGGGTGGTATGGAAAGGTTGGCATATTATTTGGGTGCCACAATAACATATGACCCTAAGTATATTCCTCATGCCGGTAAGGGTTGTATGAGTTTTGAGTACAAAGGGTATAAGGTATTTGAATTATGGGAGATTGGGAAGGTTCGATGATGCTATATACTTTAGAACGTAGGTCTACATCATTGGTGATGCCAACATTATTATTCAATTATTTACAGGAAAACAATATTCCATATGATTATGATTTTGAACAGGGCGGTATACAGTTGGAAGAATGTGTGGTGGAACGCATTAAGGAACTTGGGGAAGATTATTTTGTACCCCAACCCACAGCTGTTATTCCTGTACAACAAAAATTGATTAAAACACCCAATAAAAATAAACATCTACATAAAAGGAGGTTAATTTAATATGTTAAATGTAAAATCAGAAAAAGACGGAGTAATTATTGAAGCAGAAGGAACAACAAAGGAGATATTTGAAGCGGCGGCGACTGTGGTAGCAGGTGTTTATAAGCAGTCAGTCCAGAATGCTAAAGAATATGCACCACTTATACCTTTACCTATGGTACAGAGGCACATTAGAAGTAAACTTATTGATTTAATAAGCATGGCATTGGTAGCATCAGATGAAGAGTTATTGGAAGCAGAAACTAAAAAGGATATCAAGTCAGCAGACTTTACACAGGATGAACCTATGAGTTTTTCAGAGTTTATGCAAAAACTTATGGGCATGATGGAGGACAAAGATGAACACGGAAACAAAAGTACATGAATACCACTTAAGAACATCAAATAGGCATTGTGGACAAACTGCACAGGAAATTTATACAAGAGCCTATAATGCAGGTAAGTCTGATGCAATACTTGAATTTGTCGAGATGGTCAAGAAAGATATAGGAGCTTTTGTGGGTGAGAACGATGAGTTTGTTAAGGACTTACAAGTCAGATTATACAAGATACTT
>JAEEGL012563995.1_pt1 | contig 18288 bp, 18 predicted proteins | sample 9134231 | NCBI WGS metagenome assembly JAEEGL01 (sample SAMN16246548, study PRJNA631951) | gut metagenome | biome: gut microbiome; feature: rumen; material: fiber-attached | host: Bos | place: Iran: Karaj | collected 2018-10 | reverse complement strand
GGAACGTCGCCTGTGACGGTGTAGGTGACATTGTGCTTGTTGGCTGTGAACGTTCCGGTGAGGGTCACGTTTCCGGCTGGCATTGTGAATGTATCAACCTTTGAACCGTCTTTCTTCCAGCCGTCAAATGTGTAACCGTCAACGCTGAGTTCAGCCGCTACGGTGACGGTATCGCCCGCGTGATACGCAGTGGAATCTACAGGCAGCGTATACGCGCCCGAATCCGGTTCGCTGCTTGTCACGCTGTAGGTAACTGTGTAGGTGGGAATGGCATCCCACTGAGCCGTGGCTGTAATCGTAAGAGTGCCGTCAGGGAAGTCCAGATCGGTGATAGCTGTGTTGACAGCATTGTTATCGAGATCCGCGGCGGCAATGAATACCGTTCCGCTCTTTTTGGCAACGCTCCAGCCGGTGAAGGTATATCCGCTGTCGGTCGGCTGCTGACTGCTTATTCTGACGCTGGAGGCTAAATGTACGTCGCCGTAGAGGTGATCACTGTTTGCGGGCATATTTGCCGCGGAATCGTGTCCCGCACCCTTTTCATAAACGATATGATAGGTCCAGTTGTCCCACTGAGCTACCGCGACGGCGGTTCCGGAATTATCAAACGCGGAGAAAGGAATTGTCGCTCCGGCTGCGTATTCCGTGCCGTTTACGAGCCATGACCTGAATGAATATCCGCTTACGGTGGGCTGTACCGTGCTGAGAGCATAACCGTTTTTAACGGCGGTGTAAAGCAATCCGTCCACATCAGCCGGAATGGTTGCGCCGGTCTTTCCGCCGTCCTGATAGTCGAGCGAATAGGAATTCTCCGTCCAGACAGCATAGAGCGTGGTGTCAGTTGTAAATGACTGGCTGTCGCCCACGGAATACACCGTGCCGCCGTTGGGAGAGGTTCTCCATTGATTTGCGAAGGTATATCCCTCGCGTGAGGAATAGCCCGACGGAAGACCTTCTATGGTTTCGTTTATCTGAGTATAACCGTTTTTGGTAAGTCCAGAAATGATCTCGCTTGCGCCCCTGTTCGCGTCGTATTGCAGGGTCACGGGAGGATTCTCGGTGAACGTGCCGGTAAGCTCAACGTCGCCTGCCGGCATCGTGAATGACTTTACGCAGCCGTCATGAACCGTTACGTCTGTCGGACTGCCGCTCTTGACAGTCCAGCCGATGAAGCTGTATCTGTCGGTATCATACGTCGGAACGGGCTGCGTGTTGACGGTAGTGTTATATGTTCCGCTGTGACTCGCGGGCGCGGTCCAGCCGGACGGAACATCGCCTGTAGCCTCATAGCTGACGTTGTAGACCGCGACAGTGTAATCCGCTTGCAGAACCACATCCTCGTCGGGCATGCTGAATGTCCTCTCGCCGCTGTTGAAGGTGACTCCGCCGGATACGACAGACCATTCGGTCTTGTTGTATCCTGTCACGTCCGGCATTGCTGAAACTGCCGCGACGGTAACCGTGTCATTGTATGAATAGGTTGCCTGCGCCGGTGAGGTCAGGACATTTCCGTCCTTATCCTGATAGGTGACTGTGTGGGTGTTCTTTGCCCAAGTCGCCTCGTATGTGACGTTTTCGTTCACAGTTATATCTCCGCTGACAGCATAACCGCTTGCCGGAGACGTCAGCGACCAGCCGTTGAAGTGATAACCGGTAGGCGCGGTAAAAGGATTGTCGATAACGGCGTGACTCTTGCCGGTGGTGATATTATACACTTCCGGAGTGCCGGAAACGGCATTGCCGTCAGCCGAACCGGGATTGTAGGTAACGGTGTTGTACCACACGCCGTAAACGGTATATTCATACGTGCCGCTTTCGAAATCTATCGTGGTATTCGCGACTTCGGAGCCGTTCGTCACGGACCAGCCGAGGAAATTGTAACCGGATTTGCTGACTGACGGATTTGGGAAGGTGTATTTACCTTCACTGATATTCGCGTCGTCCGCATGGAAGATGTGATCTTCGGGATTGCTTACTTCCGCGAGATTGGCAACGTAGTGAAGCGTGTAATTATTCTTCCACTGAGCGTAGAGATCCGTATTGCCGCTGATTGTGATAGAAGCGCCAGCCGGCGTTGTGCCTGCCGCGTCGGTCGTCCACTTGTCAAAGCTGTAGCCCGTGCGGGAGAAATCCGGACCGGGACTTGTGCCGTTGGCAAGAACGCTGTAATCTCCGGCGGGTATATGACTATCATCATACGTCGAGTCGGGATCGTAGTTGGAGTGGTACGTGACCGTATAAGTGGGCGCGGGCGTTTCAAACAAAGGCACAAGCGTAACGGTAAAGTTTAATCCGGTGCTGTCGTCAAACGTATAGCCGGTTGATGGTGTGATTAACTCACTATATTGCACATAATCCCCCGGGTTGAATGTCACCGAGCCGGCCTGCCACGCGACTATCTCCTTCGCCGTAGTCTCGCCATTTGGCGTGAATGTCACTTCATTGCTATTGAGACAATACTCATCATCGCCTAAGGGCGTCTGATCATACCCATAATCACAGTCATTGCCTTCATAGTAATCGGGCATGTTCTCTAACGTGCCATGTCCTTCATAGGAGCTTCCGTCGTAAATGACGGTGATTCCGACATTTATTCTGCCGGAACTGCCGGATCCTCCGGATTGCTTTGTAATTCCTACGCTTTTATTCTTCTCGTTTGCGTTTGTAAAGCCTGTAAATTCGCCGAGCGTTTTAGTGATTAATGCACAATCTGTGTTGCTGAAATTATCGAACCTGACGTAATATGGGAAACCGGTCTTTGACACAAGGTATTCGGCGTTTTTTATATAGGATTCATTATAAGTGGTCCATGTTGCGTAATCTGCGCTTTGAATATCGTAGTGTGTGCAGTCGAAAGTTGCAAGCAGATCGCCGACATAATAGAAGGATTCTATACCTGTTCCGTCGGCAGACAATGACCAGTAATAGTAGCCCTGTATAGATTCTTCAAACGGAGAAATACTTACAAGTTCTCCGGCTGTAATGCTGGCAGCCGGCACTTGCGAATTCCAATCATCATATAAATAAATTATCTGATTGGGATTTGACGGGTAGTCTCTCAGGATAAACGTGTATTCTTCTCTTTCATCTGAAGCCATCCAAGAAAACTCACTCATATCGTCCCACGTTTTTTGTACCGTTTTAATGCCGGTGTAATATTTTATTTCACAATCGCTGTCACATGGCGCGAAGTAGTCAAATGTTCTTACCTCATAATGATCAGCGTCAGGCGAGGACAGCGCCATCGCGTTGAAAGCGAACGCCGAGCCGACTCCTGCCGCTGCCAGCGACGCCAGAACGGCAAAGAGAACGACGGGATTCCGGATAATCTTTGTTTTCACATAACTCATGATTTTACCAAGCATTTTAAAATTACCTCCTTGTGTTTTGCAATTGTCATAATTCACCATAAGCCTTTTCACGAGCTGTCGGGCAAGAAACCTTTTTCGGCGGCGTAGCGGTAAGCGTAGCTGTCGTCAGGCGCGGATATGTAAAAGCTTTCCGAAGCGCCGTCAAAGCTGTCGCCGCCTATGCTGACAACCGATTCGGGAAGAACCGCTTTTTTCAGCGATTTGCAATCCCTGAACGCCGAATAGCCTATTATTTCAACGCCATGCGCCGCTTCCAGTTTCTCAAGTCCCATGCAGTCGGCAAAAGCGAGAGCGCCTATGCTGCGAACATTGGCGGGAATGACAACTCCGGTGAGCGCCGTGCAGCCAAGAAACGCCGACCCGCCTATTTCCTCTACTCCGTCGCCAAAGGTGACAGACGCAAGGTTGCGGCAGTCCTTGAACGCGCTGCTGCCTATGCGCCTTACCGACTCCGGAATGACGACGCTTCTCAGCACCCTGCCGCCCTTGAACGCCCCCTCGCCGATTGCGGTGACCCGCATACCGTCGAGGCTTTCGGGTATAATTACATTCGACTCGTTGCCGGTATATCGTGTGATGATAATTCCGTCGCCCTCCTCACGATAATCGAATGTGGTAAATATTCTCGGCTGAGTCGGAACGGCTGCCGTCGTGGTGGTTGCCGGCTCGGTCTGTTCCTCAGTTGCGGTCGTAGCGGCAGTTTCGGTTGTTGCGGTTGTAATCGTCGTAACGGCGGTCGTAGACGACGCTGATTTGGTGACGGCGGTTCGCATCGGCTGTTCACTGCGGGTATAGCTTATGACCGCCGCACCGCCGATTATCCCCCCGACGGCTATAAGCGAAGCAACGGCAGCTCCTATTTTAAGCGCGATACCGCCTCTCGCGGCAGTCTTGCCGGACGCGGCGGTAATGGCGGCGAGGATTCTTGCAAGCATCGCGGAGTCGGCTGTAACGGCGGCTGCGGGAAGTTTGGACGTTCCGAATGAGTCAAAGCCGCGCAGCTCCATCATGCGGCGAAGCTGCTGCCGCCCGTAATACAATCGGCTTTTGACAGAACCCGCGGGAATATTGAGAGCCTCGGCAATTTCCTCTATCCTCATATCCTCATAGTAAAAAAGTATCATGCAGACCCTTTGATTTTCCGGAAGCTGATTGACAAGCTCGAATATCTCGCGGCTTGTTTCGGATATTTCCACCGTGTCGAGAGCCGATTCCGTATAAAAGTGTTCGTCAAAATAGTCGTCATTTTGACTGTCAACGGTGGTTTCGTATATATTCGCCTTATCCTTGGCGTAGGAACGCCACGTATTGATGACGATTTTTCTCAGCCACGCCGGAAACGCCGCCTTGTCCCTTATACTCCTGAGTCTGGAGAAAGCGGTAATATAGCTTTCCTGCAAAATATCCTCCACATCGTTCCGATTGGAGCAAAGGTGACCGGCGAGCGAGTACGCACCGGAATATGTAGCGTTATACAAAGCCTCGATAGCGCGGGCGTCTCCGTCAGCCGCCCTTTCCACAAGACCTATAAGACTGTTCTTTTCCATAAATTCTCCCATAATTCATTAAGCTCATGTTTTTCTGACTTGAAATTATATAAAATTATGATTAATTTTGATAATATAAAATTAATAAAATGTAAAACTCTGCTTTCTATTTATAAGGTGGAAAATTTTTTAATATTTGTTCAAAACAGAAATATAGAAAAAAGTACGATATTTTTGTGCAGAACAGATATCATTCTTTTCACAACCTCGTACTTTTATTAATGCGGCAAAATAAGTGTATTATGTTCTTCTTATCTTTTTAAAGAAATTACTGCCAAAAAGCAGCATTACGGCAAGCGCCGTGCTGACAATTGAAATAATAACGCCAGCTGTTCTGCCGCGAACGGTAAATTGAAGCTCGACGGTGTTTTTCCCCTTGCCAAGCGGTACTCCGATAAGCCCGCCGCCAATCGCGCAGGGCTTGACCGGTCTGCCGTTTACGGTGACGCGCCAGCCCTTCTCATATGGAATCGACGTGAAGAGCATTTCGCCGCTTTCCGCGTCAATACGGCACGAAACCGACGTTTCGGTGTATTCGGTGAAAACAGCGGGCGAACGTGAGAGCCGTGAAATGCCATTTTCCAGCGCGGATTCGTCGAGCAGTGCCGCGTAGACCCTGCCGCGGACAGTTTTTTCGGCTGTCGCCGCAACTGTGAAGCGTTCGCCCTTTTCCCACCAGCCAAGATCAGTCACGTAATTATCCTTGTCGCTTATGGTATAAAGCCGTTCGCCGACGGCTATCTGAATTGATGAAGCGCCGCTGAGGTCTATATAGGCGTAGAGATGCTTTCGGCTCCGCGATACCGCGTTGAGAGCGAGCTGTCCGCCGGCGGGAGAGAATGTAATTATTCCGTCGCTGTACTTTACGCCGGAGGAATATGTCTCGTCAGGCACAAGCGGGATTTTTTCATATACGGTCAGATCGCTGTCCGACACAGCCATCTGAAGGAAATTGTTCTGCACGTCGAACGGATTTTCAAAAGATACGTTCCAGCCGCGCAGAGAATCGGAAACGGCAAAGGCGCGCGGGAGCGCGAGTTCATTGCGATAGATGAAACAGCCGCCGTCCTCCGGCAATCGTTTCAGGTAAGGCGGCTCACCGACGTCATGATTATAGACTATATACTTCATATTCAGCACGGAATCCATCAAAGGAGAAAAGCTCTTGTAGTAATATAACACACGTCCGTCGGCATCGTAACCGGACGCGTTAAGCATCTTCATCAGACCGCCGTTATTAGTTGAGCTGAAGCAGGAAAGTCCGCCAAGACCTGAAAACGCGTTGTTGTTGTACGAAATTTCATTGAGCATTCCGGTTCGGAAAATGTCGCTGTCACTGACGGAAATACGTTCCGCAGCGGCTTTCAGGAGGCTGCAGTGGGAGATGTACGTGCTTCTGGGAATATATCCGGATTCATCCTCCAGATCGCGCCATGCGAGGACTCCGCAGGCGGTGAGTTCGGCAAAGACCAGTCCGAGAGCGAGTGCGGAGGAGGCGGAAACCGTAATTTTTTTTCCGTCGATGAGAAGCGCGATGACGGTATAACATATTGACATAATAAGTGTAACCGCAAGCATGGTCATATCGCGTCCGCAGGCAAAATACGCCGCTGCCGTCACAGCAATCATACCGCTGAGCACGGCATTGAAGGTATTAGGCGAAAAATCCCTGAAATATTGCAGCGCATATCCGGACATGATAAGCGCCGTAAAGACGATAAGGAATGAAAAACGATACGGAAGCTGATTTGGAATATGCATTCCGTGCCAGAGGAAATTCAGGGCGTTGACGGCGAGCGACAGCGTGAGAATTCCCGAAAGCATTCCGAACGCAATTTTAACGCGTGATGGTATTTTTCTGCTTATGAAGAAGAGCGGCAGACACATCGCAGCGAACACAGAGCAATAGATCAGCGGGCGCGAATCGTCCGCGATAATGCGGCAGTCTGGGTGGAACAGCATTTGCCGCAGCAGCAGCACGGGATTCAGAGCAAAGAAGCCGGAAGCCGCTTTTTCAGAGGAATTCCCCGTTTCGCCAAGGAGCATTGCCGATGGAAGCAGGATTGCAGCCGCGCCGCCTGCGCCGAGCAGGGAGCATGCGGCGAACATTCCGGCTCTGCGAAGCGCGAGACTGAGATTGTCGAAGAGATTCTCAGAAAACATGAACGCGGCGGCGTAAAGCACGAGATAAATTCCGATAATAAGAGCGAAATAATAATTTGAAATGCCTGCGAGGGTAATACACAACACATATAGCCACGGTTTTTTGCCTCTGAGAAGCTCCTCCAGCCCCCACACAATCAAAGGCAGCAGCATAAGACAGCCGCCCCAGACGACTGTACAGAGATGGAGCAGCATGAATGACGACATAGCGTAGCAAAGTGAGAAAAGCGGTACGCTGAGATCGTTTCTGCGGAACCTGCGGCTGAAGAAGCAGGCAAATGAGCAACCCGTGAGAGCAATTCTGAAAAGCTCCTGAATCGCCATGTAATCGGCGAGAGATTCATCTGGTACGAGAAGTGAAAGCGCAGCGAAAGGACTTGTAAGGTAATAACCGATAAGCCCCCAATAGCTGCCGCCCATTCCGAGCGACTGGGAATAGCTCAGTCCATGTCCGCCAAATACGGCGTTTTTCAGTGAAGCGTAAAACGGAATGTACTGATGAACCATATCGACGTTGGCAACGGATTTATCTCCGAACGGAAATATTCCGATGCATGCGTAAATTATTAGCAGTCCGGCTGCCGACAGCAGTCCGGAAAGCAATATCGAGGCGTATGGACGTTTTTCAAAAAAAATGTCGATGGATGTTTTGGTGGAGTGTTTCTTCTTATATGATTTTGCGGACATATCGCTTCTCCTTTTAATTATTCCTTATCATTTTCATCGTCGTGCCACAGGAAAGAGCCTGTGTGATAACGTGGACGGTTTTTGACTTCAAAATGCGCTCTGCCAATGTACTCGCCGATCACACCGATTCCCGTAAGCTGCAGACCTCCGAGAAACCAGACTGAGCCGAGCAGGTACGCAAGACCGGATACACGCTTTCCGACCGCAAGCATTATGAACATGCAGAGAAGCGCAACTGCCGCACATGAAAGGATTATAACGCCAAGCGCAAGTATAAATGTAATCGGTCTTATGCTGAGAGACGTAATGCCGTCGATCGCCAGCGAAATCATTTTTCCCACGGAATATTTGCTTTTTCCGGCGGTGCGCGGCTTTCGGGCATAATAAACCTTTTCGCTGCGCAGTCCTGTCAGAGGAATGATTCCCCTGACAAAAGGATCACGTTCCTTGTACTTCAAAAGCTCGCCCAGCGCCTTATCGCTCATCAACCTATATTCGGCGTGATCCGATACAATTTCCGTGCCGAGAAGCTTCATCAGACGGTAGAATATATGCGCGGTGAAGCGCTTGAAAAAGCTGTCGCTGCTCCGGTCATTTCTCACTCCATAGACAATATCCGCGCCGCTTTCACAAAGGTCTATCATTTGCTCCATCACGCCTATGTCGTCCTGAAGATCCGCGTCAATGCTGACTGCCATGTCGCATTTTCCATAAACGGCGGAAAGTCCGGCAATCAGGGCATTCTGCTGACCGGAATTTGAAGTCAGGCAAAGCGCGTTCACATATCGGCTTTTTTTATATTCATCTTTGATTAATGTCCATGTGTCGTCATCGCTTCCGTCGTTGACAAACAGAATGAAGCTGTCATGTGAGATCTTGCCTTTGCTTATTAAACTCACAATGAGCAAATTAAGCTGTCTTACAGTATCAGAAATAATCTCTTGTTCATTATAGCAAGGCACAACGATCGCCAGCCTTTTCACTAATTCATTCCTCCAAATCAAAATAAATTCAGATAGTGAATAATTATTATTATATCATGCATTGACAAAAAAGCAATATGAAAAAAGTAAGCGCGAAATAAGCGATTAGATTGAAGTAGAATAAGCTCCAAGGAAAGCAAACAGCCTTGACATCTGTTCAATAAAATGATAGTTTAAGTAGTCTCTGCTCAATAATATCATGAGCAGCGTGATAACAAGTTTTTTCACATAAGTGAATGCTGAAAAAAGCAGGAGTGATTAGTAGAATAAAGAAGACCGATTGCCTGCTTGTACTCTCCATCTTCTTCATTCGGATTGCCCTGTCCGCGAACCGCAATATAATTCATGCTCGGCACGGTAATAATGCCGGGCTTGTTCTTCGGCATATAGAACTCTTTGTATTCCTTTTTAAAATCAAACGCCATTGGTTACATCCTCCACTATCATATAAATTTTTTACTTTCCAATATCGGGCATGTTTTATAAATATTCATAAGTCCCTCCGTTATCCCTTTTTTGATACGGGTATCCAACCTTCATACTGAGCGTTCTGTGGGTCTCGATTTAAGTAAACCTCAATATCAGGGGCATTGTCATATTCATATCCAAAGGTCGGAAGCCACTCGGTTATAATCCGCTGCTCATCCTCCCGCACATATCGTGCTTTGTGGATATAAACTCGCCTCTATTATTATAAGGCTTATTCTTTCATTTTTTCTCTCTATACTTGCACAAAAATGTTTTCCCGTATCAAAGCGATTTTAAGACGATCGGCGCCAAAGCAGGCAAAGGTGATTTCATACGGAGGGATCACTTTAGACGAAAACAAACACACTGTTACCGTAAATGGAGTGCCAGTGTCGCTGACATTGAAGGAATACGAGATATTGAGATTATTGATGGAGAATCCCGATCAGGTTTTTACAAGGGAAATACTGCTGTCTGACATTTTTGGGACGGATTTTACAGGAGAGTCAAGAACCGTCGATGTACACATCGGTACGCTTCGGACAAAGCTTGCCAAAACGGGTGATTGGAGCGAAACAGTACGGGGGGTCGGTTATAAAATGGGGGAAATGAAATGAGCAGCAAAATATTCAAAGGAATCCGGATCGTTGCCTTATCGGTATTCCTTGCCTCTCTCGTTTTCATAATGGGCATTTCTTATAATTATTTTACGGGACTTCAGAAAAGCCAACTGAAAAACGAAACGGAGTTTGCCGCAAAGGGCGTCGCAAAATCCGGTACGGCTTATTTTGATAATCTGAATACCGGGGGATACCGTATCACCTGGATAGGAGCAGACGGCAGCGTTCTTTACGATAACGAAGCGGATACGGCGACGATGGAAAACCACATGGAACGGGAAGAAGTCAAGCGGGCATTGGCGGAATGATATGGCGAGTCCACACGTTATTCCAACACGCCTTCAGAAAAGCAGTTGTATTCTGCAAAGCGGCTCACGGATGGATCTGTTGTCAGGTTTTCTATTGTACAAGTAGCTGTATGGACACTGATTCTTGGATTTGCAAAGCCGATCTGCATTGTTATTCTGATTGCGCTTGTTCTGGCTTTTGTTCTTGCATCTCAAATTGCAAAGAAGATAGTAAAACCGATCAATAATATTGATCTTAATAAACCGAAGCAGTATTACGGGGAAGACAATTACAAAGAGGTCGAGCCGCTTTTACGGCACATCGCAGCACAGCGAAACCAGCTGAAGAGAGACCATGAACAGATCGAGAAAACGGCATTGATCCGTCAAGAGTTTACGGTAAACGTATCCCACGAGCTGAATACGCCGCTTCATGCCATATCGGGGTATGCTGAATTACTTGAAAATGGAATGGTAAAGGAGGAAGATATCAAACCGTTTGCAGGTAAAATTCGCAGCGAATCCTCCCCTTATGACAAAATTAGTCGAAGATATTATAGAACTGACAAAGCTCGACAACGGCGGCGCCGAGATGGAATGGGAAGACTGCAATCTGCTCCGGATTGCTGAAAACGCTGTTGACAGTCTGGATTCTGCTGCCTCCGCTCTGAACGTGACGATCAGCGTGGACGGAACGGATGCTCCGATAAGAGGGATTCCTCATGCTCTCTATAGCATCGTGTATAATCTCTGCGACAACGCAATCAAATACAATCACGCCGGATGAAGCGTAAGCGTTGAAGTTCGTCCGCTAAAATACGATACTGTATTGACGGTCAAGGATACCGGAGTTGGCATTCCAGAAGAATGTCAGGATCGGGTATTTGAACGGTTTTATCGTGTTGACAAAAGCCACAGCACAGAAGTCGGCGGCACCGGGCTTGGACTATCAATCGTCAAACACGATGTTATGATTCACGGAGGCAAGATAAAAATCAACAGTGATATGGGAAAAGATACCGAGTTTATTGTTACCTTACCAAACAACCCAAAACAAATGCTTTCTGAGGAGAAACCATCGTATTATGCTTGATTTTAACGAGAAAAATGGATTCATTTGTGATATGGACGGTGTGATATATCACGGAGATCGTCTTCTTCCGGAGGTCAATGAATTTCTGGAATAGCTCAAATCCAACAAGAAAGAGTTTTTATTTTTGACAAGCAATAGTGGACATACATCCCATCACTCACTGTAAAGCGGCTTTTGCGGCATAAACGCTGACCACGGGAACTGCATCATAAATCACATCAAAAGAGAGGTCGTGTAAACAATGGCAGAACAGAAAAAGTATGACAAAGAGTACAAGGTAGAGGCAGTTAAGCTATCCAGGGAGATTGGTAGAAAGAAGCCTCAGAAGAACTGGGCGTACCGATCGGAACGCTTTACGGCTGGGTAAGACAGGCGGCTGACGGTAGTCTCGATATGGGAAAAGTAAACCAGACACCCGATGATGCGATGAATCTGGCGCAGAAAGTACAGGCATTGCGAAAGAAAGTCAAGCAACAGGAAAGGGAGATAAGATGAAATTGTTGTCCATTTGTTGTCCATGAGCCTGTTTTTGGCAAGAAAAAAGCACCTCCGAAAACCTCGGAAGTGCGTTGAAGAGAAATATACGTGGTTGCGGGAGCAGGATTTGAACCTACGACCTTCGGGTTATGAGGGGCTTCAGACGGTTATTTGTGTAATTCTATTCTGTTTTCTTCAGACAGAAAATCCCCGATTTCAGGGGTTTTCAAACCTTTTTTATTTACTAAGATTTATTGAAGAATCGATCCAATTTTAGAACTATTTTAGAACAAAAAGAACAGCGGCGAATATGCCGTCATTAGCTATTATTTTCTACAGTACGATAGTACCAAACTTAACGGTATATCAAAATAACTCTTGACAAATGGATATTTAGGTGCTATATTGGTATTAGTATTTACGAGCGGTTATTTTCATTCAGTTTCATTCCTAAGGGCTGATTGAAATCTGTCAGTGATATTTGCTGTTCTCGATTGAATCTATACATCTTCATGCACGCCTTTTTCTTCTTTTTTCGTTTTTTCATTGCATCTTATTATATCATAGATTCTATCAATTGTCCATTCCTTGGGCTTTTCGGTTTTTTTCAGCTGACACTAATTAAATTAGATATTACGGATTATCAAAAGTGTAGCAATATTTGGGATATGCAGTGCCAAAGTGAGCTCGCGGACAAGTTTTATAACGAGCTTTTAACAGGTAATCGGACTACATATATCTACACTATTGATAATGAGTTCGTTGGCGAGATTTCTCTTGTTAAAGAAATGAATGATTCTGATTATACAATTCCAAACCAGCGTATTTACGTTTCCCGTCTTATAGTAAAATACGAATACAGACGACAAGGTATTGGCAGGAAATTGATTGACTTCATTACTGAAAAAGCAAAATCACAGGACTATACCGAAATGTCAATCGGAGTTGATTTAGATAATTCCTGAATCCGTGAAAGTGGAAAAGTGAAGAAGTTGAAAACCGCGGAAAACAGGGCATTGACAGCCGAAAAAAGAGAATATGATATTCACCCAAAAGGTGAAAGAAAAGCTATGAAGAAGCAGCCTTTTCTGGTATAATAGAAGTAACAAGCAGGAAAGGTTTGAATGAGAAAATGGCACATCGCGTGGTTTTTTGCAACTGCTCTTGCGAAGAGATACGACGAAAGCGTTCAATACATTGAAAACCACAGGTTAGACGAATAAATTCACAAAAAGGCTATTCAAAAAGCAGTAGAAAGCAATAGGGTAACGGATGAGCATAAAGAATATTTAAAGAGCCTGAGATAAATTCCCGTTTAGAATATAATCACCATGAAGCGAATATGCAAAAAGAGTACGACAACGTATATTCATCAATCGTACGCATCATACTCCGGAAAAATGCTCTCTGATGCTCTATTCTTCTGTGAAATAAAAAACCACCTTCGCGGAAATGCCGGCGTGACATTTCCACGGAGGTGGTTCTGTTATGGTTCAAACATGGCTGTTGTCCTGAATCGGATCAGTCTACCACACCGCCTTCGACAACAAGGCTGTCGGGATTGGCTGCCGCGCCGTAAACGGAGGCAAGGGTTGCGTCATAATCCGCGTGGAAGAAGTTTTCCTTGCCGAGCGACTTGATTTCGTCGTTGAGCCAGTTCAGCAGGGAAGTGTTTCCCTTCTGTACGGCAGGCGCGATGGTGTCAGCGTTGCCGAGCGCGTCGATGCCCACCGTATAGCCGGGATTGACAATCGCCCATGCCAGCACTTCCGTGTTGTCGGTGGAAAAGGCATCGCCGCGTCCCTGTAGCAGCGCGTTGTAAGCGTCGGCGTATTCGTCGTATTTCTGGAGTTTGACGTTCGGCTCGTTCTTTTCAAAATAAGTCTCGGCTGTGGTTCCTTTTACCACAATCAGTGTCTTGTCCTTGAGATCGTCAATGCTCTTGACAACAGCAGTATCGGGAGAAACTACGCCAAGCTTGACCTTCATATAGGGAAGAGCGAAGTCAACCTTCTCGGCGCGTTCTTCGGTCACGGTAAAGTTCGCCAGAATAATGTCAACCTTGCCGGTCGCGGCGTATTCCACGCGGCTTGCGGGATCGGTGGAAACATATTCGACTTGAACGCCGAGATCCTTGGCGATGCGCTCGGCAAAATAAACGTCGTAGCCCTGATAGCTGCCGTTTTCATCGACATAGCCGAAGGGCGCCTTGTCGCTGAATACGCCGATGATCACCTTGCCGCTTTCTTTGATTTCATCTACTGTGCGGAAGGTGGCGTTGCTTTTTTCTCCGGCATTACCTTCGCTTGCGGTGTCGGAAACCGAACCGGAGCAGGCTGTCAAAGCTCCTGCTGCCAGAACAGCGGAAAGGGAGAGGGCTGCGATTTTTTTTATTATGGTAGTATATTTCATGGTAGTTGATCCTTTCTTTCATCAGATGATGTTTTTTTGAATTCAAATGTCTGTAAAAAATCCTTTGCACGCTGTGTGCGTGGATTTTCAAAGAATTCCTCCGCAGGAAGGTTTTCCAGTATCCTTCCCTCATCGAGGAACACGATTCTGTCGGCAACCGCGCGGGCAAATCCCATTTCATGGGTGACAATCAGCATGGTCATTCCGCCCTGCGCGAGCTCCAGCATGACGTCCAGCACCTCGCGCACCATTTCGGGGTCAAGCGCTGCCGTCACCTCATCGAAGAGCATGATTTCGGGATTCATGCAGAGTGCGCGCACAATGGCGACGCGCTGCTTCTGACCGCCGGAAAGCTCCCGCGGATAAGCTTTTCGCTTTTCCCAAAGTCCCACGCGCCGGAGAAGCTGCTCCGCCTGCGCTCTCGCGTCTTCTTTCGCACGCTTCTGCACCTTGACCGGCGCAAGCGTAATATTGTCAAGAATATTCTTGTGTGGAAATAAATCGTAGCTCTGGAAGACCATACCGATTTTCTGTCGAAGCAGGGGCAGGTTTTTAGCGCCGGAGACGATTTCCTCTCCGTCAATCCTTATGCTGCCTTCGTGAAATGCTTCCAGACCGTTGATGCACCGGAGAAGGGTTGACTTGCCGCAGCCGGAGGAACCGAGTATCACGACCACTTCGCCCTTGCGGAGGGTAAGGTCAACACCGTCAAGAATCACGTCTTCTCCGAATTTTTTCCTCAACCCCGCAATTTTAAGCATGATTTTCTCCTCATCAGCCATCGGTTGTCACCTCCATCGCTTTTCCAGATAGCTTGCCAGCAGCGAGATCGGCCAGCAGGCAAGAAAATAAAATACAAATACGGCTCCGTACACCCACAGTGAAGCGGTGGGATATCGGAAACGGTTCACGTCGATGATCTGCTTGCCCACCTTCAGCACCTCCGTAATGCCGATCAGCACCACAAGACTGGTCGTCTTGATCATGCGCGTAGTGAGATTGATGGTAGGAGGGAGCAGTCTACGGAGGGTCTGCGGAATGATAATCGTCAGAACTGTCTGTCGTCTGTTCATTCCGAGCGCGTATGCGCTGTCATACTGGTGCTGCGGAATGCTTTTGAGTGCGCCGCGCACCAGATCGCCCATCTCCGCCGTTCCCCAGAGCGTGAAGACGAGTACGGCGCTGAATTCCGCGTCCCAGTTCCAGCCGAATGCCCTTGTTACGCCGAAGTAAGCGATAAAGAGCAGCACCAGCTGCGGCATAATGCGTATGAATTCCAGATAGACACGGCTGACCGCTTTGGCAATGGGATTCTGCCACGTCATAAAGAGTCCAAAGAGGATTCCCAGCGGCAGGGAAAGCAGCACTGCCATGAGGCTGATACGCACCGTTACCCAAAGTCCCTCCAGCAGCCTTGAGAAATTGCTGCCTAAAAAGAGAACTTCAATTCCCGAAGCCCGCATGGCGCAGCCTCCTTTCGAGTATCGTGGCAGCCGCCGAAACCGGAAGCAGTATAATCAGATAGGAAGCTACCAGCATGGTGAGCGCTTCGTCGGTCTTGTAATACAAGCCGATCAGATCCTTTGCCACATACATCAGATCAGCAAGGGCAATTCCGCTGACTACCGAGGTTTCCTTGATGAGGAAGACGACGTTCGCGCATATGCCGGGAACTGACACCGCCATCGCCTGTGGGAAAATGATTTCCTTCATGGTGAGCCATTTGTTCAGCCCAAGGCTTGCCGCCGATTCCTCCTGTATTTTGTCAACCGATTCCAGACCGCTCCGCAGCGTTTCGGTCATGTAGCTGCCACCGAGAAACGCGATGCCGATAATGGCGCAGGTCTCGCCGCTCAGTACGACGCCGATATTCGGCAGTCCGAAGTACAGGAAGAAAAGCTGCACCAGCAGCGGCGTGTTGCGGCTGAGTTCGACGTAGACCTGAATGATTCCGCGAAGCACAGGCACTTTGTAATAGAGTGCCGCCGAACAAAGCACGCCAACAGCGAATGCCAGCAGGATTCCCCAGAATGCGATGAACACCGTCAGTCTGGCAGCCTCCACATAGAGCGGCGCGTATTGGGTTATGAAATTCCAGTCGAGATTTTTCATTCATGCACCGCCTTTTTAAATTTGTAAGAGCTTATAATATAGCTTATTTCAATCGTTTGTCCGAATGAATGGCGAGTCGCGTTCCGACGCTTTGGAATACCTGCACCAGCACAATCAGAAGAATCACCGCCGCGAGCATAATTAAATCCTTATAGCGGTAATAGCCGTAATTGATGGCGATCTTGCCAAGTCCGCCGCCGCCGAGAATGCCGCTCATGGCGGAATATCCAAGCACGGTTGTAATGGCGATGGTTGCGTTGGAGAGCAGCGAAGGCACGCTTTCGGGAATCATCACCTTCGTGATGATCTGCAAAGGCGACGCGCCCATGCTCTGCGCCATTTCGATGAGATTGGGGTTGACCTCGCGCAGGCTGCTCTCGGTCAGACGCGCCACAAAGGGAAAGGCTGCGATGACCAGCGGAACAACAGTTGCTTCGGTTCCCACCACCGTGCCGACGATGGCTCTTGTCAGCGGAAACACCATGATCATCAGAATCAGGAACGGCACCGACCGCAGCAGATTGATGATGACATTCAGCGTCTGCATGAGCCACGCGGGGAGCGGAAGGATGCCTTTTTTCTCACCTGTCACCAAAAGCACACCCAGCGGAAGTCCGATAAGAATAGCAAACAGCGTGGAGAGAACGGTGACATAGAGCGTCTCCCAAATGGCGGTCGGAAACTGGCTTTGTATGATCAGCCACGCCTCGTCTACCTTGTCGGGCGCCAATAATTCATGGAAAAATTCAGTCAACGCCATTCACCTCCTCCGCGAGTATTCCCTTTATCTCCGTTAAAAATCCAATCGCGGCAGTCACCACATTATCTTTGTCCGGAAGTGCCAGGAGCATTTGTCCGTAAGCCTTGCCGCCTATGCTTTTGGTGGAGGCATAGACAATGCTCGCGGCAATGCCTCTTTCCGACGCCATCCGCGCGATAATCGGCGTATTGGCGGCCTCCGCTCCGTTGAAGACGATGCGGATCAGACGTCCGCTGACGCCTGAAACGTCGGGCGCGTCGGATTCGGGATAGACAAGCCGTTTGGCGGCTTCGGAACGGGGATGAGAGAATACTTCGGTCACTTCGCCCTGTTCGGCAACCTCGCCGCCGTCAAGAATGGCAACATGGCGGCAGATTTTCTCCACCACGCTCATCTGATGCGTGATGACAACGACCGTGATGCCTGTTTTCTGATTGATTTCCTGAATCAATTCCAAGATAGAATTGGTGGTCGTAGGGTCGAGCGCGCTGGTCGCTTCATCGCAAAGCAGCACCTTCGGATTGGTGGCAAGCGCGCGGGCAATCGCCACACGCTGCTGCTGACCGCCTGAAAGCTGGGAAGGATAAGCGTTTGCCTTATCCAGCAGACCTACGGTTTCCAGCAGTTCCTTTGCTCTTTTCTGTGCGTCCTGTCGGCTGTAACCGGCGAGTTCTAGCGGAAAACAGACATTTTTCAGACAGGTGCGCTGCATCAGCAGGTGAAAGCCCTGAAAGATCATGGTCACTTCGCGCCGCAAGAAACGGAGCTGCTTCTTGTTCAGTTCTCCGAGATCTGTACCGTCGATGGTGACGGTGCCTTCGTCAGGACGTTCCAGAAGATTGATGCACCTTACAAGGGTACTCTTTCCCGCGCCGCTCATGCCGATAATGCCGAAGATATCGCCGTCGGCTATGTCGAGCGACACATTTTTGAGGGCTTCCACGCTGCCGTCAGCCGTATGGAAGGTTTTGGAAAGGTTTTCGATTTTTATCATGGCAATTTTCTCCTTCCGGTGGAATACGGCTGATGGATTATCAATCTTTAGCCTTTCAGCGCGTCAAGCGAAGTCTGTTTGCCGCCGTACAGCCCGATGGGTTCCACATGAATCGAAGCGACCACGACCAGATGTGTCTTGTTTTCCTCATTGAAATTATCGAGGTAGGGGGTGTGCTGGAAATAGTTTGCGTCGATTTCGCCGCTTTCCACCACGTTATTGGGCTGCACATAGTCGGTGAATTCCTTCACGTCAAGCGTGATTTCCTTCTCCGCCAGAATGTCCTTGACAACCGCGAGAATTTCGGCGTGAGG
>JAEEGL012112555.1_pt1 | contig 18288 bp, 15 predicted proteins | sample 9134231 | NCBI WGS metagenome assembly JAEEGL01 (sample SAMN16246548, study PRJNA631951) | gut metagenome | biome: gut microbiome; feature: rumen; material: fiber-attached | host: Bos | place: Iran: Karaj | collected 2018-10 | reverse complement strand
TGTTGAATTTTTCCGTTTCGTCAAAAAACAAAATTGCCTAAAAAATACGAAAAAGTGCCAGATTTTCAACATATCTGGCACTTTCTTTGGTACGGCTGACGGGATTCGAACCCACGACCTCCAGAGTCGGAGTCTGGCACTCTATCCAGCTGAGCTACAGCCGCATATTGATATAATAGTTGCCTTTGTACCCCAAATTTGGTATAATCCATGCAACGGATGGTATTATACCAAAAAAGACCTGTAAAGTAAAGACCCGATTTCGGTCGGTCGTCATTTTTGAGGGGGATGATTCATTCATGAAAACCGTGGTTTTAGGAAAAAGCGGCCTTGTTGCCACAAAGCCGTCGCTGGGCTGTCTCCCGCTCCAGCGTTGTGATAAGGACTATGCCGTACGGCTGCTGCGTGCGGCTTATGACGGCGGTATCCGCTTCTTTGATACTGCCAATGCATACACCGACAGCGAGGAAAAAATCGGACTTGCTCTCAGCGATGTTCGAAGCGACATCATCCTGGCTACCAAAAGTGCTGCGAGGGACAAAGCCGGTGTTCTCTGTCATATTGAAAACAGTCTACGCATGATGAAGACTGATTACATCGACCTTTTCCAGTTCCACCAGGTCCCGGATGTTCCGGATCCGGAAGATCCCGAGGGTGCTTATGCTGGGGCTTTGGAGGCCAAAAAACGCGGATGGATCGGGCACATCGGTGTGACCACTCACCGGGTCAAGATTGCCGAGGAGTGCATCTCTTCTGGGTTGTTTGAGACGATCCAGTTCCCATTCAGCTATATCTCCGCAGAGCGCGATCTTGCTTTGGCTGAAAAGGCCAAAGCGGCGAATGTCGGCTATATTGCCATGAAAGGCCTTGCTGGAGGAATGCTCACCAATGTTCGCGCCTGCCAGGCATTTATGAAGCAGTATGACAACGTTGTCCCGATCTGGGGTATCCAGAAACTGGAACAGCTGGAGCAATGGCTGCAGATTGCGGAAGAAGACCCCGATATGGATGAGGAGCTTCGGGCCTTCATAAAGAAAGAACGGGAAGAGCTTTCCGGCAGCTTTTGCCGCAGTTGCGGCTATTGCATGCCTTGTCCTATGGGAATCGAGATTCTCAATTGTGCCCGCATGAACATGCTGCTGCGGCGTTCCCCCTGGCAGCAGTATATGACTGATGAATGGTATGCCAAAATGCACAAGATAGAAGACTGTATCGGCTGCCGCTCCTGCGCATCAAAGTGTCCCTATCAGCTGGACACGCCAAACCTGCTGAAGTACATGTTAAAGGATTACGATGAATTCTATGAAGCACACAAAAACCTGGTCTGAGATATCATCCCGCCTCAAACGCACCGCTGCACTCGTCCTTTGCGTAGCCCTGATGCTCACCCTGACGGCATGCGGTTCTGCCTCTGCCATGGAACAGAAGCAGATTTTCGCCATGGATACCATCATGACGCTTACAGCATACGGTAAGAACGCCTCCTCCGGTCTTGACGCAGCTACCAGCATCATCAACTCCATGGAAGCCCTGCTGGATCCTGAACTTCCTACCAGTTCCACTTACGCCATCAACCATGCCAACGGCACTAATGTTGTTGTCAATGCTCAGATCGCAAAGATGCTCAGCACGGCCAAGACGGTTTATGACTATTCAGACGGCGCCTTGGATCTCAGCCTCTACCCGCTTGTCAAGCTCTGGGGTTTCATTGATGGTCGATACTATGTACCACTCTATGATGAGGTCTCTGAACAGCTTGCAAAAAAAGCTTTTGATAAAATGGTTCTGACCAGTTACCCTGCCACAGGGTCTTATTCCGTCTCCTTTCCTGCCGGCACGGAGATCAGTTTCGGCGCCATCGGCAAGGGCTGTGCGGCAGAAAACGCGATCAGTGCCATGCGTCAGGCCGGCGTCCAGAGTGGGATTATTTCACTTGGCGGTAACGTACAGACCCTCGGTTTAAAACCTGATGACAGCAAATGGACCGTAGCCATCCAGGACCCGAACAACACTGCCAGCTGGGTTGGCACCGTTCAGGTCGGTGAGACAGCAGTTGTCACCAGCGGCAGTTATCAGCGGTTCTTTGAATTTGACGGCAGCACATATCATCACATTCTGAATCCGAACAGCGGTTATCCGGTCTCCAACAATCTGGTCTCCTCGACCATTATCTGTGAAGATGGTACCATGGCGGATGCTCTGTCCACCGCGATGTTCGTACTAGGTGAAACAAGGGCCTTGAATTACTGGCGGCAGCACGGTGGTTTTGAAATGATTCTGATCACCAAGAGCAACCAGGTCATTTGCACAAAAGGTTTGATCGATATATTCTCCGCCAACGCAGCAGCCAGCAATTACAAGGTCAAATTCGCGGAGTAACAAAATGGAACCGTTCCGTCAGGATATTCGTCATATCAAAGGAATCGGAGAGAAAAGGGCGCAGGCTTTGAACAAGCTCGGCGTCTTTTCTCTCTTTGATCTGATTTCTTTTTTTCCGCGTCGGTATGAAGATCGTAGCCTCATAAAGCCCATTGCCCTGGTGCAGAATGGTGAAGCAGTTTGCATCTCGGCTGTGGTTGCGGAAGAGCCTCGACTTTCCCGGATTCGGCGCGGCCTGGATCTGGTTCGTTTTCGCGCTTATGACGACAGTGCGGAAGTGAGTATTACTTACTTCAACCAGAGCTACGTAAAGAATCAGTTTCACCGTGGGCGGGTTTATCGTTTCTATGGCAAGATGGAACTCAAGGGCTCCCGCCGTTCGCTGACCAATCCTGTTTTTGAAGAAGCAGGGCCGGCAGATCGGATCTCCGTCACCGGTCAGATCGTTCCGATCTATCGTCTGAGTGCCGGTCTTCAGCAGAAAGGGCTTCGACAGAGTATCCGCCAGGGTCTTGACAGCTTCAGCGGTCGGATTCCGGAGGTGCTCCCATTCTGGGTGCGGGAGAAGTACCTTCTTCCTGAAGCGGAAGAAGCCTATGAATGCATCCATTTTCCCTCAGATCTCCGTGCCCTGGAGCGAGCACGCAGGCGCTTTGTATTTGAAGAGCTGTTCGTTCTCTCCTGTGCACTGGGCTGCCGCCGGAGATCAGATGTGGAAGGCATTGTCCTGCCAAAGCCGGATTTCTCAGATTTTTATGCTCTGCTCCCTTTTTCTCCTACTACGGCACAGCAGAGGGCGATCGAAGAGGCGGCGCAAGACATGGCCTCAGGGCGGCGTATGAGTCGTCTTCTGCAGGGTGATGTCGGCAGTGGTAAGACGCTGGTTGCATCAGCTCTGATCTGGCAATGCTATCTGGCAGGTTTCCGGGCAGCCTTTATGGCACCGACAGAGATCCTCGCAGAGCAGCATTTTCGCACGCTCAGCTCTTTTCTCTCCCCGCACGGAGTGAGAACCGCTCTTCTGACCGGCTCCATGCGTGCTGGTGAAAAACGGCAAATCCTTGAATCAATGAAGTCCGGAGCTCTTGATCTTGTGATCGGTACCCATGCCCTTCTCAGCGAAGGAGTACAGTTTCCCGGCCTTGCACTGACCATTACAGACGAACAGCACCGCTTCGGTGTTGAACAGCGTGCACGCCTTGGACAGCTTACAAGCCCGGATTCTGGCAGCGCTCTTCTTCCGCATGTCTATGTCATGTCTGCAACCCCAATTCCCCGAACATTGGCGCTGATCATTTACGGAGACCTCTCCCTTTCTGCATTGGACGAGCTTCCCCCCGGCCGACAGACCGTAGACACATTCTGTGTTGGGCGTGCCTATCATTCTCGGCTCCTGGCTTTTATGAAGAAGCTCTGTGCTGAAGGCCGCCAGGTATTCGTCGTGTGTCCGAAGGTGGGAGAAGACGAAGCGGAGTCAGAGCTCTCGTCTGAGCCAGCAGGCGCCCCTTCCCTGCTCTCGGCTGTGGAATACGCCGAAACGCTTCAGCAGGAGCTTCCAGAGCTTCGTGTCGGCTGTGTCCATGGGAAAATGAAGCCCGACGAGAAGGATCGCGTTATGCAGCAGATGTTCTTCGACGAGCTTGATGTTCTGGTGGCCACTACAGTTATTGAGGTTGGTGTCGATATTCCCAATGCCGCTCTGATGCTGGTCGAAAACGCTGAGCGCTTCGGCCTCAGCCAGCTTCACCAGCTTCGAGGCCGGGTGGGTCGAGGAAAGCACAAGAGCTATTGTGTTCTTGTTACTGATTCCGAAAATGAAGATACCCGATCTCGAATGAGAATCATGTGTGAAATGAGCAACGGCTTCAAGATTGCAGAGGAGGATCTTCGGCTTCGCGGTCCGGGGGACTTTTTCGGTTCCCGCCAGCATGGTCTGCCTGAGATGCATGTAGCCGATCTTGGAACCGACACGGAGACCCTGTTAAAGAGTAAGGAAGCCTCAGACAGCCTGCTTGCAGAAGATCCGGGACTCTCTTTGCCGGAACATGCAGCTCTGCGGGAGAGGGTCCTGCTGCTCACAGAAAAGATGGACGGAACGCTGAACTGATCAGCGCTCCGTCCATCTTTTCTGCCTCTGAAGCTCTTTTTTTAATTCTGATATGCGGCAAGAATGCCTTTATAAGTCATATAGCAGTCCAGTTTTGCCACGACTTCAAAAGGAGCGTGCATACTGAGCACCGGAACGCCGGCATCGATGGTATCAATGTTGCGGTTGGCCATATACTTTGCTATCGTACCACCGCCGCCTTGGTCGACCTTGCCCATTTCAGCCATCTGCCAAATCACCTTTTCACGGTCGAAGAGGCCTCTCAGATAGCCGACGATCTCTGCGGATGCATCACTGGTGGAAGATTTACCTCGGGCACCTGTATATTTGCAGATTGCCATGCCATAATTCAGCTTGGATTCACTGCGCTTTTCGGCGACTTCCGGATACAGTGGGTCAAAGGCCGCTGTAACATCGGCTGAAAGGCAGAAGCTGTTTTCCAAACAGCGGCGAAGTATCACGTTCTCAGCAGTGCACAGGTCTTCCATGAAGCAGTCGAAAGCGGTACTCTGCATTCCGCTGACACCCTCCGAGCCGATCTCCTCCTTGTCTGCCAGGATGCAAACACAGGTCCTTCTGGGCTGCTTCACATCAAAGATGGCTTTCAGTTCGGCCCACGCGCAAACCCGGTCGTCGTGACCGTATCCACCGATCATGGAGCGGTCCAGCCCGATCTCGCTGACATCATATGCCGGCACCGCAGTGAGTTCAGCAGAGAGGAAATCTTCCTCTGCGATACCGTAAGCGTCGTTCAGTAGACTCAGAACAGCAAGCTTCACACGGTCTTTGCCGTCATCGGCGTAAGGTGTGCTTCCGATCAGCAGGTTCAGTCCTTCCCCGGTAATTCCCTCAGCCATGGTCTTCTTCATCTGATCCGCGGCGAGATGCGGCAGCAAATCGGTGATAACGAACTTGGGCTCACCCGGGTCCCGGCCTATGCACACTTCCACCAGGTCACCGTTTTTTAACGAGACGACTCCGTGCAGTTCCAGCGGGATTGTAACCCACTGATACTTCTTGATTCCCCCGTAATAATGCGTGCGAAGATAGCAGAGCTCATCCTGCTCATACATGGGGATCTGCTTCAGATCAAGCCGGGGGGAGTCTACATGCGCACCGGCGATTACACTTCCCCGCTCCAGAGATTCCGTGCCGATCACGGCAAGCATCAGCGCTTTTCCACGGTTGGAACGGTAGATCCGATCCCCGGCTTTCAGTGCCATCCCCGGAACATAAGCTTTGAATCCGTTGTATTCTGCTTTCTCGATGGCATAGCGGACTGCCTCCCGCTCCGTGCGGGCCTCATTCAGAAAGTCCATATATTCCCGGCAGTACGCTTCAAGAGCAATACGCTCTTCGGTTCCAATACGATCATAGCCGTTCTTCTGTTCATAGAACAGGTTCTCTCTCAAGTCACCCATGATTCAGTCTTTCCTCCCAGATATCATTCAGTTGATGTACAAACTGCTCAAAACTTCCGTTATTGCAAAGCGTGACATCGCAGTTTTGTTCAAAGTATTCATTTGGCCTCTGGGCCTTGATGCGAAGCTTCGCACTCTCCCTGCTGATTCCGTCTCTCTCCATGATTCGCTGGATTCGTGTATCTTCCGAAGCAATCACTGCCATGGTAAAGTCACACCGTTCCGCCAAACCGCTGCTGATCAGCTCAATAGCGTCTAATGCGGCAAGAGTTCCCCCCTGCATGGCCCAATCCCGCAGACGGCTTGTGATTTCCGCCTCGATACGACGATGGGTGATCTCATTGAGCTGTTTGAGCTTTACGGCATCTCTAAAAACGATCTCTGCGAGAACGCCGCGCCTGAGCTTTCCTTCTTTTACCGTCCCCGGGAAAGCCGTCCCCAGCTCCTCAATCAGGGAGAGATCCTTTTCCAGCAGTTCGTGATAGATTGCATCACAGTCCAGGATCAGTGCGCCTCGTTTCTCCAGTTCATAAAGAGCGGTTGTTTTCCCGCAACCGCTGCCTCCGGTGATACCGACGACTGTCATCGCATCCACCAGTGCGTCCATCAGTTCCTCTGCCGGCAGTGAACCCTGCCGCAGAATTCTGTACGGTGTCCTGCTGAAATCCACAACTGTGGACTCCAGTCCCAGCTCGCTTTCTCCGCCGTCAATCACAGCCTCAATCTTCCCGCCAAAATAGTCCATTACCTGCTGTGCATTATGGGGACTCGGTTCTCCGGAGGGGTTGGCGGAGGGCACCGCCAAGGGATAATCCAGTCTCTCCAGGAGGGCAAGGGTCTGAGGCTGTCTCGGGCAGCGCAGGCCAACTGTCTCTCCACCGGCGCGCAGGATCTCCGGAACCAGCGTTTTCGCACGCAGAACCAGCGTCAACGGTCCTGGCCAGAATCGGTCTGTAAGTGTTTGTACCACCACAGGTACTTTTTCGCAGAGGTCATTGATGGCATTGCTTCCGGATACCATCAGGGAGATCGGCTTGACGGAGGGTCTGCCTTTGACCTCATAGATTTTTTCAATTACCTCAGAGTCAAGGCCATTACCTGCCAGCCCATATACTGTTTCCGTGGGGACAGCGACGAGGCCTCCTGCACGCAAGATCTCCGCCGCTGTCTCGATATCGCTTGTAATCAGTTTTGTTTTCATCCGTCCCGCTCCCCGGCTGCCAGCTTTTCCGCCTGATCAGAAGAAATGAGTGCATCCAAAAGCGGGTCTAGATTCCCGTTTATGATACTTTCCAGGTTGAAGCTGCGACCATCTCCGCAAAGGCGGTGATCCGTCACCCGGTTCTGAGGAAAGTTATAAGTCCGGATCCGGTCACTGCGGTCTCCGGTCCCCACCTGACTCCTGCGCTCTGCCGCAAGGGCGGCTTGCTGCTTCTCCTGCTCGCGCTCATAGAGCTTTGCTCTCATAATGGAGAGCGCTCGATCCTTGTTCTTATACTGGCTCCGTTCATCCTGGCACTCAACAACAAGTCCGGATGGTATATGTGTCACACGGATCGCACTCTCCGTTTTGTTGACATGCTGTCCGCCTGCCCCCGAAGAACGGAATGTATCGATCTTCAGTTCGTTCATGTTAAGGCGAAAATCGACCTCTTCCACCTGAGGAAGAACTGCCACCGTGGCTGCTGAGGTGTGGATACGGCCTCCTGACTCGGTGACAGGAACTCGCTGAACCCGGTGACCGCCGCCTTCAAATTTCATCCGAGAAAAGGCACCCTCCCCTTCAACAACGAAACTGATCTCTTTGATACCACCGAGCTCGGTCTCGTTGAGGTTCACGACCTCAATGTTCCATCGTCTGTTTTCGGCATAGAGTGCATACATCCGGAAGAGATCACCAGCAAAAAGCGCTCCTTCCTCTCCACCTACTCCGGCACGGATTTCCATAATGACATTCTTGCTATCATTTGGATCCCTCGGCAATAGCAGGAGTTTCAACTGCCGCTCCTGTTCTTCACGCAGCCTGAGCAGATCCTGCTTCTCTTCCCAGGCCATGTCACGCAGCTCTGGGTCTGACAGCATCTCTTCCAGGCCCGCAAGCTGTTCCCCGGTCTTCTCCCAGGACGCATATGCTTCCGCTATAGGAGCCAACTCCTGTGCTTCTCTCTGCAGGCTTGCAAAAACCGCGGGATCCTGCCAGGTACCAGGTTCCTGCAAACGCTGCTGCAGTTCTTCATACTGACGTTTTATCTGTTTCAATCGTTCTTCATTCATAGGCGTTTATTGTAGCATAGATTCCGATCATCATCCACCGAAAAGGGATGCAAGGCGCTCAAAAAAGTCCTTCATTGTTTGAAAAGCATTCTTCAGCGTTTGGAAGAAACCCACGACCTGGTCCTTTGCTTCTGACACTTTTTCCAGTGTACTCTGGATATCTTCCACTCGCTGGGGGATAGTGCTTGGGTCAAGTTTTTCCAAAGAGCGGCAGAGATCCAACAGCTGCTTCACCTGAGTCTCTGTCAATGTCACATTGTAGGTCTCCGCAATCCTCCTGATGTTGCTGCGCAGCTCTTCATCGCTCATGTTGTCGGTTTCGTTCAGCATAAGCTTCAGATCGTTGACGATGGATGTCGAATCCTCGCTACCGATCTCGTTTGCCAGTTCTCCAGTAATTGTGAGTTCCTGTGTACTCACGTCTTTTGCCGCAGCATCCAGCTTTTGTCCGGTCATGTCCTCATAGGCTTTATAGATACCGGCCAGCGCTGCCGTACCGCTCACCGCAAAAGGCGCTGCTACGGCAATACGTGCATCTGTGATTCCTGCAGTGGAAAGTGCATTGATATACATTTCCGGTGTACACCAGCTGATATTCTTCACCGTCACATTCATTCCACTCCCCTGCCCCAGCAGTTCCAGAAAAACACAGGACATGGAACGAGTTCCAATGATAGCCGCATCCACATACCCGTCGAGAGCCGCATGCTCTTCGGCATTGGTCAGTTTCAGCTCAGGAATATCACCGCGGCGGATGCCAAATTCAGCATAGACACTTAAAACCTGTTCTTCCGTCAGATCCGCGCCGACGACGATACGACGCATCTCCGCATCAGCGAAGCCAACAGTGGAGCAAAGAATAAAGAACAGATATAAGGATAAGATAACAGCGGCAGCCTGCCGCCGGATCGACTGATTCATTTCTGCCTCCAGAATCTAAGGGGGATTCGATTCGTCTATTAGAACACGACAGACGATATAGGCATCGTACCATAGTTTTCAAAGGATGAAAAGGCAGTAATTATTAAGTTTTCCTCAATTTCACCGATTTTCGATTCAATCTTCTTGACGGTTTTTTCGAAAACTCGTATACTGTCGCCGAAAGAAGCGGGTTTCACATGCGTTTTCTCGTTTCTTGCATTGACAAATGTTACATTTTGGTATAATATAAGTTACGCAAAATTACATTTGCATGATTTTTCCCAAGAGGAGGAAGCCATGAATAAGCTGATTCGATCTGCAGGATTGCTCCTGCTTGTTGCTGTTCTTGTTTTTTCTCTGGCCGCCTGCGGCCAGCGCACGGTCCCGGAAGAGCCTCCAGTGGAAGAGACGAAAGAAATCGTTGTTGAAACTCCGCCCGCTTCTCCCACGCCGACGCCTACACCGACCCCATCTGTTCCGCCTGTCGCTGTAACGACAGTTCCCATGCCGATGCCATCCGTCTCTCCGACTGTCGCCATCACCAACACTCCGGAACCCGAGGCCACAGACACAGCCGCTGCCGGAGCCGCTGTTCCCACGGTGTCTCCCAGTCCTTCTGCTGCACCAAGCCCCACACCGACCCCTTACTCCTATGATGCTGAATTTGCTTCCACCATCCTTCCGGATGGCGTCACCGTTCCCGAGAATGCTGTGGACGGATACCTGAACGCAAACGGTGTGAATTTCCGTGGTGGCCCCAGTACAAGCGCCAAAATCATCGGCACCTTTGACAGCGGAACTCGGGTGAGCATCCTCGGCACCGAAAACGGCTGGGCAGAAGTCCTGATCAATGGAGTTGCCGGATATGTAAGAAGTGACTATGTCACCCGCGGTACGGCCGTTGGCAGCAACATGGGCAGCAGCATTCCCCCTGCCTCATCTACCATTGTCAACGACGGTTCCGGCATTGGCCTGGTGATCGTCCCCGACGGACAGATTGTTCCCGGCAGCAGTTCCGGCTCCAATACCGTGACAAACACTCCGGCTCCCAGTAATTTCCTCGGCATCATGCCCGACTGATGGCTGGTTAACCAGACAGACAAAGACCCGCAGGCCATCTGACCTGCGGGTCTTCGTTTAAGGGAGAAAAGAGAGGATAAGGAGTAGAAAAGTATCATAATAAAGCAGCTGTTTCAGCTGTTTTCTGGAGTAGCCTCATCAAAGGTAATCGGAAGCTGTATCTCTTCTCCGCCGCGATATACTGTCACATCTGTGGAATCATACGCTGAGAAGTGGCGCAGAGCCAGCTTGAGTTGGTCATAGGCTTCAACAGGGTACTCTCCGACTGCCGTAATGATGTCTCCGGTCCGAAGTCCCGCATGATCGGCAGCACTTCCGGCTGTAACCTCGGCGATATAGGCACCCAGCGGCATTCCATAATACTGACTGTACATGGAATTATACCGGTTGTCCAGGCTGACTCCCATAAAAGCCTTCCCTGTGACATATCCTTTTGTGATCAGGTCATCCGCAATGGATGTCGCATCGTTGATCGGGATTGCAAAGCCGAGGCCCTCCACGCCGGAAGAAGAATACTTGGCAGTGACAATTCCGACAACTTTCCCATTTTGATCATAGACAGGTCCGCCGGAATTTCCTTCATTCAGAGCGGCGTCGACCTGGAACATATTGATCGACTCACTCTCCTGTGTGTTGATCACCCGATCCAGGGCGCTCACATGCCCGGTGGACATGCTGAACTCCAACTCGCCCAGCGGATTGCCCACGGCATAAACTGCATCACCAACCCGGAGTGTATCGCTGTCTCCAAAGGAGGCTGCATTTAACCCTTCCTCTTCGATTTTCAAGACAGCTAGATCATTCTGAGCTTCGATCCCAACAATGGAAGCATCGTACTTTGTCCCGTTGAAGGTTATGACTTCAATATTCAGGTGTCCGTTATAGGCCTCTTCTACCACATGGAAGTTAGTTAGAATATAACCATCGCTTGAAATGATAAAACCGGAGCCGCTGACAGCGCCTGAGCTGCTCATACCGAAGAAATTGGTCCTTGTGATCTCCGTTCGGATTCCTACCACCTGGTTTTTGGCCTGCTCATAGATTTCTGCAGGATCCATCCCGATAGAAAGCTGAGAATAAACCGGCAAGACATCGCTCACGTCTTTCTCCGCCGCTTCTGCTTCCTGAATAGCACTTTCATAGGCCGCAATGCTGTTCTCCAACGCACCGATTCGTTCACTCAGATGTATTCCTGTTACAGCGGATCCGCAGACCCCTCCGAGAAGTCCCGCTGCCAGAACGGAACAAACAAGTGCAGCTGTCTGACCTCTTGTGTTCTTCCGGTGTCTCTGCTTAGACTCTCTTGTTGAGCGCTCAGGAGGTGTATAATAGCGGGGAGGAACCGTACTCTCCCCAGCTGGTTCGTAGTGCGCATCGGAATAGACCTCACGCTGAAAACTGGACCGGTATTCGGAGGCGTCTCCTGTTTTTCCGGACCGTCCCATAACAGGATCTCTTTCACGAGGGTAAACATTCCCGTCCTGTTCATCCATGATGACTGCCCTCTTTCAGTTTGCTGATCATACAATACAAAGGAATTATGACACGGGAATGAACAAAAATAAAAAGAAATATGAAAAATCACCGCGGTATAGATGCGGTGATTTTCTGCTTATTGGTTCTCGAAAAGAGACTGTTTTACATGTCGTGATATCACGAATGAGGCGGATCTGCAGTCTTATCCAACAGTTCCGTCATGGTTTCCCATTCCAGATTTGCGTGTTCTTCTATCCATTCCAGGCAGTGTTCCGAAAAAGTAAAAACACGGTAGCTGTGGAACCAATAACTCGGATCATGTTTATGAGACGGGTCGAAGAGATTGATGTCGATTGTGAGATTAGTCTGTGTGCTTAGATTCTCTTCCGTATCTGCGATGGTATAGAGGCTCAGATTACCTTCCTCCGCGTCAGGAATCATGGCAGTTTCCCAGAGTTCCAGTGTTTCTTCCGGCGTCATGCGATAGGAATTTTCATATCCCGCCGGAGTTTCTCTGTTGATAACCGCGTAACTGATATTCTCCGCTTCCATCGGGAGACCCGGAGCCATTCTGCTGCGGATCCCCTCTGCTGTATTCAGAAGTGCTCTCACCTGTCCGATGACGCTCTCCGGTCTGTCAACTTCCTCTGCGTGGAACAGGAGTGTATACAATCTGGTAAGCACGGTTCCGTCTTTCATCACGTACCGAATAGGCATCCAGTAGCTGTACACCCGGTTGGGGTCGAGCCGTTCCTCTGCCGTGATTTTTTGTCCGACGCTGATCCGCCGAAAGCTGCTCTCTCCCTCGTCATACAACTGCTTATTGTGGATAATCTCCTGATGTAGCTTTGTTACTGCCCGGATGTTCTCCGGATCGAAAAAAGCCGTGTCGCTGTCAAACTCGATTCTTTCGACCCTGTCCGGTTCTGGGACTTTCCGCTCATAACCTGTGATATCATTCTCTGCAGCAAACACAGCCATCAGGCAGAAAATACAGACCAGTACAAGCCCCTTCCACGGAAGCGGAAAGGATCGGACTGTACGGCGTATCATCATTTCTGCCACGATCCATCCCAGCAAAGCGCCGATCAGAAGCAGCCCTGCCATCAGCCATGCCGCTTTTCTCCCATAAATAGACTCATCAAAAAAGTTTTCGTACATCAGAGCGGCAAACAAAACCGCTCCTCCAAACCCCATACAATAACGGAAAATCGGCTTCAGAACCGGGATAGCAACAAAATCCGAAACAGTTTCCATCCGGCGTTTTCGGTACAGCATCAGCGCAAACAGAGCAAACACGAGGCCGGCAGCTGCATAGGCCTCCAGAACTTCCATCCCCTCCAGCCAAATCCCGGCCTGAAACTGGTTGACAGTGCGCACTCCATCGGAGATTTCAACAATTGGCGAGAGAAAGTTAAAATGCATTTGCCCGCTTTCCATTCCAAATACAAGCACAGAAAGGCATCTCTTCACGCACATCTCAAAACCCACAGCTGCAAAATTCAGTACTACATAGACAATCGGCAGGATGACAATATTTCCGGTAAGCATGGCGCAAAAGACTGCGAAGCCGTAAAAAGCAACAAAACCCAAAGCAGTGCATGCAAGCCATTGCAGATAAGCTTTCACACCAAAGCCGCAGCTGATTGTCATCAGCATGGCAAGGCCTGTCACCAGCAACTGGCACAGAAGCATAGGGGCCAACCCAGTCAGGTAGATAGTCAGAAACACACACTCTCTCGTAACTGGCAGGCAGTTCATCAGTGTGTTGCCCCGACTGTTGTAGAGATATCCGAAAAGCACCATCACAGCGATGATAGCAACCCCAATGCTTACCTGGGTCTGGAATACAGCGTTGGAGAGGATCAGTGCTTTCCCATTTAAAAGGAAATCTTCTGTATCCATGTTATTCCGCTGGACAAAGCTCAGTATACTGATGTTGAAAGTTACCAGCAGGTATCCAAGATATACAAGCCACAGAGGCCAGCATCGACGGATAACATTTCGTGATACCGCCTTGTTAAAGGACAAACGTTTGGACTTCATGTTCTGTCCCTCCCAGTTCATAAATAAAGATCTCTTCCAAAGTGAGGGGAAGAATATCCTGATAGATCGGATCACAGGCAGAAATTCGTGCGCTTAGTTCCTCTGCTTTTCCTCGCAGGATCAGCTGTTTCAGTCTCCCGGTAGAACTCTGATGCAGGATTTCCAGATCTGCCGGCAGATCGTGATCATCCGGCAGAACGAGCTGGATTTTGACCACATTCTCCTGCAAATCACTGAGACTTCTTTCCAGGATCATCTTTCCTTTGTTCATAATCCCCACATGGTCACAAACATCTTCGAGTTCTCGCAGGTTGTGTGAGGACACCAAAACTGTGGTACCGCGTTCCGCCACGTCAGCCAGCAGCAAGCTCCAGATCAGTCTCCGGTTCACGGGGTCAAGACCATCCACGGGCTCATCCAGAATTACGATCTCCGGGCGTTGAGCCAAAGCAAGTCTGAACGCGGCAAGCTTTTGCTCCCCCTTGGAAAGACGGCGCATCATGGTCTTTTCGCTCAGGCTGAACTGTCCTGAAAGATCATCGTAATATGTCCGGTCAAATGTGGAATAGACTTCTTCGCAAAAGCGACGCATATCTTCAATCGTTGCCTGGCTCCAGAATGGAATCTCATCCGGAATATAAGCGATTTTCAGCTTGACAGTGGGGTTGTTGAATACCGGTTCTCCTCCAATGAGTATTTTCCCCGCATCCTGCTGATAAATTCCTGTGAGATGCCGGATCAGCGTACTTTTTCCCGCTCCGTTTGGTCCAACCAGCCCATAAACCGCTCCTTTCGGCGCAAACAGGTCAAGGCCGTCCAGCGCTCTTGTATCCTCAAAATTCTTTACCAGGTTATTGACCTGAATCATGCTCCGGTCCTCCTTCCACACACGCTATCAGGGTTTCTGTGTCCACTCCCAACTGTCTCAGTTCTCCGCTGATCTGTCTCAACCGTTCCAGAAGTTCTCGCTGCCGAACTGCTGCTGCGCCACTGGCATCGGTCACAAAGCTCCCTTTTCCCGGAACGGAACAGATATAACCCTCCTGTTCCAGTTCCCGGTAAGCACGCTGAATGGTATTCGGGTTAATAGCGAGACTGGCGGCAAGTTCACGCACAGAAGGCATACGCTCATCCGGGCGCAGAACACCGCTGAAAATCAGTTTTCTGAAGCCATCCTTTACTTGCTCATAAATAGGGCGAGGATCACGATAATTGATTTGGATCAAAGTGGCCACCTCATCAAAGCTCTACTGTATTAGCACTGTTAGTACAGTTAATATATCAAAAACAGTGCTCTTTGTCAAGAGCACCGTTTCTTAATCATTTGATCCCTTATTTTTGTCTGTGTCTGCAGCGCGAAAATCCGGTTCCGTCCCTGTTTGAAGCCGTTTGATGTTTGCTTCATGCCGGCAGATTGCGAGGATGCTGGAGAACACAGCCAGAGCAATCATAGAAGGTTTCGGGTTAAAAAACCACGTTGAAGGAATAATAGCAACCGCAGCTGCCAGAGACCCGACGGAAACCTTTCTGCTGATGATCGCCCCTAGCAGGAACACCGCTACAATCGCCACACCAACCCGCCAGTCTATCATAAAGCCTACCGCTGCGCCGGTGGCGATTCCCTTTCCGCCTTTGAAGTTGTAAAATACAGGGAAACAGTGCCCCGCCATCACGGCCATGCCCCCAAGACTGACACCCGTATTCCCGAGAAGCTTGCGTCCAATCCACATGGCAGCAAATGCTTTCAGTACATCGAAGGCCAGTGTTGCAACCCCAGCTGCCCATCCGAACACTCGCGTCATGTTCGTGGCCCCGGCGTTTCCACTCCCCTGCTTACGTATATCCCGTCCCAGAATTCTGGACAGAATGATTGAAATATTCAAAGAACCTAGCAGGTAACCACCCAGTAAAATGATGAGCCAATACAGGATCTTCATAAGTCACCTCTGTCAGAAGATGTGAATCACTCCATACGTTAGACCCGTAACGATGAGTCCTGCAATGCATACCCCGACGAAAATCACCGGTACGGCCTGCTTGAGCCGCATATTCATCAGCGCTGCAATCAATGCACCCGTCCAGGCACCTGTACCTGGCGCAGGAATAGCAACAAAAAGTAGCAGCCCCCATGGACCATAACGCTCTACGGTGTCACTTTTGGACTCAGCACGGTTCTCCAGCTTTGTAACAACCTGATCCATCCAGGGCCAGTGCTTTCGAAGCCATGCAAATATTTTTTTGATAAAAATGATAATAAACGGAACCGGAAGCATATTGCCCAGAACAGTGGCTAAATAAGCCAGCGGCCATGGAAGACCGGATGTGATTGCTACCGGAAGACCTCCACGCAGCTCTACAACGGGAACCATGGAGATCAGAAACGCCCATATGAATTTTCCGGCAGTAGTACCTGTCAACCATGCCATCATATCAAACCTCGTGTCTTTACAGCTGAAAGACTCATACTTTTTTATTCTGGGTGCATTACCCATTACAAGGCTAAAAAACGCTTATTTATAAATATAACATATGCCGATGCAAGACGCAACGGCATATGTTGTAAAGAAGTTTTAAATATTTTTTTGTCAGAAGATGAACATCAGTTTTCGATAGGCTCCATGTGTTCCATCCGGTCCATCGCATTTCTGACATGCGTGAGAGCGGCTTTCTCCGCCTGTTCAGGGTCATGAGCAGCCAGAGCATGGTAAATCGCCATATGCTCGTCGTTGGAGAGGAGTGCTCTGCTTTGTTTGCTGATGGATGCCATACGAAATTTGGTCATCTTCTTATGAATCCGAATCAGAACATCCGTATAGGCTTTACTTCCGCAGGATCGATAGAGCAGTTCATGAAACTGTGAATCCAGATTTTTGGTATGTTCAGAACTGCTGTTCCCCTGTTTATTGATATAATAGCGCTGCAGCTCAGTCAACTCCAGAAGTTCAGAAAGCTGCTGATCGGAGATATTCAAGGCCGCACGACGTGCCGCCTCTCCCTCCAGGTGAAGACGGATGTCATACATGTCCAGCATATCGTTGCTGGATATGCCGATCACTTCCATTCCGCGGCCGGTTTCTGCCAGAAGATTCTCCTGTTCCAGACGCAGCAGCGCTTCACGGATCGGAGTCCGGCTCACATCAAGCTCTTTCGAAAGTCGAAGCTCGCTCAGCACCTCTCCGCGCTTATATTGACCGGAGAGGATATCCCGCTCCAGCTGATCAAAAATCTGATCCGCAATTGATATGTTCCGATGTTCTTTCATACTATTCTTTCCTGTCCATAAGCAGCATTTCCGTATAGTTGTATACAATTATAGCGCTGTCATATTTTCCTGTCAAGAAAAACATAACATAAAATGAACACAGAGCAGTCCGCCAAATCGGTCAACTGCTCTGTATTTGAATGACGTTATGATTATTCTGCAGACGGATCTTGCGGTTCTGTCTCTTTGTCATCTGTTTCAGGCTCAGCTGCTGCCGTTTCAGCAGACAAAGAAGGATCGTCGGTCAGCTGCTCTGAAGCTGCTGCCTGGTCTGTTTCTGCTGCAGTTTCAGACTCCTTCTCCTCTGCGTAGCCATCCGTCATGGAGATCTTGCGTGCAGGACGTTCAATGGTTCTGTCGTGACGTGCCAGCTTTCCGGCTTTCATGGATTCCGGCATAAACTCACCATGCTCGAAGTAGTAGTTGAACTCCTCCGCTTCGATGGTCTCATGTATCAGCAGATATTCTGCAAGCCCCCGCAGCTGATCAGCATGTTCGCTGAGAATCGCTTCGCAACGCTTTGCGGCTTTGTCAAAGATGGCCTTGACTTCTTCGTCAATGATGGCTGCCGTCTCTTCAGAATAACTCTTTGTCTGACCAAAATCACGACCGATGAAGATACTGTGTCCGGAGGTGTCATACAGGATCGGTCCGAGACGTTCACTCATACCGTAGCGCATAACCATGTCACGGGCAAGAGAACTTGCCTGCTGGATGTCACCGGATGCTCCGGTGGAGATGTCATCCAGAAACAGCTTTTCCGCAGAGCGTCCGCCCAGTGAAACAACAATGTTCTCAAACATCTCTTCCCTGGAAGTGAAGTTCTCAAGATCTTCCTGAGGCCGGAACAGTGTGAATCCACCGGCAGGACCGCGGGGAATAATGGTGATGTAATGTACTGGGTCTACGTGCTGGCAAAACCTTGCCGCCACGGCATGGCCGGACTCATGATACGCTGTCAAGCGCTTGGCCTTATCGCTCATCTTGCGGCTCTTCTTTTCTGGGCCCATTTGGACTTTCAGAATCGCTTCGTCGATGTCTTCCATTGTGATAAAACGGTGTTTTCTCCTCACTGCGAGGAGAGCTGCCTCATTCATCAGGTTCTCAAGATCTGCGCCGGCAAATCCCGGAGTACCCTTTGCAATGGAATTGAGGTCTACATCATCGCCCAGTTGCTTATCTCTGGAGTGGATCTTCAGGATTGCCTCTCTGCCTCGGATATCCGGCAGCCCTACATAGACCTGACGGTCAAAGCGTCCGGGACGCAGCAACGCGTTATCCAGAATATCCGCGCGGTTGGTAGCTGCCATCACAATGACACC
>JAEEGL011775483.1_pt1 | contig 18288 bp, 14 predicted proteins | sample 9134231 | NCBI WGS metagenome assembly JAEEGL01 (sample SAMN16246548, study PRJNA631951) | gut metagenome | biome: gut microbiome; feature: rumen; material: fiber-attached | host: Bos | place: Iran: Karaj | collected 2018-10 | reverse complement strand
ATAAATGTATGACCTAATGTATACATTTTAAATGCAGGTGTAAAACCTGACAAATCACCGTAATCGTAAGCATATACACCTTTAGAAAGTTTAGGACATGCTGAAGGTTCCGCTGCTATTGCTCTTAAATTTTTATGCGTTCCGTTTATCTTATCCATTATGAAAGGAAATGCCAAACCTGAAAAATTCGAACCGCCGCCCAAACAAGCTATTACTATATCAGGATATTCATCTACCATTTCCAACTGTTTCTTTGCTTCCAAACCTATAACAGTTTGGTGCATTGCAACATGGTTTAATACACTGCCCAACGAATATTTTGCATTTTCGTGTGTTAAAACATCTTCAATTGCTTCGGATATTGCTATACCTAAAGAACCCGTGCAGTTTGGATCTTTTTCCAATACTTTTCTTCCTGCTTCGGTTTGCATTGAAGGGCTTGCAAAAACATTTGCTCCGTAAACCTGCATAAGAGATTTCCTGTAAGGTTTCTGTTGAAAAGAAACTTTTACCATATATACCACACATTCTATACCGAACATTTTACAAGCCATAGCAAGCGCCGAACCCCATTGACCGGCACCTGTTTCGGTTGCTATTCTTTTTGTTCCGGCTTTCATATTATAATAAGCTTGTGCTATTGCGGAATTTGATTTGTGACTGCCGGAAGGGCTTACACCTTCGTTTTTAAAGTATATTTTTGCAGGTGTATCCAAATATTTTTCGAGATTTGTTGCTCTTATAAGAGGAGACGGTCTCCATATTTTGTAAGCATCTCTTACCTGGTCCGGAATATCTATCCATCTTTCTCTGCTTACTTCCTGTTCAACAATTGCTTCCGGAAAAATTTGGCATAAATCTTCTTTTGTTGCAATTTTGCCCGTTCTTGTATTGAAAGCAGGTTCCAAAGGATGAGGCAAATCCGCTTGTATATTGTACCACTGTTTAGGTATATCTTCTTCACTTAACATTATTTTTTTACTGTTATTTATTTTTGACATAATAAATTTCTCCTTTTGAGTTTTTTTCGGTTAAAAATACTGAAACTGCCTGTTTTTCACCATCGAAACTCAAAGTTCTTTTGAAACAAAAATTTTTGTATATAAGTTTCATTATACTCGTAAAACATATCTTTTTATTTTACATTATATAGTAATTTGTTGTCAAACCACAAAAAATCACTTTGTTGTTTTTGTGTTGAATAGTTGAACAGTTTAATAGCTTAATGTATTTTTGTAAATCAAAAAATTTAATCATTGAGCAGTATCATTTTAAAAACCTTTCAACTCTTCAACTATTGCTTTTTATTTGACTATCTTTTTTCAAAAGTATATAATTTTATTTCAATACTTGTATTTTTGAGCTGTTTTGGAGGAATTAATGGCCGAAATTATTTTGAAAAATGTATACAAAAGTTATGGTGATGTTAAAATCGTTAAAGATTTTAATTTGGAAATTAAAGATAAAGAATTTTGTATTCTTGTAGGTCCTTCCGGTTGCGGTAAAACCACAACTTTGAGAATGGTTGCGGGACTTGAAGATATTACAGCCGGTGACATATTAATAGACGGTAAAAGAGTTAATGATGTTCCTCCAAAAGACAGAGATATTGCAATGGTTTTCCAAAACTATGCATTATATCCTCATATGACAGTTTATCAAAATATGGCATTTGCTTTGAAACTTAAAGGTTATGAAAAAGCAGAAATAGATAAAAGAGTAAAAGAAGCAGCAGAAATTTTAGGTATTTCTCATTTGTTGGACAGAAAGCCAAAACAACTTTCAGGCGGACAAAGACAAAGAGTTGCAGTAGGTAGAGCAATTGTCAGAAAACCTAAAGTGTTTTTGTTTGATGAACCGCTTTCCAACCTTGATGCAAAACTAAGAGTTCAAATGAGAGCTGAATTAAAAAAATTACATGAAAGATTACAGAGTACAATGATATATGTTACACATGATCAAACCGAAGCTATGACAATGGGTGACAAAATTTGTGTAATGAAAGACGGTATTATACAACAAGTTGCAGGTCCTTTGGAATTGTATGATAAACCTGCAAATAAATTTGTTGCAGGATTTATCGGAACACCTCCGATGAATTTCTTCAATGTTGAAGTATATAAGGAAAATGACGGTTTAGTTTTAAAAGAAGGTTCTTTTGATGTTAAAGTTCCTGATTTTATGAAGGATAAGGTTGAACCTTTTATTAATCAAAAAATTGTTATGGGCGTAAGACCTGAAGATATTTATGATAAACTTTTTGCAAATGTTTCGCATCAGGTGGTTAGCGGTTTTAGTGCAACTGTAGATATAGTAGAACCTTTAGGAAGCGAAATATATTTACATTTTAATACAGGTAAAAATATAATGGTTGCAAAAGTTGATTCAAATAATAAATCAAAACCCAACCAAGTTATAGAGTTGGTTTTTGACTTGAAAAAAGTTCATTTGTTTGAACTTGAATCGGGAAAAACAATTATATAGTTGAAAAAAAAATATTTTTTTTGTAAAATATAAAAGATATGAACGTAACGATTACAATTTGTATAGTTTTGTTAACAATAGCATTAATCGTAGCTATAGTTTATTTTATACTTACTATGATTCAGCTAACACAAACAACTAAAAAGTTGGAAGAAACTATAAATAAGGTTAATGTAGAATTGGATTCAGTTCATAAAATTTCGAACGGGGTTTTGGAAGTGGCAAATTTTTTTCCAAAAACCTGGGTTAAAATAGCAACGGTTTTACCTGCAGTAACATCTATGTTCTTTAAGAAAAAGAAGTAGGAGGCATATTATGGATAATAGAGATAGTGGTCTTTTTGCTTTTTTGTTAGGTGCAGTTGTAGGTGCGGCAGCAGCTTTGTTGTATGCTCCAAAGACAGGTAAAGAAACAAGAGCTCATTTGAAAAAATTAACGGATGATTTTGTTGAAGATGCCGGTGAAGTCAGTGCAGATTTGAAAGAAAAAGGTAAGAAGTTTGTTGCGGAAAGTAAAGTAAAAGTTTCTGAATTGGTAGAAAAAGGTAAGGCAAGATATTCAAAAGCTTTTAAGAAACAACAAGCTCCGGTAACAGAAGAATCTGTAGTAGTTGAAGAAAAAACAGACGATCTTATTCAGGAATAAAGAGGTAAAGTGCTGAGGTAGCTCAGTCGGTAGAGCAAAGGTCTGAAAAACCTTGTGTCGGCAGTTCGATTCTGCCCCTCAGCACTTTTTAAAGATATTGAAGCTTAGGTTATAAAACCTAAGCTTTTTTTATTGAAAAAAAACATATAAAATTGATAAAATATACCAAATGTCAATACTTTCTAATTGTGAAATTAAATGCAGTTGCGGAGAAACTTTTGAAGCCGAGCTTTGGAAGGCTGTAAATGTTTTTGATGATCCCGATTTAAAAGAAGTTATTTTATCGGGAAGATTCAATACGGTTGAATGTCCGAAGTGTCATAAAGTTTTTTATCATGAACATTTCTTTATTTATCAAGATTTGGAAAATGAAATAATTGCTTACATATATCCCCAATCCGATAAAAAAATGGCTGCGGATATAAGAAAAAAAATGTTATCCGATTTTAAAACTTTATCTCAGGGTATAGAAGAACTTGAAAAGATAGACTTTGAACCTTTATTGTATTTTGGTATAGAAGATTTAATAAATACATTAAAGAATGAAGATTATACAAAAGACGAAATAGACGTGTTGACCTTTATTGCAAAAAGAATAGAACTTGATTTAATAAAAATAAAGCCTTCAAAAGCAAGAAATTTATGTGTGTTACATACAATTCCAAAAACTAAAAAATCCACCGGTGATATAAAAAAAGATATAGTGTCCGGTCTTGAACAATTGTTAAATTATAATCCCAATTTGGTTGAATATAAAAATTTGCTTGCAAGAATAAAACAAAATATTTCTTGCTTGGATGAAATTTTGTTACATAAAAAGCAAAAATGACTTTAGAGGTAATAATAGGAATAGTTTTAATTTTAATAAATGTTCCTTTCGGGTGGGGCGGTGCCTTAGTTTGCGGATATTATGGGCAAAAAACCGGTAAAAAGTTTTTTTATGTTTTATCTGTGTTGGTTTATGCTTTATCCTGGGTAATGCTTTCCGTAGGAATTTTGTTATGCGGAAAGCCTTATGCTAAGTATATAATTGAAAATTATGTTGCAAAATATATAGTTCCGATAGTTATTATTTGTATAGTAGTATCAGTGATATTGATATTTGTTTACAGAAAGAAAATTTTTAAAAAATATAAAAACAATAAAACTTATTGATTTTTGTTGACAAATTTAAGTTTTTCTTATATACTTTTAAAGATATTAAAGGAATTAATTTGTGATAAAAAAGATAATAATTTTTACTATTATAAATTTCTTGGTTGTGCAGCCTTGTTTTTGTATGGACGAGTTTCTTGAAGAATGTTTAAAACTTGCACAAGCAAGGGACCAAAAAATAGCTGTTGCTGCAGAACAAGTGGATTTGGCTCAATTAAGAGTTACAAACTCCATTCGTTCTTTTTTTCCGCAATTGTATTTACAAAGTGAACAATCAAAAGGTAAAACTGCTTTATACAATGATGTTAGCAATGCTGAAGAATATAAATCTGAAAGTTATGGTGCAAGAGCTTCGTTGCCTATATATACCGGTGGTGGAAATAAGGCAAATTATAAATATAACAAGATGATGAAAGATGCTGCAAAATATAATTATACAAAAGCAAAAGAAGATTTGTATGCTAATGTTAAACTTGCCTATTATGAGTATCTTACACTAAAAATGGAATATGTTGCATTAAGTAAAGCTTTTGAGGAAGTTGAAAATTTATTTTCAAAAACGAGAGTTGAATATAAAGCAAAAGCTATATCCAATCTTGATTTAGCAGAATCTGAAAATTTTAGAGATAAAGTAGCAAATCTTTTAAGTTCCTCCAGAATAAATCTTGAATTTTCTACACAGAAATTAATAGAAGTTGTAGGTGTAAACACATTGGAAGAAATTCCTGCAACTGTTTCGGATGAATTACCTTCCGATGCTTTTGAGATAGCATTTACTGCACAAGATTGCATAAGTTTTGTTCAATCAAATAATATTGATGTGCAATTGGCAAAGTTGCAACTTGATATGGCAGAACAAAAAATTAAAATAAACAGGGCAAAAGTTCATCCTCAATTATATGCCGAAGGTTTTTATGGAAAAAGCGGTGAAGCTTTTGTTACGGAGCCATTAGAGCTTACTACACAGTGGACTTTGGCTGCAAAGCTTTCTTGGGGATTGTGGGGAAATTCGTTAGCTGCATCTTATAGTATGGATAGAACAGATCCTACAACAATTGTTGATGCAAGTAAAAGAACAGAAATTGATACTTTTTCCATACAATTAGGTGTTTTAGATGATATACAGTATTTTATAGACGCTAAAGAAAGTTCAGTTTCTCAAAAACAGTTAAATGCAGAATTAATGGATTTATTAAAAAATAGCAGATTGTCGGTAGAAAAAGCATATAATGAATATATCCTTTCGTTAAATAATGCAAGAACAACAAGAAATGAATTAAAAGTTAAAGAAAGAAAACTTGCTTTGATGAAGAAAAGAAACGATTTGTATGAAGTAGAAACAGTAGCTCTTATGGAAGAAAGTTGGAATTATGCTGAAGCTATAGCATCTTTTGCAAAAGCATTATATGCAAATCATGCGGCAATTGTGGAATTGGAAAAACTTACTTTAATGAGTTTAAGATAAAATATAATGTAGGATCGGAGGAAAAATTGAATTTTAAATATTTGTATTATAAATTGATAGAGGGAATAGTTTACAGATATAACCAAATATCACAAAAGTATCCTAAATTTAAAAGAAATGCAATCATTACCATTGCATCTTTATTGGTTATTCTTTTAGGCCTTGCAATATATTTTATATATTTTAAAAAAGAAAAAGTAGTTGAAGAAAAACAGGATGCAATAACTGTAAAAGTTAAGAAAGCCGTAAAAGAAGATTATAAAGATACTTATACTGTAATGGGAACAATAAAGGGTGCTGTTGAAAATGAAATGAGATTTGAGCTTGACGGGCAGTTGGCCTCTTACAATTATAAAGAAGGTGCAAGAATTAAACAAGGTGAAGTAATTTGTTCATTAGATCCAAAAGATGCGATGACAAAAGCCGATTATGCAAAAAGTAAATACAGAAGTGAAGTTTCTGCATACAATTCCGCTATGGAAAGATATAAGGTTTATGAAGAACTTTATAGAATGAAAGCTCTATCGGAAAGTAAATTGTATGAAGCAAAATATGAAATTCAATCCGCACAATCAAAAGTAAAAGCTTCTTTATCCGAAGTGGAATTATCTCAATCGAATTTGGCAAAAACAAATCTTATGGCTCCAAGTGACGGTATTTTAGCAGAAATAATAATTAAACCCGGTGATTATATTACACCTCAAGATATAGTTGCAAAATTTATCAGTGATAAAGGAACAAATTTTGAAGTTGATATTCCTGAAAAAGATGTTCATAAACTTGCTATCGGGCAAACAGTAACGATTAATTGTGATTCTTATCATGGAAAAGAATTTATCGGAACATTAACAGAAATTGCTCCTACCGTTAAAGAAAGAACAAGAACTTCAACAATAAAAGTCAGTGTTGAAAATGATGAAGGAAAATTAAGATCCGGTATGTTCGGGAGAGGAGTAATACTTCTTAAAGAATTAAAAGATGTTATGCTTGTTCCAAATGACAGTATAGTTTCTTTAGGTGATAATGCTTTCTTAATTCCGGTGGTTTCTCCTGATTATAGAACTCCGGGTGAAGGAACAATTCAAATGAGGCCTTGTCAATTAGGTGAAAAACTTACTGATAAAACAGTTGTGGAAGAAGGAATACAAATTGGTGAATTTGTTGTTATAGAAACTCAAGGACAATTAAGTGACGGTATGAAAGTTAAATTCCTTGAAGCAATAGAGGATACTGTTAACAATAATACAGCACAGAAATAAAAAAACGTACTATAGTTTATAAATCTTAATTTTACGCTAATAGTCTTTTCTTTTCAAAGGATAATAAATGATAGAATTCGGAATAAAAAAACCGGTAACAACTTTAATGCTTGTTATTGCTATGATTTTATTTTCGGCTATCACAACTTTTAGAATTCCTGTAGAATTAAATCCAAGTGCACAATCAGGTTTGGTTAGTGTTATTACAAGACTTAGAGGCGGTGTTGCCGCCAGTGAAGTTGAAAAGTATGTAACAAAACCGTTAGAAGAAGTTTTTGCGGAACTTAACGGCTTAAAAGAAATGATTTCCTCATCAAAAGAGTCAGAATCAAATATTATGATGATGTTTCATCATAACGTTGATACCGACTTTATTGTTATTGATATAAGAGAAAAAATAGCAATGATAAAACATACTTTGCCTAAAGAAACGGAAAAACCTATCATTGCAAAGTTTGAACAATCAGATAGTCCTATAATAATATTGTCTTTAAGCTCTCCGGAAAAAACACCTGAACAATTAAGAGAAATAGCAGAAGAACAATTAAAAGAAAAAATCATGAGAGTTTCAGGTGTTGCCAATGTAGAGTTTGGTGGCGGAAGAGAAAGAAAATTCTTAATAGAAATGGATAATGCCAAACTTTTGGGATATAAACTTTCCATTCTTGAAGTTGTTCAAAAAATCAATCTTGCAAACTTATCAATATCTGCAGGAGAGATTAATGAAAACAGTAAAGATTTTGTTATAAGAGCGACCGGTGAATATAACAGTATTGAAGAAATTGAAAATACTGCAATTGCAATAACTCAATCAGGATCTATTGTTAGAATCGGTGATATTGCTACAATAAGAGATTCATATTATGAACCAACATCTTATTCAAGACTTAATGTTCAGGATGTGGTTTCTGTTTATATTCAAAAAGAATCAACGGCAAATACCATAAAAGTTGCTAACGAAGCCGTGGCAATCATTGATAAAATGAAATCAATTTTAGATCCGGATATTACAATAACAATAGTAAAAAATGATGCAGAGTATATACAAAAAGCAATATCATCACTTGTAGAAGCTTTGGTTCTTGGAGGAATAATTCTTGCAGGAGTTTTATTTCTCTTTATGAAAAACGTAAGAAGTATTTTTATAGTTGCAACAACCATGCCTTTAAGTTTGTTTATGTCTATAATTCTTATGTATTTTACAAACCAAACATTTAATATAATGACATTAAGCGGTCTTGCCATGGGTATGGCAAATGTTATGGATAACTCCATTGTTGTGCTCGAAAACATAGCCTTCCATCATCACAGAAAAACATTTGCGACAAAAGCAGAACTTGTTGTTAAAGGAACAGCGGAATTATGGCAACCGATATTTGCATCTACGGTTACAACAATAATTGTGTTTTTACCGTTAGTATTTTTGGAACCGGAAATAAGGCAGATGTATGTTCCGTTCGGTTTAACGATAACATTTGCGTTGGTTGCATCTGTTGTTGCAACGATGATGTTTATTCCAACGGAAATTTACAGATGGCAAAATAAGTTCGATTTGGATTTCCAAAAATGGTACATAAAAGTAAGACATATTTACGGAAAGATATTGAAATTTTGTTTCAGATGGCAAACATATGTTTGGATATTTACATTGGTTTTATTCTTAATATCTGCAAAAATTATGATGACAAGAGATTCGGAATTTATGGATGCCGGTAATGTAAATATATTCCGTATAGGTATACAGTTCCCTCCTGCTACAAGAATCGAAGTGTCGAATGAAGTTGTAAGAAAAATGGAACAAGCTTTAATGAGCTATCATGACCAGGTTGAAAGAGTCTCTTCCAAAGTTGAAAAACTCCACACTTTTGTTGAAGTAAAGGTTTATGAAAAAGCTGAAGAATTTAAAGAAGAGTTTAGAAAAAGATTCGGAGAGTTTTCCCCGGCATTTGTATATTTCCAGGATTCTCAAAGCAGTGCTTCAAAAGAAATTTATGTGGATTTTTACGGACAGAATTATGATACTTTAAAACAACTTGCGTTTTCTGCTTCAGGAAGATTGCAACAGGTAAAAGGCCTTACCGATGTTAAAATAAGAATGAGAGAAGATGAACCTGAAGTTATTTTAACGGTAGATTATGACAGGCTTGCAATATTTGGTTTAACGACATATTATTTCAGTAATACATTGCACTGTCAGTTAAGAGGACTTATTGCCACACAGTATAGAACAGAAGGTAAACAAATAGAAACCATATGCAGATTATATCCTGACAGTATTACAAACGTTGAACAAATACCTTTTATAGGAATTGTAAATCCGAGAAAAGATGTTGTTTATGTCGGACAAGTTACCGAAATGAGTAAATTAAAATCCAATCAGGAAATTTGGAGAAAAAATAAAAAGAGATTTATACAGATAAGTGCAAACAGAGCAAAAATCGGTCTTACAACTGCTGCAGAAAAAATAAAAGCAACATTAAAGGGAGTTGCTTTCCCTCAAGATTATTCATTTAATATTTCGGGTGATTATGAAAAAACCGTTAAAAACAGAGGACAGTTTATGTTGGCTGTTTCGCTTACTGTTATACTTATATTTTTTGTTTTGGCTTCTATATTTGAATCTTATTTACAGCCTGCACTTATAATGTTTTCGTTACCTTTAAGTATGATAGGTGTGGCTTTCTCGTTATGGATATTTAAAAAACCGATAAGTTTGGGTGTGTGGATAGGAGTGATGATTTTGTTTGGTTGTATTGTTTACAGTTCTATTATTATCGTAGATAAAATAAATCAAAGAAGAGTCGGCAGAACAGATTTAATGAGAGTTATTTTTGAAAGTTGTAAAGAAAGATTAAGACCGGAACTTATAACCTTGCTTATGAAAACATTGGGCCTTTTACCGATGGTTTTAAGCAGAGATGAATCTGCAACAATGTGGAGATCGTTGGGTCTTACCGTTTTGTGCGGAACTATTACCGGAACGATGTTAACAATGCTTATAATTCCGACAGCATATTATGTCTTGGAAGAACCTAAAAAAAGTTTTTATAATTTATTTAGAGCACTTGGACTTTTATTTTTATTTAAATTTATTAACAAAATGTATAAAAAATATAAATTAAAAGAAAATAATATATAGAGAGAAAAATTATGAGTTTATTAAGATTACCTGTAGATAGACCTGTAACAACAGTTATGATATTTTTGGCCGTAATTCTTATGGGTGTTATTGCATGGACAAGAATTCCGCAAGAATTGTTTCCTGCTATGGAATATCCTCAAATTACAATTGTTACAAAATATGAAGGAGCGGGTCCCGAAGAAGCCGAAAAATTAATAAGTAAACTAATAGAGGAAACAGCAGGAACGGTAAAGAGAATAAAGAGAGTTTCTTCTATATCAAAAGAAGGCGCATCCATAGTTTCTTGTGAGTTCTTATGGGGAACAAACATGGATTTTGCTTCGATGGATATAAGAGAAAAAATAGATTTAATAAAAGAATCTTTACCTAAAGATGCTCTTGATCCTGTAGTATTAAAATATAATCCTATGCAGGTGGAAGCAATGATTTTATCTGCTACATATAAAGATATGCAACCTTCATTAATGCAAATGGCAGATTTAAGAAACACATTGAAGAAAAATGTTAAAGATGAATTGGAAAGATTGGAAGGAGTTGCAAAAGTAGATTTAAAAGGTGGAGAACAAAAAGAAATTTTAGTTGAGATAGATAAAGGAAGACTTCTTGCTAATCAACTTGCTATTACCGATGTTATTACGTCATTACAGACAGCAAATATAACTTATCCTGCAGGTACAATTAAAGAAGAAAAACATGAATATATAGTAAAAACGGTAGGTGAATTTAAGACTCTTGAAGATATAGAAAATCTTTCTTTTGGTAAACAGGATCAACAACAGGGTAATGCCAGATACAGAAAGGACAGAACATATCAGGGAGATACAGGCGAAAAGATTGTTTATATGCGAGATGTCGCAGATGTAAAAGAATCATTGAGAGACAGAAAAGGTATGTCGAGATATAATGCTAAGGATAATATTTCTATAGGAGTGTATCCTCAATCCGGTGCAAATTTAATCAATATGTCGAAATTGGTACATGAAAAATTAGAGGATATTAAAGAAAAAATTCCTGAGAATGTTGATATAAAAATAATTTATGATCAATCAATATTTATTAAACAATCATTAACAAGTATTTATCAGTCCGGTTTACAAGGTATATTGTTAACTTTTATCTTGTTGTATTTCTTTATGGAAAGCTTTGTCGGTTCTGCTATTATCAATACCGCTATTCCTATAAGCTTATGTGTTACGTTAAGTATTATGTATTTTCAAGGAATAACGATAAACTCGATGTCTTTAGGCGGTTTGACTATCGGTATCGGTATGGTTGTTGATAACGGTAACGTTGTTATAGAAAATATTTTAATGGCACTGCATCGAAATAAACATTTACCTAAAAAAGAGTGTATTTATAATGCATCATCTACACTTCTGGCGCCTATTTTAAGTTCTACAATCACCACCATCGCAATATTTATACCATTTGTTTTTGTCGCAGGTATGATAGGACAATTGTTTAAGCAACTGGCTTTAACAATAACTTATGCTATGATAGCTTCAATTTTTTCCGCTATGTTTTTGGTACCGAGACTTGCACTTACTGCGAATGTTAAAAATATTTCTGTTACAGCAGGAAGAAAAGCTATAGAAGAATATTTTGTTCCACTTTTAAAATCATCATTAAATTTAAAATCATTGCAGGTTTTTACTTTTGTGCTTTTATATGCATTACTCGGTGCAACTGTTGTTTATTTTATACCTAAAGAATTTATGGCAAAATCCGATGAGAGAAGATTTGTTTTAAATGTAGCAATGCATCCTGATACTCCTCTTGAAATTACCGATACAGTCGTCAGAAGAATAGAAAAGGCAATATCAAGATATGATGAAGTTAAAGATGTTTCAACAACTGTAGGTTCAACCGGAGAAGAAAACAGTGGCGGCGGAATAGAAACGTCAGGAAGTTATCAGGCAAGAATAATAACAAATTTGACTTCAAAAGGTATGTCAACAAATGAAATTGTTGCTGATTTAAGTGACGAAATAAAAAAATGGAATATAAAAGATTTAGATGTTGAGTTTATTACGCAACAAGGTCTGTTTGGTTCCGGTATAGGTTCTACGGCCGGTGTTACCGTTGAATTAAAAGGTAAAGAATTGTCGAAACTTAGAGAATATGCTGATAAATTAAAAGGTCAAATGGAAAACATGCCGCAATTTTACGGTATTAAAATTGATCCTTCCGATGAAGTTCCGGAACTTAGACTTACAATAGACAGAGAAAGAGCTTCGTTATTTGGTTTATCTACTCAGGATATTGCTGCTATGACTCTTGCCGGTATTAAAGGTTTTGTTGCAACCAAATTAAAACTTCCTGACGATGAAATGGATATAAGAGTAAGAATGCAGCCGAAAGACAGAGATACTTTAGATAAGGTATTGGAAATGACGGCTTATTCGTCTTGGGGTATGACAATTCAATTAAAACAAATAGCTCAAGCAAGCTTTGTTAAAACTCTTCCTGCTATTAAGAGAATTGAAGGTGAAAGAACATATCTTGTTACAGCAAATGTTAAAGGAAACTTTACAAAAGCCGTAGGGGAACTACAATTGTTACTTGATGATATGTACAATAATAAAGATGTAAACGCTTTCGTTACCGGAGAAATGCTTGCAATGAAAGAAGCTTTATCTCAAGTATCGTTTGCTCTAATTTTGGGTATAGTAATTATTTATATGATACTTGCATCCGAGTTTGAATCTTTGTTACAACCTATAATCGTTATGACCGCAGTTCCGTTAGGTATTATAGGTTCTTTATTAACATTGCTTGTAACAGGACAATCAATTAATTCGATATCGATGTTGGGTATAATAATGTTAGTAGGTAACGTTGTTAATATTTCTATTTTGCTTGTGGACAGATATAATTATCATCTTGCTCAAGATCCTGAAAAATACAAAGATATGCTTGTGTTAAAACAAATGGTTGTTTCAACAACATCAGATCATTTAAGGCCTATCATAATGACAACATTAACTACGGTAGTCGGTCTTATTCCGTTGGCTTTAGGACTTGGTGAAGGAGCAACAACTAACCAACCGATGGCTATAGCAGTGTGCGGTGGATTAGTTTTTGCATTAGGTCTTGCTTTGTTATTTGTTCCGTTTATTTATTTGTATTCTAAGGGTATGAGAAATAAGAGAGAAGAAGAAATAATTTATTAATATGAACAATTTTGATGAATCTCTAGAAATTGGTAAAAATTTAATTGGTAAAAATATTAATGAAGCTTTAATTTTATTTGAAAATCTAAATAAAGAGTTTCCTAATAAAAAAGAAGTTTTATTTGAATTAGGTAAAATATATTATATAAAACAGGATTTTTTTAAAGCAAAAATAATTTTAGAACAAATAAGAGATAATAATAATTATCATTTAAGTCTATTACTTGCCAAAATATATAAATCTCTAAATATAAATTTCTCTGCATTAAAACTTCTTTTAATGTTATATAAAAAATCAAAAAATATTGAAACGGAAAACGAAATTGTTAATTTTTTATTAACAATTAAAAAAGAGTGTTTAGCTATAAAATTTTTATTAAAAAACAAATCTAAAAATAAGGAAGTGAAAAATATAATAAAATACTATATTGATACTATAACAGAACAAGTTGCAAATAATAGTTTTTTTAGAATCGAAAAAGATATTTTAAAAATTATGAACGTAATGAATAAATATACCGGTGATAACGAATATTTAAAGGAAAAAAATATTTTATTAAACGAATATGAGATTGGAAATAATAAAGTATATTTAAAGTCAAAACCAAGAAGATTGACTGTTTTTTTAACAAATAAATGTAATATACAATGTAAGATGTGTAAACTTGTACAAGAGGAAAAAAGAGATATTGATGCTAATGTGTTGGATGATATAAAGAAAATCATGCCTTATCTTGAGAATATTGTTTGGTTAGGAGGGGAAGTTTTTCTATATAAAAATTTCCAAGGTTTGATGGATCTGGCAAACAAATATGAAGTAAAGCAAAACATTGTAACCAATGGCTTAATGTTAAATGAAAATATTATTTTAAAACTTATGAAATATAAAGTTGATTTGAATATATCAATAGATAGTGTTAAAAAAGAGACTTATGAGTATATAAGAAGCGGCAGTGAATTTGAGAAAATATTATCCAATTTAAAATTAATAAAAAATCATAGAAACAGAAATATGAGATTGTTTTTAACTTGTGTGGTTTCGGAATATAATATTAATGAAGATTTTTGTAATTTTATTCCTTTCGCAAAAGAATATGGATTTGATGAAATTAGTTTTACATTGGATATCTTTCAAATAAATAATATGTCTATAATAAATAATTTTAATAAGTTTAGAGATAAAATATCTGATTTGGCTGAACAATGCGGTATTAAAGTTGTTTTTTTGGTTCCGAAAGGATTGTTAGAAAAAAAACAAACTTTGCCAAAGAAAAAACAAACTTTAACAAATTGTTTGCGTCCGTTTAAATCTTTACTTATAGAGCTTGATGATATTCGCTTTTTTGATTTTTGTAAAAGCATTGGGAATACAAAAACTTGTAATATTGAAGAAGTTTGGAATAGTAATAGTGCTGTAGAATTTAGGCAAAAAATGCTCTTATATGGAAACAAAGATTGTATGAATATTTGTAATGATAATGATTTGGATTTCCAGAGATTTAAATTGTAATAAAATTAAACTTTTAATTTTGATTTGTTTTTATCGTCTTTTTTCTTTTTTAAATATTTAAGATATTCGGGAAAAGAAACAATTCCCATGTCTTTCTTCTTTTCTTTATCATAAATTCTTACAAGTGCACCATACTTTTTTGCCAGTTCTATCTTTTCTAAATTGTCTGAAACTTGATCATCGAACCATGCAGATGCAACAATATCATTTTCTATCTTTCTGGTTTTTGTTAAAGTTAGAAGTTCTGTTCTTAATATTTTTTTTATTTCATCTAAAAGAGGAGTTTCTTCTTTGAAGACGATATATAAAACCATGGGATAATCTTTTTTGTATTGTTTTATTTGAACCTGATAAGTTTCTCTGTCTATTACTTTTACAGATGTTTCTTCTTTCTGTTGAGAATTGTTGCTGTTTTCTGCAAGACAAACGGTTGGTAACAAAAATAAAGAAACAATAAAAACAAATTTAGATAAAATTTTCATTTCAGTATATCCTTTACGAGTTTGTGTTCTAAAATTTTTTCAACAACTTGTTCCGGAGTTAAATTGTCCGTATTTACTGCAAAATCACATTGTTGATAAGCTTTTTGTCTTTGAGCTAACATTTTTTTTATGCCCTCATATGGATTCAACATTTGTTTAATTAACGGTCTGGAATCCAATAAAGGTAGTCTCTTTAAAATATGATCTGCAGATGCATATAAGTTTATTATTATTCCGTTTTTTCTTAAGTTTTTAACATTGACCGGATTAACTACAACACCGCCGCCGCAAGATATAACACAATCTTCAAGATTTGATATTAAAGCAATTGTTTCTGTTTCAAATTCTCTGAATTTCGGTTCACCGATTTTCTTAAAAATTTCACTTATTTTTGCATCCAGTTTTTCTTCAATTATTTGATCTGTGTCAAAAAATTGTCTGTGCAATTCTTCTGCCAACAACTGACCGACAGTTGTTTTTCCCGTTCCCATAAATCCGGTTAAAACAATATTTTTCATTATATTATTTGTATCCTTGATATATAATTTTTATAATTGTTTTTCATGTCTTCCAAACAATCTCCGCCGAATTTGTCTATCATTGCTCTTGCAAGTTCAAAAGCAACTGCAGCTTCACCTACAACACCTGCTGCAGGAACTGCACAAACATCACTTCTTACAGCTTCTGCTTTTTCGGCTTTTTTACTGTCTATATTTACCGATTTTAACGGTTTTGATAATGAAGGTATAGGTTTCATTGTACAAGATATTTCTATATTTTCTCCGTTGGTCATTCCGCCTTCTGTTCCGCCTGCTCTGTTGGTTGTTCTGTAAAAACCTTTTTTGTTTGAATAGAAAATTTCGTCATGTGATGCAGAACCTAATGTACTTGCAAACTTTGTTCCAAGACCAACCTCAACTGCTTTAATTGCTTGAATAGACATTAAACTTTGTGCAAGTCTGCCGTCGAGTTTTAAATCCCATTGTGTATGACTTCCCAACCCTATAGGCACATTTTCAGCTATAACTTTAAATTTCCCGCCTAAAGTATCTCCTTTGGAATTTGCTTGTCTTATTACTTGAATCATTTTTTTTGATGCAACCTTATCCGGACATCTTACAAAAGACATTTCAGCCAAATGTTGAATTTGTGATTTATCTATACCGGAAAGTTTTGCAGAAACCTTTCCTATTGTTTCAACATAAGAATAAATATTTATTCCGAACTCTTTTAATAATTCTCTGCAAACGGCACCTACTGCAACTCTTGCTGCTGTTTCTCTTGCAGAAGCTCTTTCTAAAATATTTCTGAAATCATCAACTCCGTATTTCATAAGACCTGCCAGATCGGCATGTCCCGGTCTTGGTTTTTTCAAATGTTTACCGTCAATATCTACGCTTGTTGGAGACATTACGGATTGCCAATTTTCCCAATCCCTGTTAAAAATAAAAAGTGTTATAGGTGAACCCATGGATTTTGCATATCTTACTCCGGACAAAATATGAACCTGGTCTGTTTCTATGTTCATTCTTTGTCCTCTGCCGTAACCTTTTTGTCTTCTTGCAAGATCTACATCTATATCTTCCGTATTAATGTTTAACCCTGCGGGAATCCCTTCAAGTATTGCTATTAGTCCTTGTCCGTGTGATTCACCTGCCGTTGAAAATCTTAACATTTTATATCTCCCCAAAATTATCTTATTGCTTGTATTGCACTATGAACGTTTGTTACACCGATAATTTCAATTTTACCTTTATAATTTAAACTTTTTAAATTGCTTTTAGGTATTATAGCTTTTTTAAAGCCCAATTTCTCAGCTTCGGTTAATCTTTCTCTTATTTGAGATACTGCTCTTACCTCACCGGCAAGGCCTACCTCACCGAAAATAACTGTTTTATCAGGGCAAATAACTCCGTTGTTTGCCGAAGCTATTGCACAAGCTATAGCTAAATCCGATGCTGTTTCTTTTATTTTTATTCCACCCACAACATTTATAAATACATCTTGGTTGTCTAGCGGAATACCGATTCTCTTTTCAAGAACAGCAATAATTATTATTACTCTGTTTAAGTCATATCCGGAAACCATTCTTCTTGGTAAACCGAAGTTTGTTCTTGCAACAAGAGATTGAATTTCTATAAGTAACGGTCTTGTTCCTTCAATAGAAGAAGTTACAACATTTCCTGCAACCGTATTAGTGTTTTCACTTAAAAAAATCAGTGACGGATTTGACACTTCTCTTAGACCATCGGCTTTCATTTCAAAAATTCCTATTTCGCTTGTAGGACCGAACCTGTTTTTGTATGCTCTTAAAATTCTGTATATTTGTTGTTTTTCATTTTCAAAATATAAAACAGTATCAACAATATGTTCCAAGATTCTCGGACCTGCCAAATCTCCGTCTTTGGTTACATGTCCCAATATAAAAACAGTTATATGTTGAGATTTTGCTATTCTTAATAATTCTGCGGAACATTCTCTTACCTGACCTACAGAACCGGGAGCGGATGTAAACTCAGGATGATAAGTTGTCTGTATAGAATCTATCACCAAAAATTTAGGTTGAATTTTATTTATTGCAGAAACTATATTTTCAAGGTTTGTTTCTGAAGCAAGAAAAATGTTGTCTTTTGAAATATTTAATCTTTCAGCTCTGGATTTTACTTGCGAAAGAGATTCTTCTCCGGATATATATAACACTGTTCCTGTTTTTGAAAGAGCTCCTGAAATTTGTAACATCAACGTTGATTTTCCTATACCCGGTGCACCGCCAAGCAAAGTAAGAGAGCCCGGAACAATTCCTCCGCCTATCATGTGGTCGAACTCTTTTATTCCTGTTTTTATTCTTTCAAAACTTTTAACGGTAACATCATTTAAAGGAAATGTTCCCGAAGAAAAACCGGTAAGTTGTCTTGTTGACTGGTTAGATGACAAAACAGATTCTTGCTTTTCTTCAACAAAAGTATTCCACTT
>JAEEGL011042969.1_pt1 | contig 18288 bp, 17 predicted proteins | sample 9134231 | NCBI WGS metagenome assembly JAEEGL01 (sample SAMN16246548, study PRJNA631951) | gut metagenome | biome: gut microbiome; feature: rumen; material: fiber-attached | host: Bos | place: Iran: Karaj | collected 2018-10 | reverse complement strand
TACCGAATTCAACGATAACAGTATCATCCGTGATATCTATGATACTTCCGTAAAAACCGCTGGTGGTAAGGACATAATCGCCCACTTCCATTGATGAGATCATCTCCTGAAGTTTCTTCTGTTCCTTCTTCTGAGGGCGGATCATAAAGAAATACATGAAACCGATAATGATCGCGATCCAGGCAACCATTAAAAGCAGACTTCCTGCTCCGGCCTGTGCTGCATCGTTAGCTGTAAGTAAAATTCCGTTCATTAGAATAATCCTTTCATTAATTTTATAGCTTTTTGGCGTCAGACTTTATAATACACAAAAAGAGCCTTAAATACAAGACATTATTAGCCATCAGCCTTCCTTTTCCTCATTTAATCCGTCAAGATAAGATCTCTTAAAGGATGCATATCTTCCTTCATCAAGCGCATTCCTTATCTCTTCCATAAGATTATTGTAGAAATACAGATTATGAAGTACGCAAAGACGCATCCCCAGCATCTCTTTTGCCTTAAGAAGATGTCGGATATAAGCTCTTGAATGATCACGACATGCCGGGCACATACACCCCTCCTCGATAGGTCGAAGGTCTTTTTCATATTTTGCATTAAACAGATTGATCTTGCCTTTATGCGTATAAAGATGCCCGTGACGTCCGTTTCTTGAAGGATACACACAGTCAAAGAAGTCGACACCACGATCAACTGCCTCAAGAATATTAGCCGGAGTACCAACGCCCATGAGATAGACGGGTTTGTCCGCCGGAAGATTCGGAACGGTACATTCAATGATCCTGTACATTTCTTCATGCGTCTCGCCTACAGCAAGGCCACCGATTGCATACCCGGGAAGTTCAAGTTCGGATATTCGCTTTGCATGATCTATCCTTATATCCTCAAAGACAGCACCCTGATTGATACCAAACAGCATCTGGTCTTTGTTCACAGTATCTTCAAGACTGTTTAGTCTCTTTAACTCTCTGTCACATCGTTCAAGCCATCTGGTTGTTCTCATGACTGAATCATATACATATCTGTATTCGGCTCTTGAGGAAGGACATTCATCAAAAGCCATGGCAATAGTCGATCCCAGATTGGACTGTATCTGCATACTCTCTTCAGGTCCCATGAATATCCTGTGTCCGTCTATATGTGAATTAAAGGTAACTCCCTCTTCTTTGATCTTTCGAAGAGACGCAAGAGAAAACACCTGGAAGCCACCCGAATCCGTCAATATGGGACGATCCCAGTTCATAAACTTATGAAGTCCTCCAAGATCATGAATTATACGGTCACCCGGGCGAACATGAAGGTGATATGTGTTACAAAGTTCCACCTGACATTTGATATTTTTAAGATCCGGTGATGAAACAGCTCCCTTGATCGCGGCTACCGTTCCTACATTCATAAAAACGGGCGTTTCTATGCGCCCGTGAACCGTCGTAAACTGACCTCTTTTTGCATTTCCTTCTTTTTTGATGATCTTAAACACTACAGATAAATCTCCCAAAATTCTTCAAGACAAAGATCGTTTTCCATGATAACTCGTGCAGCAGCCCTGCCTACATATCTGAAATGCCAGGGCTCAAATTCAATCCCTGTAATATATTCCTTGTCCTTTGGATACCTTAATATAAACCCATATTCGAAACAATTATCCTTTAGCCATTTCCCGGCATCGGTGTCGGCAAACCCGTCATCCAGATAAGTGTAATTGTCGGTTACAAGGTCAATGGCAAGTCCCACCTGATGCTCTGAGGCACCTGGTATTGTTACCGCCTGAGATGAAAGTTTATATGCATCCATATATGAATAGCCTTTTTTCATATAAGAACTGATCTTCCGCTCAAATAACATCTTCTGTCTTTCAAGATCCCTGTAAGGAGAACAGATTACGAGTTTGATATCTTCATCTTTGGCTGCTCTTACCATTGAAAGCAGGTCATTTACTATCCTTTCATCACATTTCATGTTTCCGGATAAAGTACCGAGAACAAAATCATAATCATCCGGTATCGGATGTTGTTTGTTAATTAGGATCAGTTTCCAGTCATCGGAAGAAAAAGCTTCTTCTGCCGTCTCGCTTTCTTCAGGATCGTTTTCGGAAGTTTCAATTTCATCAAGCATATCATCAAGATATACAAGATCAGAATCAAGTAAGACTCCGGATTCATCTTTAACGGTAGGATTCTGCTTTCCGGATCCTTCAATACTGCCGTTCTCATCTCCCGGATTGTCTCCCGACGCGTTTTCTTCATCAGCAAAATCCAGATTGGAATTAACAGCGGCTATATCACCGTCTTCATATGGTGCAGATACAAAACCATTATTCTGATTGAAAATTGGAAAAGCAAAACTGCTCCCGATAAAGAAGCAGCATATCACAAAAGAGGCACACGCAAAACGTTTGAGTGAACGTGAACAATATAAGAAAAGATCAGTGATGAACATGGTCACGAACAGACCGCATACTGCGATCGGAAGCAATATACGATGGCGCTTACCCATGTTGATAAAATAATCTCTTATCTTTTCGTGTGTTTTCTTATACATCGATCTAATTTGGAAGTTTATGGAAGATGATACAGTTCGGTCTGTCCACCGTTATCTCTCTTCCATTCATTACAATAGTCCCCTTATCCATATCTACAGTGAAGAAAGTCATTGTATTCGATTCATGGTTTAAAGATACCAGATGTCTGTTATCCGGGAAAAGAGCTACGTCCTTGGGATAATCGCCCGAAACCGGAAGACACAGTACTTTAGTAAGAAGTCCTGATTTACTGTCGACCGAATAAACAACAACCGAATTGTCACCGGCATTTGAGCTTACGATATATTTAAAATCCATTGACAGATTGATCGCAGAGGCTGAAGTTACGGAAGCATGATAATCATTAAGCGTTGATATTGTCTGAATCTTTTCAAATGTCGGAATGTCATTTTTATCAAGTGAATAATGATAAACATCTATATAGCTCTTTAATTCGTGGACTATATAAAGGAACTTACCATCCTTGCTGAACTTAAGATGACGCGGAGCCGATTCCTGCTCTGAATGTATGATATCCAGCTGACTGAGTTTTCCGGTAACATGGTTAAGCCTGTAAACAACGATATGATCCATTCCCAGATCTGCGGCTAAAAGGAATTTATTATCCCTTGTCATTTTGACACAGTTAATATGCGGTCTGAAGTTTCTTTCAGCTATGGAGCCAAGTCCTTTATGATATATTTCATCAGTGATCTCGCCGGCGCCTCCGTCCTGATTGATCTTCAGTACGGTAAGTTTGGCATCATGATAACCGGCCACAAAAAGAAATTTGTCTTCATAATCAGTTGACAGATAACAGCCTCTCATACCGTTGATGGATGCGCTGTTAATTAATTTAAGGGAACCGTCTTTATTGATCTTGTATGATTCAACGCCGAAATCCGTTATTGAATATAGATAATCCTGACTGTGGGAAATGGTTATGTAGGAAGAATTCGTTATCTCGACCTGATCTTTCCTGGTCATTCTCCCCTTTTCAACATCTACATCAAAAATAGATATCCCCAGTTTGGCATTGTTACCTGAAGTATATGAAGAAACATATGCTACATATTTATCCTTATCAGCCATATTATCCTCCCGGATCATTCGGATTTGATTTCTTTCCAGAGTTCGTTATACAGTTCGTCACCATCCTGGCCCAGATACGTGTATGTCTCGAGATTATTATATTGCGACAGGTCAGGAAATGCTATCTTTGAATTGCGGATCTCTTCATCTTCAATAAGATCCCTCGCCGCATCGTTTGGCGTCGAATAGGTTATATAGTCAAAGTTCTTAAGTGCTATGTCCGGACGACACATGAAATCAATAAACTTCTCGGCATTCTCAACGTTTTTGGCGTTCTTGGGGACTACCCATGCATCTATCCAGACATTGGTTCCTTCCTTGGGAATAACATACTCAAGATCGGGATTCTCACGCTGTGTATAAATTGCTTCGCCTGAATAAATAACACCAAGGGCAGCTTCGTTGCCGATCATTTTATCTCTTACCTGATCAACTACATATGCCTGGACAAGGCTTTTCTGCTCAAGCAGATAATTTTTTGCTTCCGTGAGTTCGTCAAGATCCAGAGTATTCATGGAGTATCCCTTTGTTTTAAGAGCAACCATAAATGCATCCCTTACAGAGTCCTGCATAAGAATATTATCCTTATACTTCGGATCCCACAGGATTGTCCAGCTGTCAACAGGTCCGTCTACCATTGTTTTATTATAAAGAATACCGACAGTACCCCAGCAGTACGGAACAGCAAAAAGATTACCCGGATCAAACTCCTGAGCGGATTCATAATACTGCTGTCCAATGTTCTTTGCATTGGGAATATTGTCAAAGTTAAGTTCCTGCAAAAGATCATTTTCTATCATCTTCCTTATGGTGTAATCAGAAGGACAGATAACATCATAAACAGTAGCACCGGCTTCAACCTTGGGATACATGGTCTCATTTGTCTCAAACTCATCATAGATGACCTTTATGCCGGTTTCTTTTTCAAACATTTCAAGTGTTTCGGGATCGATATATTCTCCCCAGTTATATACCACAACCTCGCCGTTTGAAGAATCTGATTTCTTACAGCCGGTAAGACATACCGCCGCAAGTAAAACGGCAGGTACGATCAAATAAAACAGTTTTTTCATAATCTCTCCTTTGGTTTGTAATTTACCAAAAGTAATAATACCAAAACCGTAAGAAAAATGATAGTGGAAAGTGCATACATCTCGGGTTTGATGCCTTTCTTGACCTCCGTATAGATCTTGGTTGAAAGAGTGTCTACTCCTGCCCCTTTGGTAAAGTGAGTGATTATGAAATCATCAATGCTCATAGTAAAAGCCATCAAAAAACCTGATGCGATACCCGGCATGATCTCGGGAAGAACCACCTTGACATATCCGTATACAGGACCAGCCCCCAGATCAAGCGCAGCCTCATAAGTATGTGGATCCAGCTGCTGCATTCTCGGCATGACGCTGAGGATCACATAAGGTATACAGAAAGTAATATGTGATAACAGTATCGTTCCGAGACCGAACCTGAAATTAAAACTGATAAACAACAGCATAAGTGATATACCTGTGACTATTTCAGCATTCAGCATAGGTATATTTGTAACACCCATAACAAGTGAACGGGTTTTCTTTTTAAGGTTCATTATCGAAATGCAGGCTATAGTACCGATAAGTGTTGAAACAACTGAAGCAATGAGCGCTATAAACAGCGTATTAAACAATGCTCCCATGATCGCATCATTACTAAACAGCTGACCATACCATTTAAATGTAAAACCGCCCCATTTGGCTCTTGTCTTACTCTTATTGAAACTCAGAACGATAAGCGTGACTATGGGTGCATATAAGAACAGGGCTATAAGAAACATATAAATGTTTTTTGAAATCTTTTTTATCATAGGAAGTTTGATTCTCCTCCCTTGTCAAAAATATTGGTGATTATCATACTGACAATGATAAATATCATAAGTACAATTGAAAGACCCGAGCCCAGATTCCAGTTACTTGCCTGAGTGAACTCCTCCTCGATGATATTTCCTATCAGCAGTATTTTGGAGCCGCCTAAAAGTTTTGAAATTACGAAAGTGGTAAGTGCGGGAATGAAAACCATTGTAATACCGCTGATTATTCCCGGAACGCTGAGGGGAAGTATTATCCTGGTAAATACTTTAACGGAATTTGCGCCAAGATCCCTGGCTGCATTGATTACATTATCGTCAATCTTTGAAATACAGTTGTATAACGGAAGGACCATAAACGGCAGAAAGTTATATACCATACCGAGTACTATTGCGGACGGAGTATTTATTATCTTGAGAGCCGGAAGTCCCAGAAATGAAAGGACCGAATTGATCACTCCTGTTTTTTCAAGCAAGGTCTGCCAGGCCATTGTCCTTAAAAGAAAGTTCATCCACATCGGTAGAATAAAAATGAAAACGACAAAACTTTTCGTGGAAACTTTCATGGCACTCAGGATCATTGCCAGCGGATATGAAAGCAGGATACAGATAACAGTCGATAAAAAAGATAATCCGAGTGCAAGAAATAAACCTTTGATATGCTCAGGCTGAGTAATGGCCGAAATGTTTTCAAAAGTAAATGCACCGTTTCTGTCGGTAAGTCCGTAATAAAACACCATACCGAGAGGTATGATTATAAAAAATATCGACCAGATATAATATGGAGTTCCAAGGAGTTTTCGGTTGCGCTTTGAATCATTCATCTATTTTAAGCGCCTCCTCATCTTCAAATTCAGGTTTGTTCATTATCTGTATATTGAACGGATCAACATCAATTGAAACAAGCGTACCAACCGGGAAAAAACTGGTCGAATGAACGAGCCATTCAAAACCGTTTGCCTGAACTTCCATCTCATAATGAACGCCTTTGAATATAAGGTGTGATACTACACCCTGTATCCTGCCGGTGGTTACATCCGGACTGCATTCGGTAAGAATAATATCTTCAGGCCTTATCACTACATCAACGGGCTTATTGTTTCCGAATCCGGTATCAACACATTCGAAATCCACTCCCAGGATATTCACCAGCTTATCCTGTATCATAGTAGAACGTATAATATTACTGTCACCTATAAAGTCAGCTACAAAAGCATTTTCTGGTTCGTTATATATCTTTTCCGGCGTTCCGATCTGCTGTATGTATCCCTGGTTCATGACGACGATGGTATCTGACATCGTAAGTGCTTCTTCCTGATCATGAGTAACATATATAAATGTTATTCCAAGTTCATTCTTAAGCCTTATCAGTTCATACTGCATATCCTGTCTGAGTTTAAGATCAAGAGCTCCTAACGGTTCATCAAGAAGAAGAACCTTGGGCTCATTTACTATGGCTCTGGCTATGGCTATACGCTGCTGCTGACCGCCGGATAAAGAATCAGGCATTCTGTTTTCATAACCGTCTAGATTAACCAGCTTAAGTGCATACTTTATCTTGTCATTTATATAACTCTGGGATTTACCTTTGATCTTAAGCCCGAATGCGATATTTTCCTTTATGTTCATATGAGGAAAAAGAGCATATTTTTGAAAGACGGTATTGAGCTGCCTTTTATACGGAGGCAGATGTGTTATATCCTCACCATCAAAAATAACTTTTCCCTTTTCTGGTGTCTCAAATCCGCCTATGATACGTAAAGTAGTTGTTTTTCCACAGCCTGAAGGGCCCAGAAGTGTAATAAACTCGTTTTCCTTTATATAAAGATTAAGATCATCAAGAACAAGCTGACCGTCATATGATTTGCTGATATTTTTCAGATCTATAAGTGTTTTTGACATTTAAGCAACCTCGTATTTTCATAATATGACCGTATTACACACGGACACTGTAATCCCCGTCGATAAGATATTTATATGAAGTGATCTCCTTAAGCCCCATTGGTCCTCTTGCATGAAGTTTCTGGGTGCTTATACCTATCTCAGCGCCAAGGCCGAACTCAAAGCCATCCGTAAACCTGGTAGAGCAGTTAACATATACGCATGCAGCATCTATCTCCTTCTGGAATTTTTCGGCATTTTCCATATCGGAAGTGAGTATAGCCTCCGAATGATGGGTTGTATACCTGTTGATATGTTCAATTGCTTCATCTACACTGTCAACGGTTTTGACCGAAAGTATAAGGTCAAGATATTCCGTTGCATAATCCTCTTCAGTAGCACTTTTACAGTCGATCAGATCCGAAACCGTTTGATCGCCGCGGATCTCTACATTCTTCTCTCTCAACGCCTTTGCAAGCACAGGCATAAACTCATTTACAATGGAACTGTGTATTACGAGGGATTCCATTGCATTGCAGACGCCAATCCTCTGCGTTTTTGCATTTATTATGACATCTATTGTTTTTTCAAGGTCTGCACTTTCATCAATAAAAATATGGCAGTTGCCTGTTCCGGTTTCTATAACTGGTATAAGGCTGTTTTCAACCACAGATCTGATAAGGCCGGCTCCGCCTCTCGGTATCAGCAGATCAACATATTCTTTCATGGTCATAAACTGCCTTGTTACCTCTCTGTCGGTTGATTCTATTAACAGAATGGCATCAGGGGAAATGTTAAGATCACCAAGTGCATCCCTTATCACATTTGTTATCAGCTTATTGGAGTTTATCGCATCAGAACCGCCCTTTAGGATCACGGCGCTTCCGGCTTTAAAACACAATGAAAAAGCGTCTGCCGTAACATTCGGACGTGATTCATATATGATGCCGATAACACCCATGGGCACCCGGATCTTTCTTATCTTAAGACCGCTGTTTACAGAATAATCATCAAGGATCTCTCCAATGGGATCAGGGAGTCCGGCGACCTGTTTAAGTCCTTCGGCAATACCCTCGATCCTTGGCTGTGTGAGTTTAAGCCTGTCAAGGAGTCCTTCATGCATGCCTTTTTCGATCCCATTTTTTATATCGATATCATTTGCACTTATGATCTCCTCACTTCGGGCGATCAACATATCGGCAGCATGGAAAAGAGCTTTGTTCTTTTCTTCGGCTGTAAGTTTTTCTATTTCATATTTTACTTTCTTTGCCCTTTTGCAAAGATTAAGCAGCATATCATCCATTAGCTCTTATTACCTGCCTTTCGGAAATAATGATATCCATTCTGACATCATTCTCATTATGGAATATCTCTTCGTCCATTATCTGCATATCATAGCAGATGGCTATCTTTTTGAGTTTAGCATATCTTTTTAAAAACCGGTCATAAAAACCTTTGCCATATCCCATACGGTTTCCCGAATGATCAAACACGGAACCGGGTACTATCACTACGGTTTTATCATTTTGCATATTTCCGGTATATCTTTTTAATTCATCTTTATCAGGCTCTAATATGCCCTGGTATCCGGCTGACAGATCTGAAAGCTTTTCTATTTTGAAAAAAGAAATATCAAGACCTTCCACACGGGGGCAATAAACCTTTTTACCCTCTGACAGAGCTTTTTCGATATAGGGTTTAGTAACGACCTCACTTCTGTAATTTACGTAAAACAGAATGGTTTCCGAATTCCTGTACTCATCGGTATTGTATAGCGAAGAAAAAATCTGTAAGCTGGATGATTCCCTGTCTGCTATGGATATTCGTTCTCTTTTATCAAGAGTCATTAGTCTCAGCTGATTTTTCCGACTTATTTCTTTCATAAGATCACCTTTCACCTTCCGCTGAGGAAAGTATGGCGCGGGCAACCGATTCGGCAAGTCTGATGCCATCAGTTGCTGCGCTCATTATACCGCCTGCATATCCGGCACCCTCACCGCAAACATAAAGTTTTCTTATATTTGACTGCCCATCATCTCCCCTTATCATACGTATGGGGGAAGATGTCCTGCTTTCAACCGCATACAAAACAGCATCATCGGAAGCAAAACCGGATATGATCCTGTCAAAACTTTCTATACCTTCAATGATGTCATCTCTTATAAAATCCGGAAGGATCCTGCGAATATCAGCATGCTTTGTCTGTCCTTTTACGCAGTCAAACCTTTTATCATCATCGCCGTATATCAGATCTTCAGGATTATCGGTTTTGAACTCGCAGAAATACTGGGCAGGTATGGCTCCTTTCCCCGCTTCGAAAGCCTTTCTTTCAAGTTCCTGCTGAAAATACATGCCATTAAGGACATCATTATCCTTCATATAATCCTTCGGTTCAAGAGTAACGATTATCGCGCTGTTTGATCTTGCGGAACTTCTGCCTGAATAACTCATTCCGTTTACGGCAAGCATTCCGTCGGATGAGGAAGCATTGACCACATAACCGCCAGGACACATACAGAAAGAATAAACTCCTCTTCCGTCATTACATATATGAGTCAGTTTATATGATTCGTTTTTCAGTCTTTCATCGTAATCGGAACCGTAAACATATCTGTTTATTATCGAACTCTTATGGGATATCCTCAAACCCACGGCAAATCCCTTGGGTTCTAAATCCATTCCGCATTCCTTAAGCTTCAGGAACGTATCTCTTGCGCTATGGCCCACACAAAGCACCACATTATCACATTCGGTCATTTTACCGTTTATGCTGATACTTTTAATCTCACCACCCGAAATATGAAACCCGTCAAGAAGTGAAGCGAAATTGACTTCACCGCCATTTGATATGATCTCATTTCTAAGGTTCTTAACAACTTTTATAAGCTCATCTGTTCCCACATGAGGCTTATGATCGATAAGTATATCTTCATCAGCACCGAACTTAACGAAATCATTAAGAACAGCACGATTCATCCCATTTCTGTCCTTGACAAGAGTGTTTAGTTTGCCGTCGGAAAAAGTACCCGCACCGCCTTCACCGAATTGTACGTTCGAAACCGGATCCAGTATGCCTTTTTCCCAGAATTCACTGACTGATTCTTTCCTGCGGTCTGCGTCATATCCTCTTTCGTAAACTATGGGCCTTAAACCGGCCCGTGACAGATACAGGGCGCAGAACATACCCGCAGGACCGAAACCTATTATGACAGGTCTTTTCTGATCGCTTACAGTTAAATTGCAAAAAGGAAAATCATATTTCTTATTTAGGGCTTTATTAATCTTACTGCTGCGTTTTAAAATGAGATCTTCCTTTTCGGAAGTGATATCTATCGTGTAGCAGTAATAAATCTCAGGTTTCTTTCTTGAATCAAGAGATCTTTTATATATGCTGAATTCATATGGTATGCCTTTTCCGATGATCCTTGATATCTTATCGGAAAGATCTTTGAACGTATGATCGATTGGCAGGCGCAATTCGTTGATTCTAAGCATATCAGATCAGATTAAATGTTCTTCCGAGAAGCAGTACAAATCTTCCAAGTGGACTGACCTCCAGTTCCTCTTCCTGATATCCTTTAAGAGAAAGAAGGATTACTATGTAAAGAAGACTGCAGATAACAAAAACTATTACAAAAGAAATACTCTTGCCTACAAGCGGGCTTATCACTTTATTGAGAAGCATTCCTATAAGTGCACTGATGAGTGCGCCTATGATGGTAACAACAAAAGTTCTGAACCATTCCTGGGTATATTGAAATGCTCTCGAAATAAATATGAAACTGACAAATGCAATGATCGCATAAAAGATCAGATCGGAAATGATAAGTCCGATGATCGAGAAATTAAAAGTTGATATAAATAGAAATGAAAGAATTATATGTACGGCAAAAGCTGCAGCAGAAATACCCAGGGCAAATGCATAATTCTGCATACTTATCATCATTTCGATAAAGATTACCGTATATATGGCAAAAACTATACACAGAGACTGAAGCTGAAGATATAAAGCCGTCTGTTCTCCGCTCGATGTGTAAAATGAATCAAGGATATTATCTGCAAGCACCGCAGTCATTGCTGAAGCAAAAAAAGCAAGCGTGGAACATCTGTGTATCATGAATTTAAGTTTTTCACGAGCATTTCTGAATTCTTCTCTTTTTATCGCACCAATTGCTTTTCTGATGTACGGATATACAAAAATACAGATAGCAAAAACAATGATCCCGGTTATTGAAAATGTCTTACCATAATATTCCCCAAATGAAAAATCCATAGAAGCTTCATCAGTTCCGTTCCTGAAGATAAGTGCAATATTCAGGATAGGTACCAGTATAAATATCATAAACAGAGCAAACGGAAGCAACGCTGTTGCAGCGAGGTTTATCACAAGCTGTAGCGGAGAATCAACCACCTTGGAATAATCCCTTGCCGTATTGAATGATGATCTGTGATTAAACAGATACAGCATAACAAGAACGTGGATAAGGCAGATAAAACTCGCACACAGAATTCCTCCTGAAGCGCCCATAGCTCCGTAGGAATAAGCAAATTCCTCGTTACGAAGAAGAAGGGACACTCTCTGACCGTAAACCGAACAGACATATCCGAACAAAGATCCTGCTATTGCATATGTGATCACAAACAGGATAAGGGAAACGGAAAGAACCGATGTCTGGTTCATCCCTTTAAAATACCCTTTGACCGCACCCGAGAATACAAACATCGGGATTGCCGGAAGTATCAAATAATAAGACATATATGACAAATGAAGGTGAAAAAATCTGTTTACAAGTATATTCATCAGGCTCAGCATGATAATACTTATGAATATTCCAACGGCAAATGAATATATCATTGCATATCTGGAGACATTACGCGCATTGTTATACTGCTGTCTGAGCATTCTGTTTTCAACCATCGAAGCACAAGCCTCTTCGATTGCATAGGAAGTTGCCCCCGCCAGAAGAAAGAACAGTTCATTGGCCAGGGAAAAATAGCATACTCCTTTGGATCCGATTATTCGGACAAGAACCATCCTGAAGATCAATACAAAGATCAATGCTATAAGAAGTAATATGAAATTTGAGCTTTTCTTTTTGTTCTTCGCCATTTCGTATTACCTTAAGAAATCATAAAAGAGTTTTTCTTCGCAAAGAGTTTTTTTGATTACATTTATATCTTTAAAAGTAAGTAAGGAATCCGAAAATATCCCGCTTTCAATTTTTTTGTCTATGATAGTATCAACCAGTTTTTCGTAATTGATATTAGCATTCTTATCTTTGGAAAATAGATAACTCACCGAAGAGATGACCGTTTCGGCAATAATAAGAACTGCAGTATTTCTGGAACTGACACCTTCATCCTTTGAACAGTAATATTCTTTTAAAAGATCAATAACATCCGAAGGAATAAGATATTCGTTCATAAGTCCACAGGCGTTTTCCCAGGTATTATCGCCTCTTAAAAGACCTATCCTGTGGTAAAATCCCAGTGCTTTGGTAAGTTTTTCTTCCAGACCCATTTTTATGGCCAGCTTGGAGCAAAGTACAGCAGTATAAATGGAATGATCATATTCTTCCTTGGAATAGTTTTTAAGGTTTGAAAGAAGCTCAAACTCCGGATCCAGGATTTCCATGTATCTGTCATCTTTTTTATATACAAATGTAAAACTGAGCACCTTAAGAATTATCAGTATGAGGATTATGCATACAAGGATATTCACAAAAGGAATAAAGAACTGATCAATTCCGAAGGTTCTGTTAGAAAACAGAATACTGGCAAGGCATAAACAGACAAACTGTGCAAGCAGTGAAACAGACATCGGAATAAGGATCCTGAATTCCTCACCAATCGTTGAAAACAACATAACGGCCACGAGTGCAGGAACAAAGTATTCCACAAAACACATAAAAGAAGGTTCGCCGCTTAATAATTCACAAAGTACCAGCAATGATGTGCCCGCACTGAGTGCGGAAACTTCATCCGAAACCAGACACAGGGCTACAAAAAAAACAAGATAAGGTCTTCCAGGCTCTGAAATAAGCGGAAAAAACGAACAGATCAGCACACCGGATAAATAGAGCGCAAAAAAGCGCCAGATATTGGCAGCATTATCAAATATCAGCCTTTCGTTCAGTTTCTGCCTGGCAAATGTAAATAACACTCCGATCAACATGATACCGAATGTGATAACATTAGCGGCTATCCTGTCAGCTGTGAATCCATATAGAAAAGAGGCAACCGCTACAATAAGAAAACTCAGTGCAACGGTCATCGCAGTATATATTTTATTAACCCTGTTTTTTCCTGTTTCTTCCATTAGGGGTATAATCCTTAGTCTTCTTTTTACTCAGTTTAAGCTCGTAGTCTTCATAAGCCTTGACGATCTTCTGAACCAGAGGATGTCTGACTACATCCTTTGAAGTGAGATTAATAAAAGATATGCCCTCAACACGGCCGAGTACTCTTTGTGCAACATCAAGACCCGATACCACATCTCTGGGAAGATCTTTCTGCGTATCATCACCTGTAACAACAACCTTTGAGCCGAAACCTATTCGGGTAAGGAACATTTTCATCTGAGCCTGAGTGGTATTCTGAGCTTCATCCAGGATTATATAGGCATTATCAAGAGTACGGCCACGCATATAGGCCAGAGGAGCAACTTCAATAAGTCCTTTTTCCATATTCCTCAAAAAGGATTCCGCTCCCATAATCTGGTACAGTGCATCATACAACGGCCTCAGATACGGGTCTACTTTAGACTGAAGATCACCCGGCAGAAAGCCGAGTTTCTCACCCGCCTCGATTGCCGGCCTGGTAAGGATTATCCTTTCGACTTCACCTGACTTGAACGCGGTTATGGCCATAGCCATGGCAAGATATGTTTTTCCCGTTCCCGCAGGTCCGATTCCAAAAACGATCATGTTTTTTCTGATCGCATCAACGTATTTCATCTGCCCGATTGTCTTGGGCTTTACCGGTTTGCCGGAAACGGTATGACATATGACCTCTTCGTCTATATCAAGAATTGAATCCTGATTGTTTTCATCATTTAATGAAATTGCATAATCTATCTTCTGTTCGTCTATGGTATTACCTCTTTCGGATAATTTTATAAGATCATCGATCATTCTGACGGCATGAAGGACATTCTGTTCTTCACCGGTTATCTTAAGATTTCCGTTTCGATCTACAATATCGACATTCAGTTCTTTTTCGATCTTTTTTATATGGCAGTCGAACTGACCGAATACATTCTTGAGGTCATCGCTGTTTAACTCTGATAATGAATATATTGATTCCATCTTCTAACTTTCGGTTTCGTCCTCAAAAATTTCCGGATATATCTCTTCAATTATCCTGTCAACATATGAGCCGTCAAGATTCATATACTGATCATTTATCATGTCCTTGAGTTCATTTATCCTACTGAAATATCTGAGTTCATCACTTTCATCAGTAAAACCGAGTTTCTCATCAAATTCATCCATTTTGACATTTTCAACCAGCCAGTTTTTGATAGTATCAGTCAGATTGTTCTCGGAATAGGCCTTTTTCATGAAAACTCTGGAATTATGCATGGAAACAAAACCCATGATAATGAACAGGAAGAATAGAACTCCCATGACACCGCAAACCATATATTTGCCGGAAGGTGTCAGATTGTTGGGAATATATCCCAGAAAATAGGCTATATCGGTTACAAATCCGACAGTTCCGACAAGCAGAAGAATATAAGCACTGCTCTTATTCTCCCTGGCTTTTTCTTCGTTATTAACATAGAGCTCAGCCTTCTCAACAGGTTTAGATTCAGTTTGCTGATCTTCATATAACATGTTGAGTAATTGAGCCGGATCTATCTCAGGCTTCTTTTCATCACAAACTAAAGAGAGGTCATCAACCAGTTCGCACTCACAATCAGGGCAAACTGTGACACCCTCTCTGTATTCATACTTACATTTCGGACACCAGGCCATCAGAAATCCTCCCCTAACGCGAAATTACACTAAGTATTATTTTAGCATCAGGAAGCCTTTTATTCCACAATTTTTTTAAGGTCAGTCGTAGGAAATGACGCCGATGTTTTTATTGTCTTTTTCAGCGATCCACATGTAATTATCGGGGTTTTCCCTGTCGGTCATAACAGGTCCTCTTTTTAGATTATCCCTGCTTTCGGAAATATATATAAATGAACCGTTATCTGCTTTTCCTTCCCAGTCAAGATAGCTGCCTTCTTTGTCAGTCGATGTACAATAAACATCACCGTCTATAAGCCCGTCCTTATAAGAACAGATATAATTAGTTACATAGTTCTTGTTTGGACTTAATAATTCAAGTTTATATTCATAATGATCCTGGCCTTTTCCATTGGGCCTGTCATTCCTGAATTCTCCCTGGAATTCATGATATAAAAGTTTATCCCTATTGTCGGAAGAATCATGTATATGGAAATGTATCCATTTTCCCTTTCCGCTTCTTTGGCCCTTTGAGAAATCTCCGTAATAGTATCTGTTGTCCGTATAAACAGCTATCCCCTTACCGTCAGGACGTCCTTCACTGTCGACATCCCCGTAATAATAGCAGTCTTCACTCGTAAAATTAAGGGAATAGGACATAGCTATATACCGGTCAAGGTATGCCAGATCTTTCAGGGCTTCATTATTGTTCGAAACAAAATAGCCTTCCATTTCCTTAAGATTGGATTTGGTGTCAAACTTAACCTTAGTATAATCTTTTTTGCCACTTTCCATAGGCATTCCATGGACAGCAAAAGCATTATCATCAGCTGCAGTCTCTGCACTTTCAGAATTGGAATCCGTAATTTCGGGTGTTGCAGGAGGTAAAGCAGTCGGTTCCGGAGTAGAAATGGGTTCTTCGGTAGGTGCGGGTGTTGGAAGCCCAGATTCTTCTTTGGAATAATCGATTATATTGCTCTGAAGATCATTTCCGGAATCTTTTGCATTCTTTTTCAGATTAAGGAAAGCAAGTATGACTATTATGCTTAAAAAAAATACGGCAAGAACGATTATAAGCCTGACTATATAGCCCTTTTTACTCTCTTCCTTGAAATACTCATCTTCATAACGTTCTTCAGGAGACTTGGGTTGCCTGATATCATCTGTATCAGCATTATCAAGATCCTCTATATTCAGTTCTTCATCAATATCTTCATCGTATTTTTTCATATTATTCTCCGATGTGGGTATATTATCATCAGTCATTAAACATGATATCTTTGAAATATTAATTGCTAAGGAGCAAATCCTTAAGATTTTCTTAAATCAGTTAAGAAAATCAAAGGCATTTTCATAATAACTGATCTCATCGCCAAGAACTGTAGCAACATCAAATCTTATCTGCATTTTACTGTATTGGCGATGAGAACATAGAAAAAATGTCGAAGTTCTGCAGATCTTTCTGATCTTTGAAGTGCTTATTGCTTCCTCGGGCATTCCCCGGTCTGCATTTTTCCTGTATTTAACCTCAACAAAACAGATAAATCCTTCTCTTAAGGCGATTATATCTATCTCTCCGTATCTTGAAATAAAATTTCTTTCTATGATCTTGTATCCGCGATCAGACAGCAGATCACAGACCCTGCTCTCATATATTGAACCTTTTTGTCTTTTGTTCAAGCTTATTTTCCTTTGGCTTTGTCTATCTTTGCCTTAACCTTATCCATGGCATCAACAAAGATCAGGATCTCGGCTACAACTTCATACAATTCAGGCGGGATCATATCCCCTATCTCCAGTTTTGAAAGAGTATCTGCCAGCTTGTCGTCCCTGTGAACTGCGACATTGGACTCTTTGGCTTTTTCGATGATACGTTCGGCCAGTGCTCCCTTTCCGGAGGCTATGACTTTGGGGGCATCTTCATCCGGATCATACGAAAGCGCTACGGCTGTTTTAATCTTTTTCTTTTCATCCTTCATGATCAGGCCCTCGCATCAAATGAACTGCTCGAGAGAATCGGAACACCCTTTTCTTCTTCCATCATATTTTCAAATACTGATCTGGGATCATCATTATTGATGAATTCAGCGTTCATGCTGTATCCCCGTTTGGCAAGTCTGGTATTTAAAGTTTCTATGTTCTGTGCAATAAGGTCAAGTGCAGCATCATCCTTAAGCATGAATTTGGTTTTAACATTATTTGACTCATTTAAAACCACATGCACATCAACAGGCCCAAGGTTATCCATGTCCAGATGCAACAGTGCAGATACTGTTCCGTCATTACTTGCCAGTGATCTTTTGTTGGTATAAACATAAAGCTCACCTGTCTTATCCTGTCCTTCAAATTTAAGCGGTATCTGAACATAGTTGAATGTCTGGTTAAGCTCATTCATGAAGTTTATATTTCCGGAAAGATTACCCGCAGTCTGCGCCAGAGGAGTATTCGGTCTGTTTTCAGCCTGAAGCGAATCCGTAAGAGTCTTTATCTGAGAATTCAGTTTTTCATATAATTCCTTTACACTGCCCTCTCGTGCCACATCTTCAGGCTTTAACATCCACTGTCTGGAAACTTCATCTTTAAGTGTCTTTATAAGATCATCATTCTTAAGGAGATCTGAAACTGTTTTAAGATCTTTATCCTTTAATTCCCCCGGAGCCTTTTCAAGCAGGTCTTTTACTGTATCATTAAGAAGCTTTAAAGGATTATCCTTATTTTCATTATTCGAAGCATTTCTTATGTTCTCATCCTGAATGACCTGCTTTTCAGAAGAAGCTTTTTCTTCCGTTTTAGACAAGTTTTCCTTATCTTCAGGTATAAAACCGTCTTTAATACTATTGGATTTATCCGCAGTTCCCTGCCCATCAGTTAAAATGACGTTTTCTTTCGAAACGTCGGTATTCTTATCCGGATCAGTAGTTTCGCTTACGGATGTTTTAACGTTTTCTTCATCATTTATAATATCTTTTTCAGGGAGAAGAATATCAAGAGTTTCT
>JAEEGL010407329.1_pt1 | contig 18288 bp, 17 predicted proteins | sample 9134231 | NCBI WGS metagenome assembly JAEEGL01 (sample SAMN16246548, study PRJNA631951) | gut metagenome | biome: gut microbiome; feature: rumen; material: fiber-attached | host: Bos | place: Iran: Karaj | collected 2018-10 | reverse complement strand
TATAACGGCTTGTCTAGAGCTAAAACAGCAGGACGGAAGTGTCCTCACGTACTATTTTGTACGCTGCGGTACTTCCGCCTTTGTTTTAACTCTATCCAAACCATTCTTCGAGATTTTTATGGGGCTCGTCCAGAGCAGAAATTTCGAAAGCGGAAAAAAGTCATGTACACACCTGTCGCTTGAAAAAGTGTTTCTTATTATCCACGCACGCTCTCCGAGCTTTTTATATTTATTCATTGCTCAAAATTTTGTGGATGCCATATTTCGCTTCGCTCAAGGCATGACGAGAAGAAGAAAAGTTTTGGAGATGAGAGGGTTAAATAAGACCTTATAAAATTTTTAGAAGGCGTATTTAAAGCCCAAATCTATTCTTGAGCGCGCTTCGCTGTCAATATATGAGAGCAATCCGCCGTAGAACGACATATTATCAACATCGTAAGAAAGCTTTGAGCGAAGAACGACGTAATCGTTTTTGCGTTTTTCATCGCGAATTTTGAAATGTCCGTCCATTTCGTTCATTGAAAGTTTTAATTCATACGGATCGGCGAATTCGTGATAAAACGTTATGGAGCCCATGAAGTTGAAAGCTTTTGTTTTTGAAAAGGCTTTTTGCACAGAAAGATATGCCCCGAAGCCGAGTTCGGCAGAATATGTCTGATAATCTTTCATCGAAAGGCTGTATTGTTTTTTGTTTTCTTTTAAGCTTGTTTGGTAAGCTGCCAAGTTAAATTCTGCTGTTGGGGAGAATAGGATGTTTCCGAATTTAATCGGACGGCGGAGTTCGTTTGAAAGGGCTGCCGTACGTCTTTCGATTTTGCCTTCATAATCTGTGTTTGATAAACCCTTTCTGTCATAAGAGCCGTAGGTGTAGCCGAGTTTCGGATTCAAGATGAATTCAAAGCCGTTTTGTTTGAGCTTAAAGGGTGTGAATAATTGGAAATTTTTAGCGGTGCGTCTGTTCTTGAAATGGCCGTCATCAGAGCGCAAATCGGAAATAGCCAGACCGACACCAAAGCTTGTGTTGCCGATTTTTTTGCCGGATATGGTGTATGAGGCGTTTGAATTTTTTGTTGTGGCAATTTTCGGTGCGACATTGCCGGTTAACGTAAATTGACCTTTGTTTGCGGCAAAAAGCTTTTCGTTGATGTCAAAATCAAGCTCTTTGAACATAATTGAATCTTCAAAAGCAAAACGAGAAAGTGTGTTTTGGGCTGTTAAAGAATCAAGAGCATTATTGATGTTTTTCGCCGAAGTTTTTTGTTTTAAGGCGTTAAACAAGGTCTCATTGTTTTCAAGAGCGTAGTTGTTTTCTAAAAAGTTTGCAAGAGAAGAGTTAGATGTAATTTCATCAAAGCTTTTTCTCGTTAAAACAATGTCGCCTCCGTCGAGATTTGCGCTAAACATGGCAGACTCGGAGCTTAAAGAAAGATTTTCGGTGTTGTCGGCGGTAATGGCATTTGAAAGGGTGTATGTCGAGTTAAAGCCGTTTGAGACAACATCACTTGCAACGGATAAGTTGCCTTCAAGAGAAGAGGCAGTAAAATTACCGCCATTTGTTACCTGAACACCACGTGAACCAAGGTTTAAAGAAGACGTTGAGGCAATCGTTCCGGCATTAATAAGTTTTGCGCCTTTTTCAAGGTAAATAGCATGTTCACCGTTTGGTGTTAGGCAACCTGTTGATGTGCAGGTGAATGTGTCGTCCCAATTGAGTCCATCACTGTTTATTCTGAATTGGAAGAAGCCTGTGTTTGTGACGGTGGCATTATTAGTTGCAAAGATGCCGTAAGTTTTATCTTTTGACGGGCCTGTTACAAAAATGCGCCCTGAATTGTTGACGCTTCCGCCGTCACTATATATGCCATAGGCGTAGCCGCTGTGAGATGTTACGTTGATTTCGTACCGCTGAGTCGAACTGATGACCTCGCCGCCTTTATTGTAAATACCGTATGCGTCGCCGCCGGCGCTTTCAACGATAATACCGCTGGTGTTTGTGACTTTTGCAGTTCCATCGGTTGTTTGTTCAACATAAATACCATAAGCATTGCCGTTGCCGGAGGTCGTTTTAGCCGAAATGATACGTCCGTTTGTGATTGTGCCGTCTTCAACGTAAGCGCCGTAAGCCGTTCCGGTTGAAGATGTCGCAATGACAGATTCGGTGGCTGTGGTTTCGTTTTGATCCTTGACGTTTGTAATTGAACCACCTTTCGTATATAATCCGTAGGCATTTCCGGCATCGGCAGTCGAATGAACGGTACCTGAGTTCTCAAGAATTCCAGCAGAGTACAGACCATAGGTATTTCCGTACCCGCTGATGTTGGTGACAGATGTGTTTGAAAACAAAGCAAAGTATGTTCCGCGTTTTGTTAAATGATAAACCGCGCCATCTTGAGAACCATTGTAAATTCCATAGGCAGATCCATTTCCTTCATTAGTTATGTTAATATCGGATATCATTAAGGCAGAAGAATATTCTTCTGCATTGTTTTCATCAAAATCACCGCTATATATGTTGCTGTTTCCTAAGATACCAAAGACACTTCCGTCGCCTTTGTTTGTTATGTTTATCGTTGAAATAGATGTGCCGGCACCTTTGTTTGAGAGAGTGTCGACAACAATGCCTTTTTCTTCTAAAACGACATAGTTATTGTAGATGGTGTCTGCGTTGCTTGAATAGAGACCATATACTCTGCCGTCACTTTCGTTTTGAATGTTAATTTGTGCGTTTTTGTTTAAAAGCAGGTAGTTTTGATTAACTTCTTGGGAACCTAACTTTAATGCTTCGCCAAGTTCGTTTCCGTCATTGTCATAAATAATGTCGCCTTCAACATGTCCGACAACCTCGCCTGTATTGTTGTAGGCGATTGAACCGTCGAGGTAACCCTTTAAAACGCCCGAAGAGCTGTACCAGAGAATATGGTTTTGGCCGTCATAATTATAATCAGGAATACTTGTTTGAACTTCAACGGCACTGATTTTTGAATAGGTATTCGCCATTTTATCAGAGGGTAAGAGGTAATTGTGAGGTGTTTGGTCGGCATCGTAAAAGAGGCCGTATACATCAGCATAATCGGTGTTTGTGATGTAGAGATTATTGTCCTCGTTATAGTTTGAGTTGATGGCGCTGTTTCCGATAACGCTTTGGTTTTGTTTTTTGACGCAAAGGCCTGTGCTGTCTTTACCATAACCTGTTGCGCAGTCGTCACAAAGCGCACCGGTATAACCTACGTTGCAAACGCAGGCTCCGCCCTTTTGGCGACCATGTTCGCAAGCAAGTGTCTGATAGCATTTTTTTGTGCCGTAATTGCCATAGCCGGCAGCACATGAGTCGCACTTTTCTCCGGCATAGCCCGTGTCGCAAACGCAGGTGCCGTCGGTCATTTTGCCATGAACACAATTTGAATCTTTCTTTTTATCGGAGCCTGAGCCGCCGCCACCGCCACCGCCCGATAAGGCGATTGCCGTGCCCGCAATGGCTGCAACAACGCCGGCACCGATAAGGGCTTTCGTTGTGAAGCTCATGCCGGGTTTGCTGTATTTGGCAACGGCTGCGGTATCTGCATTTTTGACAGGACTTTGAATGACGGAACGGGCGAAATCTTGATAACCCTCAATCCTATATGTGCAGGGATGCGACGGGTTTGCGCCTGATTGTAAAAATGATCTGTAAGCTGTTTTGTTGCGTTTTTTTGCGGCAATGCACAGGCCGGTATCACCGTTCGGATTTGTCGCATCAATGTTTAAGCCGCGGTTGACGGCGTTGTTCATTGCACCGACTTCGCCTCTTGAAGCTAAGTTATAAAGCGCATTGAAGTTTTCTGCAGACAGCGAGCTTAAATAGGCCTCGGCCTTTGGGGAGAAAAGGTATAAAAAGGCAGCTAAAACATATACAAATCGTTTTAAAATCATCATTTTTTCCTGATTTTAATTTAAAGATAGTTTAGTATATGTTCCGATTTGTAAAAATAGGGTTAAAATAAGGGTAGGGCTGATAAAAAAAGATGGCGTTTTAGTGCGCCATCAAACGAGATTTCGCACGTTGCCAATCACGCTCTTTGATGGTTTCTCTTTTATCGTAAAGTTTTTTACCGACACCAAGCCCGATTTCAAGCTTGGCACGTCCGTTGTTATCAAAGAAAAGCTTGATGGCGACAAGAGAAACGCCTTTTTTTTGAAGCGCGCTGATGATTTTAATCGTTTCTTTTTTAGTGAGCAAAAGCTTTCGGTCATGAACAGGTTTGTGGCTTTCATAACCTTTGTTTGCGTATTCGGCAATAAACATATTGCTGATGTAAAGCTCACCGTCCTTTTCAACGCCGAAAGCATCGTTGATTTGAGCGTGTCCCAAGCGAAGCGATTTAACCTCTGTGCCGGTTAAGACAAGACCCGCCGTTAATGTTTCTTTGATGTCATAATCAAAACGTGCCCGACGATTGAATGCGACGAGACCTTTTGAAATAAATTCTGATTTTTGGGCTTTCGGAGTCATTTTTTAAGCGGAAGTTTTTTGTTTTGTCGGCATCGGAATGGTTTTAGCCGGCTCGTCTTTTTGGACGCGGACACAGTGTCCGTCAATGAAAGCACCGGGTTCAACGGCAATCGTGTTGTGAACAATATCGCCCATGATGCGCGCGCCTTTCGCTATAACAACATTTTCGGCTTCGGCAGAGCCTTGAAGCAAGCCGTAAATGCTCATGTTTTTGGCTTTGATTTGACCGTAAACATGACCGCGCGAGCCGATGATAAGCTCTTCACACATAATATTACCTTCAAGATTTCCGTCGATATGGATGACATCGCCACTTAAGATGTTGCCTTTGATTTTTGTTCCAAAGCTGATGATGCTCGGCACCGGAGTGTTCGAACCGCGCCCCATACGCGCAATTTTAAGGTAAAGCATTCGTCTCAGTCTCATTTTTAACCTCCTATTGAGCTGCCGTTATAAAAGCCATCGGGTCAACGTTTGTGCCGTTGTAGAGCACCTCATAATGAAGGTGAGGACCGGTAGAACGACCTGTTGATCCGACCTCGGCAATGGCTTGCCCAGTTTTAACGTTATCGCCTTTCTTCACATAAGATTTATTCAAATGTGCGTATTTGGTTTTAAAACCGTTGGCATGGTCAATTTCAAGAAAGTTGCCGTATCCGTTTACCCATTCACAGCGCGTTACTTTGCCGTCGGCCATGACCTTAATAATATTACCTTTATTTGAGGCTAAGTCAACCCCTTTGTGTGTGGCGGATTTTTTGTTTAAAGGATCCGATCGGCGTCCGAAAGCGGAACTTACACGATAGTTCCAAATCGGTTTGCCTATCGGTATGGTTTTAATGACCTCGCGGTAATAGGTTAAATCATCTATTTTTTGAAACACATTTTGCATTTTTTGCGAAAGTTCGTCATTGTCAACCTGAGGCGCCGGTTCGAAAGTTCCGCCCGAGCTGTCTTTTTTGCCGCCGGCAAGAGGGTTGAAATATTTGTTTTGTTTCTTTATGGATTTGTTAATATTTGAAATGGCGTCTTTGATTTTTTTCGCTTCATCTTCAGAGAGCTTTTCAACCTTGTTTAAAATCTCTATTTCGGATAATTCAAGCTTTTGGACACTCGTTTCAAGAGCTCTGATTTTTGTGAGCAGAGCATTGCGTTCGGCCAAAGCTCTGTCGCGTTCCAGCAAAGCGTCATGAACGGTCATTTTGTCGTTGACTTTGTCGGTTTGAAGCCAGCCTTCGTTGTTTGTAATCTGTTTTATCTTTTCTTCAACGGCTTGAGCCTGTTCACGGTAACGGTTAAGCTCGTCTTCATCTTGGATGTTTTCTTCGGAAATAATGCTGAACATTGAGTTGATATTTTTATGAACGGCAACAAAGTCGCTCATCAATTCGGCGTAAGCATCACGCGTTTTATGAAGTTTGGAACGGATTTTGTTGGATTTGTGATACATGTGATAGGATACAGCACTCCATATGCCGATTAATAAAAGAAAAATCAGCGCGAAAATTTGCATTTTGGAAGATATGTTAAAAACCTTTGCGCGGGCACCGCTCCTGAAAATAATTTCTTTGTTTGAGAAAAAAGGTTTTGACGGTGCATAATGCAATTTGTGCGGTTTTTTTATCTTAAATTTATTTGTGTTCCTTCTCATTTAATGTTCCATAAACTAAAAGCGTTTATTTAAATTTGCGCTTTTACGAAGTGCGAGTATAACAGATTAAAAGAAAAAAATAAAGCTTTTTTTATTCACCCGAGTCCGAATCCAAAATAACAAACTCTTTTTCACCCACCATGTTTAAAACCAAACGAGCTTGCTCATCAAGCATATCAAGGTCTAAGCTGTCGGAGGAAAGCCGTCTGACTTTATCATCCCATTCTTGCTTTTCAATTGTGTATTGTTGCTCTAAAGCACGCGCTTTAGATACTTCTTTTGTGAGGTTAAAATAGCGAATAAGGCCTCGTTCGCCGCGAACGGCGTAAAAAATGAAGTAAAGGCAAACCATGATGAGAATAAGGAGAATACCCGATGAATTTTTGCCTTTAGCTAAAATGTTTAAAATTTTGTTCATAACGGCCCCTGAGATGATATTTGGACTCTATATAACAGTATTATTGTTAAAAATTAGTTATGAATTTGAAAAAAAAGCCTCCTTTGAAGGAGGCTTAACGATTAAAAAATGAATCTTAAACCTGCGGTTACTTCTTTTAAGTTGTCTACCCTTTTGGTGTTAAGATAGGTGTAACGTCCCATCATACGAAAAGCAAAATGTTCGGTAAAGTCATATTGCATACCGATGCCGGCACGATAGCCGATACGGTTTTGTTTTTTTGAGGCAATTTCGGGATATCTGAAATCAAAACGATAGTTGGCAAGACCGAGTGAGCCTAAAAGATTAAAGCCGGAGCACATAACAGGCATGTAGCCATACATATCTATACCGTAGGCAAGAAATTCCGCCGAGTGTTTTTTATCGTCAATGCGTCGTTTTTCTTTAAATGATTGTTGATAAAAAGCTTCAAGTCCCCAATAATCATACATACGTGCGCCGAGGTTGATTGACGGGGAATGGTAGCTTTCTCTCATGTGTCTTGCGGGACCGCCGAATTTGATGTAGCTGTAGACATAATCTGCGCCGATGTATGGTGCCATTTGATGATACATATCGGAAACGTAGCCGGCATTTGCCTGTAAAGATATGAGGCAGGCAACACCGCTTAACAGTAAAGTTTTTTTCATATTAAAATACTCCTATTTATAAATAGATTTTTTAAAATTAATTAACTTGAAAGTTCAGGGAGCTATATATTCTGCAAAAATGGATTTTAAATAGTGCGTTCAAAATTTTTTTGTGATATTTTCGACTTTGGGACATTGGAAGAGAAAAAAAATGACTTTTTGTAACCCTCAAAAAAATTGCTTGAAATGTGAACGATTAGCCGATTTCAGAGCAGAGAATCGAAAAAAATTTCCGGCTTATTATAACGGTCCGGTCGAATCTTTCGGCGATTTGAGCGCTCAAGTTTTGGTTGTCGGATTGGCCCCCGGTTTGAATGGGGCAAATCAAACAAACAGACCGTTCACAAATGATTATGCCGGAGATATATTGTATCCGGCTTTGAAAAAATTCGGGTTTGCAAAAGGGGTTTATCGTAAGTGCAAAGATGACGGATTTGAGCTTTTAAATGTTCGCGTTACAAATGCGGTGAGATGTGTGCCGCCGCAAAATAAAGTAACGGGTGATGAAATTAAAAACTGCCGCTCTTTTTTGGTTGAGGAAATTAAGGCAATGCCGAATTTGAAGCTTGTTTTAGCGCTTGGCGCTGTCGCGCATAATGCCGTTTTGGGAGCTTTGGGCTATAAGTTGTCAGCTTTTAAATTTGTGCACGGGGCAGTTCATCATTTAAATCATATAACTTTGGCGGATTCGTATCATACATCGCGCTATAATATTAATACCGGCGTTTTGACGAATAAGATGTTTGAAGATGTTGTTTTAAAAATGAAAGGTTTGTTATGAAGCAAGTTATAAAAGATGTTGTCAGCCTTTTGTTTTTGATAAGCGGTTTTGTTGTTTTGTTTGTTTTGATGCAGGCAAAACATATTTGGGGTGATATTTATGTTGAACAGATTTTGATTAATTTGCAGGAAAATACGATTTCATCTGTTTCAAGAAAAATTTTATACGGTTTTCTGATCAGCGCGATTTTGGGGCTTGTTACGGCTGTTGCTTTTTCGGTTATTTTTAAGAAAAACAAACATTTGCTTTTAACCGGTTTGATTTGTTATTTGTTCGTTTTTTGGCAGGCGGGTGTCTTTTCTTATGTTTTTCAAAGGTCCGTTAAATCGAAGATTTATGAAAAAGAATATGTCTTTCCGCAGAACTTGAATTATACCTTTTTGCAAAAGAAACGAAATTTGATTGTTGTTTATTTAGAGTCAATGGAAGCAAATTATGCGTATGATACGGATAAAAATTTAATTGCCGATATTTATGCGAAAATGCAAACGGAACTTTCTTTTGACGGTTTTTATCAGCTTAAACATCAGGATTATACAATGGCGGCAATGGTCGGAAGCTTGTGCGGCGTGCCGTTGAAAAAAAGTATTTTGAAAGGACACATCGGCTATCAGAATTTTTTGGCGGGTTTGGTTTGTTTGCCGCAAATTTTGCAGCAGAACGGATATAAGACCGTTTTTATGAAAGGGGCCGATATTGATTTTTCACGGACAAGGCTTTTTATGGAAACGCACGGTTTTGAAGATGTTATGGGAAAGGCCGAGTTGGCAAAAAAATTCGGATTTGATTTAAAAGAAAACGAGGGCGCTTTCGGCGGATATCGCGACAGCACGCTTTATGAGACGGTTAAAAAAGAGCTCGCGGAATTAAGCACTCAGAAAAAGCCTTTTTTCTTGAGCTTTTTGACGCTTGATATGCATACGCCGGATTATTTTTTAAGCCCCGTTTGCACACCGAAAACAAATGATAAAAAAGATGTGATTATGTGTGCCAATCAGATGCTTAAAGATTTTTTGAGCTGGCTTGAAAAGCAACCTTTTTATCAAAATACCACAGTTGTTGTTTTAGCAGACCATGTTCAAACGGGAAAGAATGAGTTATATCCGAACAATTTGCGTCGGCAGATTGTGAATTTTATTTTGAATCCGTCGCCGGTGTTTAAAAAACAGCCGCATACGGCTTGGACGACTCTTGATGCGGCGCCGACGATTTTAAATGCACTCGGCGTGCGCTTCGGAAACGGAAGTTTCGGTTTGGGGCGTTCTTTGCTTTCAAAAGAGCCGACGCTTTTGGAAAAAAACGGTTTGAAATTTGAGACGGAACTTGCGAAATCTTCAAAAGTTTATGATACGTTTGAACGTGTTAAAATTTTAACAGAGCCGAAATATTATGTTTATGCGCCGTTTGCCTTTGAAATTTGTTCGGCTGAGGAAATTGAAAAATATGCCACGTTTTCAAATACGGTTATGGGTGTTGTCTATTCGGACGAATTTTCGTTTACGCTGCCGCAGCAAGAAAGCAGGGAAATAATTGTTGATTTGAAATTTAAGGTCATGCTCGGACATAAAGGGAAAGTTGAAATTAATGTTTCGGCCAACGGAAAAAATCTTGAAAAGTGGGTCGTTAAAGCAAGCAATCAACAACCGATTTCTAAAAAACTTCGGATTGGAAAAGAGATTGTTTCGGATAATAAACTGCTCTTAAAATTTGAAACAGATGAGCAGGATAGTTTCGGCGAAGCAATCGGAATCGGGCTAATGTCTTTGAAAATGACGGCAAAATATTAATTTTTTAATGTTCAAAAGGCATAAAATTTTTTCTTGACAGGATAAGAAAAAAACTTTATAAGGCAACTCGTTAACCCCGAGAACTGTCTTTAAAGGCAGTTTTAACTAATAACTAATAAACCGGAGAAAATTTATGAAAAGAACATATCAACCGAGTAAGCTCGTCAGAGCACGCCGTCATGGTTTTCGCACACGTATGGCCACAGTCGGCGGTCGTAAAGTTTTAGCTGCACGTCGCGCAAGAGGACGTAAAAAACTTTCTGCTTAAAGCTCATGGAAAAAATTCTTCATCTTAAAAAAAGAAGAGATTTTATAAGAGTCGCCCAAGGGATTCGAATGGTTGTTTCGACCGTTATTCTGCAGGCGGCTCGAAGTTTATCTGACGAGCCCGTTCCTTTTAAGGTCGGATTCACGACAACAAAAAAAATCGGCAAGGCCGTTGTTCGAAACAGGACTCGGCGCAGATTGCGCGCGGTTGTCAGAGATGTTTTTCCGAAGCTTGCCAAAGACAATACGGAATATGTTTTAATCGGGCGTTATAATACGGCAAATTGTCCGTATAAAGAGCTTAAAAGCGATGTTAAATGGGCGCTCAAAAAAGCCAATGAAATGCTTGAGAAAGGTATTGAGCAATCTCCGCCGCCGGTAAAGGACAAAGAAGATGATGAGAGCGGTTCTTGTTAGGCTCGTGAGAATATATCAGAAATTTTTATCGCCCCTTTTTCCCGGATGTTGCCGGTATAGACCGACCTGTTCTCAATATATGATTGAAGCACTTCAAAAACACGGCGTTATCAAAGGGCTCTATTTAGGAATTAAGCGCATTTTAAGGTGTCATCCGTGGGGCGGAGAAGGGTATGATCCGGTTCCCGAGAAGGAAGAAAAATAAAAAAAATGAGCCCGAAAGTGACAGCAGAGAGAGAGGGGAAAGATTGTTTTATTGCTTGAAATCAAATTTATTTTAGATTAAAAGAAGAACATTGTTTTTTGTTTAAGGATTGTTTTTTATGAAAGAAGAAACCAAAAGTTTATATGCGGCTATTTTGCTGTCTATTCTGATTATATTTGCGGTTAATCATTTCTTCGCGCCGAAAGATGCGCCGAAGAATGCACCGAAAGAAGTTGAAATATCTCAAGAAGTTCCGGTTGTTGCACAGGCAGAGAAACCTGACGCTTTTTTAAACATTGATGAAGCGCTTAAACAAGACAAAAGAGTTCGGATTGAAACACCTTCGGTCAACGGAAGTTTGCGCTTAAAAGGTGCACGTTTTGACTTTTTGGAACTCAGTAAATATAAACAAAGCATTGAAAAAGACAGCAAAAATGTTGAGCTTTTGGCCCCTGTCGGTACGCAATCGCCGTATTTTGTCGAGTTCGGATTTTTGTCGGCGGGCAGTGAAAATGTGCCGGATTCAGAGACGGTTTGGAAAACATCTCAAAACGAATTGACTCCTTTAACCCCTTTGGTTCTTGAATGGGACAACGGAGATGGTTTGAAATTTGTGCGCACAATTTCGATTGATGAACATTATTTGATGACAATTGAAGATAAGGTCGAAAACAACAAAGATCAAAATGTTGTGCTTTACCCGTATGGGCGGATTAACCGTGCGTTTGATGTGAAAAGTGTGGCAAGGAGCGTTGTGCATGAAGGAGCAACCGGTGTTATTGACGGCAGCTCAAAAGAAATTAAGTTAAGCGATGTGAAAGAAAATGAGCCTAAGACTTTTGAAGGCGAAAATGCATGGCTCGGTTTTTCAGACAGATATTGGTTTACGGCTTTTGTTTTGGAAGGAAAAGAAAAGAATTCGCTTTCCCTTTCAAGACCTAAAGAGAATACGTTTCAGGCAGATTTTAGAGGCGCTGCAATGAATGTCGCACCGAACAATAGCGCGACTCATCAGGTTCGCTTTTTTGCGGGAGCTAAAGAAATTAGGCTTCTTGATAAATACACTAAGAAAAATAAGATTGAAAAATTTGATTTAGCCGTCGATTTCGGTTGGTATTACTTTTTAACAAAGCCGTTTTTCTATATTTTGGATTTTCTTTATAAAATTATCGGGAATATGGGATGGGCCATTTTGCTTTTTGCGGCGCTTTTGAGGCTGGCGATGTTTCCGATTGCAAATAAATCTTTTGAGAGCATGTCAAAAATGCGGAAAATTCAGCCGAAAGTTCAGGAAATTCAGCAAAAATATAAAAATGATAAAGTGCTTTTACAACAAAGGACTATGGAACTTTATAAAAAAGAAAAAATTAATCCGGCTTCGGGATGTTTGCCGATGTTTATTCAAATCCCGATTTTCTTTTCGCTTTATAAGGTTTTAAATATTGCCATTGAAATTCGTCATGCACCGTTTATCGGTTGGATTAAAGACCTGTCGGCACCGGATCCGCTGACAATTTCAACATGGTCACATATTCCGCTGCCTTCGGTTTTAGATATAGGTGTTTGGCCGATTTTGATGGGACTGACGATGTGGATTCAGCAAAAGCTTAATCCGGCTCCGGCAAATAAAGATCAGGCAAGAATGTTTGCGATGATGCCGTTTATCTTTACATTGATGCTTGGACATTTTGCTTCGGGTTTGGTGATTTATTGGACGCTCAGCAATATTTTATCAATCTTGCAGCAAAAAGCCATTATGCGTAAAAACGGAGTAAAATAAATGGATGAGGCGCGCACATTAAAATTAAAAGAAGCGGAAAAGCTTTTTAAAGTTGCGCCGCAGTTTATGCTCAGTGTTGCCCGTTTGGAACAGCTGCCGGAAGCCGATAGAAATGAAGTGGCTTTTGCGGGCAGATCAAATGTTGGGAAATCAAGTTTAATCAATGCTCTTTTTTCTCGGAAAGATGTGGCACGCACTTCTTCAACACCGGGACGTACGCAACAGCTTAATTATTTTAATTTTTTAAATCGGCTCTATTTGGTCGATTTGCCCGGATACGGGTATGCAAAAGCTCCGACAGCAGAAGTGAAGCGTTGGCAGGAAGTTTTGCTCAGCTATTTGAAAGGACGCGCTAATTTAAGACGTGTGTTTTTGCTCGTGGACAGCAGAGTGGGGCTGAAAAAGGCTGATGAAGAGATTATGAAACAGCTTGATGAGGCCGCGGTTTCTTACCAGATTGTCCTAACGAAAATTGATAAGGTTTCTTTGGCAGAAATTGAAAAATTAGAGAAAATTTTAGCACTTGAACTTCAAAAGCATGCGGCGGCGCATTGTGAAATTTTAAAAACAAGTTCGGAAAAGAAAATCGGGTTAGATGAAGTTCGTGCGGAAATAATTGATTTATTTTAATTCATTTTGTTAAGTATTTCGAAAGTTATATGTCTTAATAGGATATATATTTTTTTGAAAAATGTGTTATGCTTATATGAGTAAACTTTGTAAGAGGGTTGAATGATGAAAACAAAATTTTTTATTTTTTTTGCATTCTTTTTTGCAATTACGACAGGGGTTTATGCCGGTGATTGTGTCGAAACGACAAACGCAGCGGGACAAGTAACTAAGGTTACTTGCGACAATGATATTACAACATACAGTTATTCGACAAACAACGGGGAAACAACCGTTACAATGACAAAGTATGCCAAAACACCGAAAGGCAAGCAGGGCATTACGCTAGATTATTTGAAGACGGTTTATAATGCCGATGAAACGGTTAAATCAACCGAAAGCAGAAGTTATGATGATGCGGGAACACGTGTCGGCGGTGTGATTACACAATATGAAAACGGTAAAGTTGTTTCACTTAAAAATGAGACGTATCAAGGCAGTAAAAATCTTCTCGGTTATTCGCTGACATCTTACGGGTATGATGAGCAAGGGCGAATTCTTTCGGAAAATACGGTCACAAGGGAAAGAAACGAATCGGGAACTTTGGTGCAAACAGCATCAAATGAAAAAACATACGAATATAATGCAAACGGTTCATATCAGGTTTATGAAAACGGAGAGTTTGTCGGACGCTATAATAAAAGCGGTTCTGAAATTGTTTCCAAAAAGGTTTATACCGTTGAGGAAGCTTCTAAACTGTCGAAAGAAACCGGAAATAAAATTCGTCTCAGATATAAATAAGCTATAAAGGTTTAATATCGCCTTTTTGTTGGTTTTCATAAAACTCGGCGACATAATCTTGTAATTTGTCTTCAGCCAAAGCTTTGCGCAGGCCTTGCATCAGGCGTTCGTAATAACGCACGTTATGCCATGTGAGCAACATAACAGCTAAAACTTCATTACACTTTTGAAGGTGGTGGATATATGCGCGCGTGTAGTTTGTGCAAAGCGGGCAATCACAACCTTCTTCTAACGGGCGGGGGTCTTCGCGGTGGCGTGCGTTTCTAATGTTTATCGTGCCGTATTTTGTGAAGGCTTGAGAAGTTCTGCCCGAACGGGTCGGCATAACGCAATCAAACATATCAACACCGCGCAGAACAGCACCGACAATGTCATCCGGACGGCCGACACCCATTAAATAACGCGGTTTGTCGGAAGGCAACATATCAGGGGCATAATCCAAAACCTCAAACATTTTTTCTTGGCCTTCGCCGATGGCAAGACCGCCGATGGCATAACCGTCAAAACCGATTTGTTTTAAAGCGTTTGCCGACTCTTCGCGTAAGTCTTTAAAAACGTTTCCCTGCTGAATGCCGAAAAGCCCATATCCTTCGCGATCAATAAAAGCTTTTTTGCTGCGTTCGGCCCAACGCATCGACAGGCGCATCGAATCTTGACAGCGATTGTAGGGAGAGGGATACGGGGTGCACTCGTCAAAAGCCATTGTGATGTTCGAATCGAGTTTGTGTTGGATTTTCATCGACTCTTCGGGGCTTAAAAAAAACTTTTTGCCATCAACGTGCGATTTAAATTCAACGCCTTCTTCTGTGATTTTTCTTAAAGAAGACAAGCTCATTACCTGAAATCCGCCGGAATCTGTTAAAATAGGTTTGTTCCAGTTCATGAATTTGTGCAGGCCGCCCATTTTTTCGACCAGATCGGCGCCCGGACGAAGCATTAAATGATAGGTATTGCCAAGCAAAATTTCAGCACCCGTCATCGCAACAGATTCGGGCATCATCGCCTTGACGGTGCCGCAAGTGCCGACAGGCATGAACGCCGGTGTGTTGACGATTCCGTGTTTTGTATAAAGTTTTCCAAGACGTGATTTGCCTGATGTTTTTAGTATTTCAAATTGAAGCGACACGAGATTTTTCCTTTATTGATGCGAAATGATTTGGCTTTTGGGCGGAATTTCATTGCCGATGCCTTGTTTTAAATGCTGTCTTTTTATAAAGCCCATTTCGCCGTTGTCAAGCATAATTCGAAACCAGAGTTTGTCCGGAGTGTAGCCGGTTAAGCGAACGGTTTGACCTTTCAAGGCTTTTGTTAAAACATCGAATTTTTCGGACGGACCGTGCATGATGTTTTGGTTAGATGTTAAGTGAAAAAGCATTTTTGAATCGGCTTTGTCAACCGGAATGTTAAAAATTTTGGAAGTTACCAAATCATCTAAAATTTCGTTTCCATCAGATAATTGAACTTTTTGATAATATTGTATGTCTTCGGATTTTGAATTTGTAAAATGTTGTGTCGTTAAAAAGCCGATGAAAACAAGACCTGCCAAAAGCAGAATCCAGAGCATTTCAAAAAAAGGTTTGAGTTGAACGGCACGTAACTTTTTTGTGCTGAAAGCCAAAGGTTTTCTTTCGACCGGCGGCAGTTCTTTAAGGAAATTTTCAAGAACCTGTTTTTGTTCTTCGGAGGCATATTCAAGAGCCTGAACGGCTGATAAATAAGCAAAAGAAAGTTTGTTTTCATCGTAAAACGCCGCGGCGTTGTGAACCAAAAGTTTGAGATTTTCACTGTTGTTTGCCGTGATTTGTGCAATATTGTGTTTTAAGGAGCGATAAAAACTCGGCGACCAAAATCCGTTTATGAAATTTTTGAAGGTGTTTTTTTGCAAAAAATCAAGCGCATCATCATAAGTGCCTATCAAATTTTCGGTTTGAATTTTTCCTTTTTTGAGTTTTTGAATCGCAAATACCCTTAGGTAAGGGGTTTCAAAACCGTTGGCCGATTTATAAGTGTTTAATCGGTCGATGCTCGGGAAATTTGTTTCGTTATAAATAAGAGATAAAAGGGTGTATATTGTTCTGAGTTTTTTATCTTTAAGAACTTCATACGCCTTTGACAGCTTTTGAAAAATTTCAAGAGCCTTAGGGTCTTTATTTTTATCCGGGTGCCAATATTTTGCTTTTTCGTGGTATTTGATTTTAAGAGTTTGTTCGTCTGTTTGATCAGACGAATCGAGAAGAGAAAAATATTTAAGAGCATCATATATCATGGCATATCTTTTTTAAGAAAATTTAGAGCAATATGTTGAATTTCGGAAATACATTCGCAAACAGGGTAACGCTCAAAAAGAGTGGTTTTATTTTTGACACAGTCGCGAATGCGTCCGTCTTGTTTGATGGAACCTAAAAATTGCGGATTGGCTTTGATGAATTGTTTATCTGCTTCTTGGATCGTTTTGAAAATTTGTTCGCCTTCGTTATGTGAAAGCGCGCGGTTTGCAACGATAAAAATTTGTGCATTCGGGGCAATTTTTTTTAAGTGTTCCAATTGTTGGTATGCGTTTATTGAGCTTTTAATACTCGGTTCAATGATTAAGATAATGTTGGATGAGGCATTGATAAAAATGTTTTTTAATTTTGAATTGTTGCCCGAACAGTCGACAACGACATAATCATAATTTAAGGCAAAATTTTTTAAATCAAGCGCTAAAATTTGAGTGCGCCCGACAGGATGGGTGCTTAAATCGTTTTGGGCGGGATTGGAATAAATGATGTCAAAATGCCCCTTGGAATAATTTTGGACGGCATTATTTAAAGTGATGTCGTTTTTGAGCATTTTAAAATATAAATCCGACGATTTCAGACCGAGTTGGTAAGCGATATTTTCAATTCCCGTATCGGCGTCAAAAAACAAAACTTTTTTTTGCAGATTGCTTAAAGTCTGACTCAATATTGAAGCAAACCAAGTTTTTCCAACTCCCTGTGAGGTGGAACAAATAGCAATAAGATTATTTTTTGTTTGTTTCGACATGATATTAAAAATAAATCAAAATTTGATAAAACTTTCAATCAGTTAAATCCTTTTTAACACAATTTGTTTATAATTTGCATAAATTAACGAATCAAAACGGGTAAAAAAATGAGAATTTTAAGGCTGATTTGCTTTTTGTTATTGGGTTTTTCATCATTTGATGCCAAAGCCTTTTCGATTTTGACGAGAAAAGAGGGCAGCAGTACGCAGCTTTTGAGAATAACCTCTTATTCGGATTATTTTCCTTTCGGTGAAGCTGTCGGAAAATCTCATGCCACGATGGTTTTGGATTCGCTTTTTGCGGATGTTTTTGCGCAATATATTTCGCCTAAAGAATATCGTATAGAATTTTTGCCGTTTGAAACCATGGAAGCAACGATGGAAGCTTTGCATGAAAACGGAGCGGATGTTTTTATGGGGGCTTATTATGCAAGCGCCGATTTTGAAAAATTGGATTTCGTTTTTCCTGCTGTTTTGGTTAATAAAATACATGTGATGATGACACCGGATAAAATTTCAAGCGTGCGGAATTTGGAAGATTTGAAAAATTTGAAGGGAATCTATAATCAAAGAGAACATTTTGCTGATTATACGGTGCAAAAATTTAAGGATATGAATGTTTCTCCGGTAGAATCGGCAGATGAGGCTTATAAGATGATTTTAACCGGTGAGGCAGATTATTTGCTCGGCAGCTATTATTACAATTATGCTAAAACGGCAGAAATGGGATTGAAGGATTATGTTTCGTTTTCAACGGGGGCACTTTGGAATATGCCGATGTTTATTGCGATTGCAAAGAATGTGAAGAATCCTAAAAATGTGCACGAACTTTTCAGAAGATTGGCGAGTGATATCGTCTTTCGGGAAAGTGTTGTTCAAAGCTTAAAAAAGGCCGTTAAAGAAAAAGAAGAAGCTTCGCAAGGTGTTGTTCCGCCGATGTATGTCCGTGAGGCTAAAGAGAACGAGTTGACACCGGCCGATGAAGCTCTGATGGGAGAAAATTAAGATGGTGCTTTTGGTTCATCACAGTATATCGCCGCAATCTCGAAAGGTTCGGATTATGATGGCCGAGAAAAAGGTTTTGTTCGTTTTAAAAGAAGAAGAACCTTGGAATCTGTCAAAAGATATTCAAAAGCTTAATCCGGCTAAAGATTTGCCCGTTTTTATTTTTGACGGTCATATTATTTCCGGAAATTATGCCATTACGGAATATTTGGAAGAAAATTATCCGACTCCGCCCCTGCTTGTCGGAGATGTGTTACAAAGAGCCGAGATCAGGCGGCTTTGTGATTGGTTTGATCAAAAGTTTTATATGGAAGTTTACAGGTATATTGTCGGCGAAAAAGTTTTTAAACGTTTTAAGAACGGCGGAGCCCCCGATTCGAAAG